>Ga0126342_10009423_pt1 | contig 17502 bp, 17 predicted proteins | sample Cyp1metagenome_FD_92528 | JGI IMG/M metagenome (GOLD analysis project Ga0126342, IMG submission 92528) | Coral microbial communities from Lord Howe Island, Old Settlement Bay, Australia - Cyphastrea 1 metagenome | ecosystem: Host-associated > Invertebrates > Cnidaria > Coral ... | reverse complement strand
TTCTTCACCGCTTCCCTTCGTCACCACTTCCCTTCTTCACCACTTCCCTTCCTCACCACTTCCCTTCGTCACCACTTCCCTTCGTCACCACTTCCCTTTGTCACCACTTCCCTTCGTCACCACTTCCCTTCGTCACCACCCGTCATTAACTGCTTCTTATTTTTTTGTTATGTATTGTTATGTGATCTACCACCCTGCATCATTTCAAGTCGCTGAATTCTATTTGTCCGTAACACGGAAGTATTGCTTCCCAACTTCCTTTGATTATTATTAGTATTATTATTATTAATTATTATTATTATTGTTATTATTATATAATATAATATATTATATTTTCTATTATCTACTATATATATATACTCTCTAGAGTTCCAAATATCATCTGAGAAGGTGTAAACAGAGCATTCCAAATACTGTCTCAGAAGGTGTTTGGAGCTGTAGGATTTATGTATAAATATCACCATTTTTTTACAATGCTGATATGTTGTGTTTGATCATCGGTTTTTGATTTGGTGCTTTGATGAGAGTGGCGAATCATTTGATTTTTGCTTGGTTGAGGCCAGTTTTGTGGAGATGATTTTGAGAACATTGCCCCAAGTGGCCCCGATTTGTGCAATTTTATGATGATGATGATGATGATGATTGTCTCACACTTGGAAGCCCCATTCCTGTGGTTTAGAACATATCATTGTCCCATTTTCCTGCTTCTTAAGGCCACAAAATGCGCAGTGCATTCCGTGTGATGGATGCAACATGGATGAGAGCAGGCTGGATGTCAACGGGCCATGACAAATTGTGAAATGGTCACACATTGCCTTAGCTATTGAAAATTGTCATTTATAGTTGATTTACCCATCAAAAATGGTGATTGTCCATAGTTTATGAACTGTGTTTGTTATGGTTTGTTCCATGCCCTTGTCTTCAATTACCATCTGGTTATTTAACATAGCCATGGAAAATCCACCCATTTTAAATAGGTAAACCATCTATTTCTATGGGCCATCTATACCATGGCTATGTTAAATAATCAGAGGGTAAGTACATGCAAATATGGGAATCGATGCGACTCTCCCAAGTTGGGATTCCCTCAACATCAAAGAGGATGGTGCCCCCCAGCTATGTTTGTTGGTTTATAAAACCCCATTAACTATAGTATACTATGGTTATATCCAGTTACATCTACCATAATGTCAACCCTGGATTCATAAACCCCTAGGCGGTTTAATTGGGAGGGTACCATTGAAGTATTAGATTATGACTATTTGGGGAGTCCCCCCCCTAATTAATAAACCATGGTTTATTCATCCGGGGTTGACATTAAACCATGGAATTCAGCCACTTATAAGGCAATTTAGCTGTCTTGGGGCCCCCATCCTGCAGATACATTTAAGGAAAATGGATGCATGCAATGTGGCTTTCCTCTGACCACGTGCCCGGACAGTGGAAACAGGATCTATGCTTCTGAAACAAATGACAAGTTTCTCGACTACCCTCCGGTAATCAAACATGGCCATGAAAACTTCCACCATTTACTGCTTGGTGGTGCAATTTCACCATCTTGAAAAATGATGGACTTCGTCAATGGGGTTGGGATGACATCCCATATGTGAAATGGAAAATAAACAAACCACCACCCAGTTTAGTTCGATGGTTTTCCAGGTGTCAACCTTCATTTACCCCACGGGGATTTCTCTGCCATCGATCGCCACAACTTTCATAAACCGAGCCCCAACTTGGCAGAAACCGAGCCGCTCGCTCTTTTGGTGATTCATCATTTGTTCCCTCAAAAATATATGGAAAAAAATGTCCAGTTCTAGACATGAGATTTCACCCTTACAAACCCTGTGTTTCCTGTGTTTTTGTGACCAAAATCCCATCGGAAAATCAATAGGCATGGATGGACCCCAGGTTTTGATCCTACCACGTGTGGTGCAGAAGTTCGAGAGCGTTCGTCAGCGAAGTCGGTGTCCAATAAGCAGATGTTAAGGCAAGGTTGATTGTAGATATATATATATATATATGCATAATCAAATGCATGAAACTATATAAACCAATTTGTAGCTGTGGGGATTCATCATTAAACCGCATGAAATCACCATTTGTTCCATATCTTTCGACATGTTTCCATTTTTGGGTGCTGTTTTGTCTTCAACTACGGTGCGCCTGCAACAGGGCCATCTGTTTGTCTGCTTCTTCCATCTGGCGCCCACGGGCATCATTTGGGTGATTTTGGACAAGGGCAAATGTTGGGATTCATATTCCAGCACCATGGTTCGCATATGGGAATTGTAGACACATCTATGTATGATTATGTATATGTATAATATATATATATATAAACACACATGTGTGTGTGTATGTATAGCTAGTTGGGTTTCTGAATTAGCTTGGTATTCTTCAAAAACATCAAATGATCAAGCTGAGGGTGGCTGTAAAGTGGCTCTGAAGATGCTTTGCCAGCACTACGAGTACAAGTGGATTCTGGGGCTGTTGCTTGGCAATCTTGTGAAACATCCCCTCTTGATGTAGAATCGAAACAAGAAAAGCACGAAGAGGGCAGAGAAACGAGGAACGAACCGGGAAGGGGACGGAAGGAAGAGGAAAAACGAAAGATCAAACAATGATAATACATGGGTCATTAAATGTCCAATATTCCCAATACATGGGACATTTACCAACCCCTGTAATAAGAGGCCAGAGAAAAGAGACACAAACGGTGGGCCATTGGGACCGCCACAAAACAATGGCTGAAGAGTTGAAGGCTATTACAACAGATTACAACCCCATTTTGGTTGGTGAAATCCCATGAAATCACCATTGTAATACCCTTCAACTCTTCATTTTTGGTGAAATCTTCATTTGAGGGCATTGGTTGGTGAAATTAAAACCCCATAAAAAATCACCAAATGCCCATCTTTTGCTGGTGAAATCCCATGAAATCACCATTGTTCGCTCCGCTCAATGGCGAACACGTCCCAGCAGAAGCCCCACCATTTCATCGCACCGTCGTCTCTTCATCAGGCATCCAATCTGCGCCGTGCTCTGTGGTCCCTTCTAACCTCTCCTGCAGACAAGTTGGGAGATGGCTGGTGTGGATTGCATGAAAGGTCGCAAAACAAAATCAGAAATAAACTAAAGAAGTTGAAAAATAAAGCCTGGTTTGATCTTCATGCACAAGATCATGTTAAACATCCCTACAAATCAAAACTTCTTGGAACCATCAACTGGTTCCATCCACCATAAGTTCGATGCCTTGGGGCGTTCCATCAATGTCCCGCTAGGAAAGAGCTAGGAAAGATATCTCGCATCATTCAAGCCCCGACTTTCGACATCTTGAAACTTGTTCATGTCCCCATATTTTACTCGCTAGACTTCGCCCATTGTTGATATTGTTGTGCCTCAGAACTACATTTTTTTTGACTAAAACCCTCAGTTTTTCTCTCAAAAATACCAGCCTCTGTTGCTAAACTGCCAACACATACCTTTTCTCCACTTCAAATGTAGGCCCCGTGCGCACCCAGAGATCACGACTCAGTGGCTGCTCCGCTTGCGACTCCTACGTGGTGTTTTTGTGGCGACATTCAACAGTTGGAAGCCCATTCCGTCCCATGGTTTCCTATATATGTTCATTTGTCTGAAAATAGGGAAAATCACCTCACTTTAGGCTGGTGAATTCTTATAACATATATATATATATATGTATGTATGTATGTATGTAAGTATGTATGTATGTAAGTATGTATGTATGTATGTAAGTATGTAAGTATGTAAGTATGTAAGTATGTAAGTAAGTAAGTAAGTATGTAAGTATGTATGTATGTATGAATGTATGTATGTAGGTAGGTAGGTAGGTACCTACGTACGTACGTACGTAGGTAAGTATGTATGTAAGTATGTAAGTATGTAAGTATGTAAGTATGTATGTAAGTATGTAAGTAAGTAAGTATGTAAGTATGTAAGTATGTAAGTATGTAAGTATGTAAGTATGTAGGTAGGTAGGTAGGTAGGTAGGTAGGTACCTACGTACGTACGTGCGTATGTATGTATGTATGTATGTATGTGTGTATATATATATATATATATATATATATATGGGGATTTCCTGAAATGGAGGTATTTTTCAAAATGGATGTACTTCCATATGTTGCGTGGGGATAATGATGAAATTGACCATAAAATGTTGGCAGCGAATTTTAAGACAAGCCCATGTAGTCTAATAGATAGCAATTCATATGTATCTAGTTGGTGGTTTCAACCCCCTCTGAAAAATATTAGTCAGTTGGGATGATGAAATTCCCAATATATGGAAAAATAAAATTCATGTTCCAAACCACCAATTAGGTATTCCATTTCGAAATCATTCTCCCCCTATTTCAATTGCTATAAGTTTGGGAACGTCATGGAACATCCATCATGGAATCGAGACACCTACAGGTGGTGTTTGAGGCATCGGGCGAAGCTGGTCGAAAACTGGGAGGCACCACCGGTCCGCACGGATAGTAAAAAGGCGAGCGGATGACGGGAGTTCTATAGATAGGATAGGATAGGATAGGATAGCTAGACAGCTAGACAAATAAATAGTTTGATAGATAGTTAGACTGTCAGATGGTTAGATAGATAAATATATATAGATAGGTAGATAGATAGATAGATAGACAGATACAAAGATAAATAGATAGATTAGATAGATTCGACAGATTAGATAGATTAGATAGACTAGATAGATTAGATACATTAGATTTGATAGATTAGATAGATTAGATAGATTAGATAGATAGGATAGCTAGGATAGATAGAATAGATGGAATAGATAAGATAGATTAGTTAATTAGTTCGTGAGTTAGTTTGATAGAAGATAGATGGATAAATAGAGAGATAGATAGGTAGGTTAGATTGTAGTAGATTAGGTTAGGTTAGATTAGAGTAGACTAGTTTAGATTGGGTTAGATTGGATTTTGGGTTTGGTTTTGTTAGATTAGATTAGGTTCGGCTAGATTAGAGTAGATTAGGTTCGGTTAGATTAGAGTAGATTAGTTTAGGTTAGGTTTGGTTAGATTAGGTTAGATTAGATAGATAGATAGATACTTTATGGTTGTTATTGGGCATTGAAAAAAAACATCATGGGGATGCCATTGGAATGTCGCGGAAAACATTGCCAGGAGCTGCCGAGCAAATGCTGGTAGATAACCCAAGAAATTATGGTGTTGCGAGGTCACTACCATCTATTCATGTTATCTTTGTAGGTTATAGATAACCGTTGCAACGGTAAACAAGCAAAATGAACAGATGGTAGATGCTTCCGGGTACTTTGAGAAAATGTAGCCGCAGTCGTTCTGGTTATTATGTTTTAGAATAGTGGGTTATACAGCTGGCTTGGTGATAGATAATGATATTGGATTTGTGCTGATATTGGAATTGTGGTAGATAAGTTCTAATATTTGAATTATGCTTAGTTTACGTAGTATGGTTTGGCTAACTATATTATATACCACTACCCAATTAATTCGGATTGCACACAATCCCCTTAAGGTTGCTTAAAACCAATCCAGCTGCAAACATATCTACCATAAACCCTGGTTATACCATGAGCAGTACGCAGTTATATATATATATATATCAAAAATGCTCCAGGTTTATTTCAGTTGACCAATTGGCAGCATAGCCAAGCATAGATACCAATCGCAAAAAGAAACGTGGTATGGATTTCCTCCATTGGTAGCCAAAAAAAATGCCCCACAAATCTCGCTCACCTACTCAAACAAGGCTTACCCAGGGAGTACGGATATGATACTGAGCATCTAGAAAAAGGATGTGACTCCCCAAAATGGAATGTCAGCCAAGAAATTGTTGTGGTTGGTGGTTTCAAGCTTCAGGTACCCGTACCTAAAAATGGGATCTTGTGATCCCAATTCAAAATGTCCTTTCGACTGACTGAAATGTTCCAACTAATTGTTAATCTTGCATATTGATTTCAGTCCATCCAAAGATTTCTATCTAAGCTTCCCATATAAATGTTCCATTGAATCCATTGAGCAAATCCATATGAATATAAATTTCTATCAATTCATTGATTTCAGTACTGATTACAGGAAACTGCGCATTGGTTGGAGGTGTCCAGCGTGAACTTTCCGTAACTCATCATGTTCGGTCATCCAGGGGTGGAAGCGTCCGTTGATCATCGAAACTTCATGGGATTTCCCCATGGGAAGCTATAGTTCCCCTCTGGTTTTAAAACATAGCTATGGGGAATGGGTTATAGAAATAAATGATTGATATATATATATATATTAGAAATAAATGATTTATACATATATATATATATATATACGGTAACTACATTTAAATATACGGACTTTTAAATATACGAACTGGTATTTTAGACTACCTCCGGGAAGGTTTTCCTTGGCCCGCCCGGCCATTTAAACATACGGAATCCAATTCATTTAAACATGCGGTAGCTACATTTAAATATACGAACTGGTATTTCATACTACCTCCGGGGCCTCGCGGTCTGGCCTGCCCTCCACATATTTAAATGTCGTTACCGTATATATATTAGAAATAAATGGTTTATATATATATGATTTACGGTTCTTAAAGATTGGATTGTTTATTAACAGCAAACGATGAGTCTTCCAAAGGGTACCTTGCCGGATGACATGTTAAACAGTTAAACATGGTCCATGTTGAGAGATTTTTGGTGTCAGCCATTTTTACATGGGGATACTACGTGATATTAATATAATCTCTAACGGGTGGGACATTTACCAACCCCTTACTAGAAGGGCGACACACCTGATGTGCCAACATGTGCCAACTACCGGGAAGCTAACTGTGCCCTATCACTATATGGCTATGGTGTTTAGCCAAGAAAATGGCGACTCAACCAAGAAAAAGTGTATATAATTTAAGGGGATTTACCGACACTCATTGGATTTACAGTCTTAGAACCCTATAATAACTTGGATATGATGTTCTCTCACACCCCAAAGTGCCCTGCGTCCAGAAAAACCTTTGGATAGTCCATCTTACTTTGGCAAGTAAGGTGAAGTAAGCCCATTCACGAGTGGGTGCCTCATGGCAGCCTCGCAACTACAGCAGCTTTCTTTTTCAGCATTCAAATGCTCCTCCCTAGCTGGCTGCATGCTGTGGAAACCATACTTCCGAACAATGTAAAATATGCAAAACTTATATGCAAAATCTACAAATACTGGAACTCGTCTTCAACAGCAGAACAGTCACCGCCGCAGTCCGGATCGCCCCAGGCAACCACTGATCCATCAGCCAAGATCGCAGCAAATGCCTTATCTGTAGCCTGGATTTGCTGCACGTTCATCAGCTGATCCTGAACTGTGGAGCTGTCACCACCAGAGTCTGGACATCCCCAGGTAACAACAGATCCATCGTCCAAGATAGCGGCAAATGCACCGCCTGTGGCCTGAATTTGACGCACATTCCTGAGCTGATCTTGAACTGTGGAGCAGTCACCACCGCACTCTGGATGGCCCCAGGCAACCACAGATCCATCTGCCAAGATCACGGCAAATGCGCTTTCTGTGGCCTGAATTTGACGCACATTCCTGAGCTGATCTTGAACTGTGGAGCAGTCACCACCGCACTCTGGATCACCCCAGGAAACAACAGATCCATCGTCCAAGATAGCGGCAAATGCATCGCCTGAGGCCTGAATTTGACGCACATTCCTGAGCTGATCTTGAACTGTGGAGCAGTCACCACCACGGTCTGGCTCGCCCCAGGCAACCACTGACCAATCGGCCAAGATCGCAGCAAATGCTTGACCTGTGGCCTGAATATGCTGCACATTACAGAGCTGATCTTGAACCTCAGAGCAGTCACCACCACAGTGCGGATCTCCCCAAGCAATCGCTGATCCATCAGCCAAGATTGCAGCAAAGGCACCGTCACGTGTGGCCTGAATTTGTTCCACATTACCGAGCTGAAGTTGAACTTCCCAATGAGGCATGACATTGCCCCAGGCAACTATCTTGTTCCCTCCACAGCACCACGCAGCAAACGCTCTATCAGTTGCAGCTACTTGCACCTGCTGTGCCACAGCAGTTAGGTGCTCTCCGTCTTGCACCCCTGCATCTTGCAATGATTCCTGAGGGTTGGTCAGTACATGTCCTTCCAGAGTCACGAGTTTCAGGAAACCCTGCCCGAGAGATCTCTGGGCCAGAATTTTCAAGTCTCCCACTTTGGAGAGTTCAGGAAGTGACAGAGTTTGGCCAGAACCACTTGGGAAGGATACAACTACTCGAAGCATTCCTTCAGAATCAAGAAACACCGTCGAGCCGTCGAGCCGTCGAGGCGCGTCACCCTGGGGCGACATCGACACAAAGGCTGTCCGTCGACGCTGTCCATCCCTTTTTGCATAGAGATACCGACACTGGCAATTTGACCTGGCAGAATCCACCCTTTTTTTTTGGTCCATGGATAGGATTGTGATTTTTTTTGACAAGTGGTGTTTCCCGCTACTCAAGTTTTGCCCCATGTTTCCTTGGTCTATTCCATGTTTTTGCTGGTTGAACCGAAATTCTCAGTTTTTGATACACATTCCAGAATTTGTTTAGTTGAAACCACACCGTTTGAAAACACTGGGTTCCCTTGTACTGGTGTCCTTGTCTTCCCTACTGTAGCTATCTCCCCTTGTGTATCGGATATCTCTCCATGTTCATGGACTATGTAGATACCAATTCCTGGCACTTCAAATCTCATGTTGTTCACAAATATCACAACTCTCGCAAGTTATGTCCCCTCAGACCCTCCAGTAAAACTTAAAATACCTAGACTCGACAGGTATTCGACAAATTTGCCTGTCATCCAGCTCATTTATCATTAATGATTGGATATGATTCGTATATCCAGTAAGGTTCTTAAAATACCTTGACTCTCTATTATCTCCAGGTAGACAAATATCCAGCTAATATACCGATCATTTTGGGATATTTTTTGGGACTCTTTACCCATCACGGCTACAACGCCCAGCTCCTGCAACGCCGTGTCAATATCCACAGTTTCATCTGCACGGAGGTACCTACACAGCTGGGACTTTTTTTCGGGGGGCACTGTTCCTGGTAGAAAGCCCCCATTGAAACCTGTGCCCATTTTTGGCGAACAAAAATGGGGGATATTCAGATTGGATGCCAGTGTATTTGTTAAAAACCGCACATAATTCGCCTAGTGGGGATGCAATGGGAATATATTGGTCTATGCTGCAATGTGGTGCCCTCCAGGTTTTGTTTGTTGCTTCATGTTCCAACACGACTAGTTCAATATGTCTGCACCCAACACGTAGGCACCTCCAGGATGCTTGGTTAACCCCATGTTTGTTGCTTTGACACTCCGAGAAATCCCCATGGAAATCACCATAGTTTCTGAAAAATCACCACCATCCATCACCTGGTGATCACCCATCAATCGCCCATTCAATCCTGGTAAAATCACCACCATCAATCCGTTAAACCTAGTAAATCACAGTTAAATCACCACCTGACTAGTCCACCCACTGAGCCAAGGACAGCATGAACTTGCTGGGAACCGGCGGCACCGCTGCCTGCGGAGCTGAACATCTATGCCTTGCTGGTCAAACATATACACATAAATATCGAGTCGATTGATATTATATATCTATCATATAAACTCATGTACCAGAAAATCAGAAATATACATTTGGTCTGTGAAGAATGCGAAATCGACAGTTATTTACTGTGAAATAACGGAGATATATGTATACAATATTCATATACTATGGACATAAGATAAATTAAGATAATATGTGTTATGTGCAAAATATTTTTGTTAGATGTAGATATTGGATATAGACATGGATAAATACTCAATCGTCTGCGTTCAGAACGCGAAATCAATGGTGATTTCATGGGATTTGACGGTATTTATAATGGAGATATGATCGGTAGATTAATCCCTTCCCCTGCCCTGAACTAAACACCCCCAAGAAACCATATGGTTTAGTAGGGGATGAAATCACTTATTTGGGACCATTTGCGGGCAGCTCAATATTGGAGGGATGGGATTTCATATTCAGCATGTGTAAACACACGTCGGTGTGATGTTACTATACCCTGCTTGCGGCAATTGCTCATGTCATCATCAAGGCAACTACTCATGTAGATAATCTATCATATATATTTATATACATGTATATGTATAGAATTTTTATAGTATCTGATAACATGTTTCATAATCTATCATATATATATATAATCATGTATGTCACGATGTAAACCATTGCTCATTCTTTATATAAATATAAATAAACATAGAAATTATAATCTGATATAAACGTACATATAATCAACACCCAGCAATTAGATACAAATTATATATATATAATCAGATTATTCTGATATTACATGTATATTAATATCATGTAATCCCCCTTGCTCCACCCAGCTCCAGCACCTTTTCCCACCGCATCAACTCCCGCGTCAGCAGCGTCCCCGCCGTGGGCATCTCTTCCAGATGCGAGGTCCGGTGGTCGAGCGCAGCCAGGTCGTGCTGAAGCAAACGAAGAGTCTTGGCCTGACTTTTCATGAGAAAATGTGGGAAAAAGATGAGAAAGAAAGAAAACATGCTGTAATACCAGTTTTTTTCTACTACCATATCATGGAGATACAATGGCAAACGGGAGATCTAATCGGGATATAATGGGATATCATGGGATACAACGAAAGATTGATTTTCATGGGAAGATCGAACCCGCACAACCATGGGTTTTTTCTGCCCCCCTCCAATATTTCTTTACGGGGGGGTTCTCCAAATTGTCCATCGTCCAAATATAGGAACATATAGGAACCATTGAAGCATGAAAATGGGGAGACCTTCTATTGGATGTGCATCCCAAGCTCCTTGAGAAGCTGTAACTTCGTAACTTTGCAATATTCCAATCCAAACTGAGATAAAGCTACGAGTAGCAGCTAGAACGGAGGTTATATAAATCAACCACTTGCTGACTCCAATGCATATCATGCATGTATTCCTCCAGAAGCTAATATATACAAACACGCGTGTATGGACCTGGATCTGTTTGGACCTGGCATCGCGTTTGGAATGCTTTGGACACCAGCTCAACAACATCAATATTTGTCAATACATCCCAAAAATATGAGTCCAGAAAGGGGTCATCATCCCAGTTAGGATGGAGGAAACAAAATGAAAGCAGCATCCAAATGACTCGCCAGTGTCATGGGTTCTTCCAGTTCCACAAGAAAAACACAACTTAGAGGGTCCAAAGTCCAAAGTTCATTCCTGTGGTGATACAGAACTGGATGTTTCTCATCATTGGGGTATCCCCTTAGAATGAGTTGGAATTGGAATGACCCAGAATCAGACAACCTCCAGTGACCGGGGAAAAAAAATAAATACGACCGTAGAGAATCCCATGAAATATGAAATCACACTTTTTTGTTGGTTCACTCCCGTGAAATCACGATTTGTTCTCACTTCACTCCCATGAAATCATCATTTTTGCATGCTGAAAACCCATGAAAAATCACCTTTTTGTTGGCTAAATCCCCTGAAATCACCATTAAGTCCCAGTAAATTCGATTAAATCACCATTTGTGTTGGCTAAATCCCTTGAAACCACCATTAACCAGGCCATTTTTTGCCAGCGCTCTTCCAGAGCCCTTCGACTTGGCATTGGCATCAGACCCAGAGCTGCCAGAAGGTCGAAGCCGTTGATGGCCACGCTCTTTCCTGGACTTTTTGAAGGGTTGAAAGCCTGGTTTCATGGTGATTTCATGGGGATTTCATGGCTCCAAATATATAACTGTGATTTCATGGTGATTTCATGGGGATTTCATTGTGATTTGGATGGAATTTGAACAACAACAATGGTGATTTACTGGGGATTTCATGGGGGTTGACATTGAGGATTTAAGGAACAAAACGCGGTGATTTTTCATGGGACATCATGGGACCTAACCAGCAGAAATGGTGATTTACATGCTGATTTGATGGTGGATTGATGGGATTTAGTGGTGAATGAATTCCCAAAAAAGATTCCCCGACCGGGGGTTCCGCTTAAAATGTTCCACCAATTCTGGGATGTGAATTTTGGAGTTTACAACCGCTGGTCAGCTTGGTCAGCTTTGTCTGGGTTCAATATCGATTTTGAGGAACCCTTAGTTTGCTGGAGGTTTGCAATCGGTTCAATGAGATTTATAGCAGACACACAGAGGGTCCGGGCATCAAAGGGATGTACCATCTGGTTATTGAACATAGCCATGGAAAATGGCCCATTATAGATGATCTTCCCATTAAAACGTCCATTTATAAGGGATTTTCCATGGCTATGTTAAATAACCAGATGGTATCCTCCACGACACACTAAGCGACTGGGTGCATCTACCCACATCTACCTACAACAAGGTGCTGCGAGGATCTTCATCTACAAAAACATATTGCAACATATCTGCGGAGTCAGCAATCAACAACATGTTCAAAAAGCACCAAGTTCCTGATACCCTATGGTAATTTGTTACATAACTATTGGAAATCACCATGCTATTAATGGCTAAATCAACTATTTCGACTGGGCCATTTTCAATAGTTATGTTAGTTTACCAGAGGGTAATGGAGAGTTCTTCGGGTATCTCAAAGCCTAATGTGGTAAACCGCCACAGATCTAGCATTTGAGGATGGTAAACATCCCAAAATCATGACGGGGATGGGTCGATATCCCAGGGTCGATAGCCAAAATCACATGTTTCTTCTCGCTTTGACTCCCATTCTATTCCCTATGTTCAGAATGGTTCCCATTGGCAGCTCCACCCTTGAGAAAAAACGCCGTGCATCCGTTGCTGCAATCATTTAAATCACCATTTAAATCACCACATGTGTCCGTAGTTACTATAGTTCAATCCCATCTTTCTCCCATTTTTCTCCCAACAAAAAAAACCAACTCATATATCAATATATAACATATCATATATCATATCCCCATTTTCATGGGTTACTTGGATGGGCCAGAGGATTAACGATTCCTGGTTAGTAACTGGGGTTATAACCCCCTATATCCCAATGAAATAATCCATTGACATCCATTTACTAACTAGTTAATTAACTCCATGGCCCATCGAAGTATAGTCCATCATCCCATACTTATTACTATAGTTCATAACCAATAGTTCTCAAAAAAACTATAAATAGTTTTGGATGCCAATTACTATACGTAGTTATTAACTAATGGTTTATAATTTATAAACCAATTTACCCTCTGGTAAACTAACGTAACTATGGAAAATCACCATGTTTAATGGGTAAATCCACTATTTCTATGGCCATTTCCAGTAGCTATGTTAGTTTACCAGAGGGTATAGTCCGGCACGTCCACCCTTTCTTCGCTTCGCATCCGTTGCTGCAGTGCATCTGCGGCAGCGCCACGTCCCGAAGCATCTGGGCCAAGCGCCTCTGCAGCAGCGGGACGCAGCCGAGCAGCGCGGGAAGCTGTTGACAGTCCTGGCCGCGGCGGTGGTGCCCCAGGGCCTTAAGGAAAACCATAGGAAATCTCGAAGAAACATGCTAAGAAACCAAGAAAAATGAGAATTTACAGGGATTCATAGCTGATTTATGTTGGCTAAGTGAACTGATAACTAGGTGAATTCTAAACCAACGTTCACATCACTTCCGTACCACCTTGCTGCTGGGTCAACGATTGAGTCCCCAGGCCGCTGCTTGGGAACCCAGTCGACAGGTTGCGAATCCGGTGACTTTTGGAATCCGATTGGTATCCTCAGGATCCTGGGCAGTATACCTAACAATCATGGAGATGCCACCTAGAAGGAACAAATACTATATATATATATGTGTGTGTAATATATATATATATGTAATCAGTAATATATATATATACATATATATATATACATATATATATATACATATGTGTGGTGGTTTCCTAAAATGGTGGTACCCCAAAATGGATGGTTTATGTTTATATGGAAACTCTGATTAAAATGCATGATTTAGGGGTATCCCCATTTCAGGAAACCTCCATCTATAACACATTGCAAGTCCGCCAGCCGCGGTCAACTTGATCGGGAGGATAAGTACACCCTATCAGTATCTATATGGTATTTAGCCACAGAAAAATCTGACGTCACCACGAAACATGGTGATTTAAGAGGATTTAACCAACAAACATGGGGTTTTTAACACATCTAATACCATACAAATGGCTCTGTCGAGTGGGATAACAACCAGCATGATATTTGTCTTTGAAAATCGGGGTATTTATTTTTTCCCCTGATGAAACAAACAATGCCAGTATTGACATTTTACCGTTATTACCATAGTTATACCCATAGTTATTACCATAGTTATACCATAGTTATACAGTTATACAGAATGAATGAGATTCCCCGGTTTTCAGATTCGTATCCTACTTAGATGGGCAATGGGATGTTGCCGATTCCTGGTTAGTAACTGGGAATATTCTTTACCCTCAAAAAATCCCAATGAAATAATCCATGGCTACCAACTAGTTAACTAACCTAGATTCGTATCTGGTTGGTGGTATAGTAGTTTCAACTTTCAACCCCTCCGAAAAACATGAGTCACTTGGGATGATTAGTGTTCCCAATATGATGGGAAAATCATGATCCATTCATGTTCCAAACCACCAAGCAGTAGTACTATTACTGGATAAATCCAGCCACTCACAACTCCAAAACTTGGACTATGCGGGCCGTAAAGGTGAGCAAATCCCTCCTGCAGCAGCTGTCAATTGCGGCTCGTGGGCTGTACACTGTGGAAATGTCACTTCCTTACAAGTTGTACAATATGCCAAGAATAGATATGCAACATATGGACAGGACATTCTTCTACAAATACTGAAACTCATCTTGAACAGCAGAACAGTCACCACCCCAGTATGGATCGCCCCAGGCAACCACCGATCCATCAGCCAAGATCGCGGCAAATGCCTTATCTGTAGCCTGGATCTGCTGCACATTTCTCAGCTGATCTTGAACTGCGGAACAGTCACCACCACAGTACGGATCTCCCCACGCAACCACTGATCCATCGGCCAAGATCGCTGCAAATGCATCACCCGTGGCTTTCATCTGCTGCACATTCCGCAGCTGATCTTGAACTGTGCAGCAGTCGCAGTCTCTACTAGGCATGAAGTTTCCCCAGGTAATTATCCTGTTCCCTCCACAGCACCACACTGCAAAAGCTGCACCTGTTGCCGTTGCTCTTGCATGTTGTGCCACAGCAGTTAGGTGCTCTCCGTCTTGCACCCCTGCATCTTGCAATGATTCCTGAGGGTTGGTCAGTACATGTCCTTCCACAGTCACGAGTTTCAGGAAACCCTGTCGGAGAGATCTTTGGGCCAGAATTTTTTCAAGTCTCCCACTTTGGAGAGTTCAGGAAGTGACAGAGTTTGGCCAGAACCACTTGGGAAGGATACAACTACTCGAAGCATTGACAAAAAATCCGCAAGAATTGTCCTCCGTGCAACATCTCGAGCCGTAGAAAAGCTGAGTGCACATGACATCGCCGTTACTAAGGAAGCCAGTGGTTGTCCACCTCTTTTTATAGTCATCTTCTGGTAACTTAAATTGGCAATCAAAATCCACCAGGTTTGCGCATGGATTGCGATGATTTTCCCAATGACAAGTGGCGTTTCTCATTGCCTTGTTTGGTTGTCCCATATTCCTTGGTCTATGCCCAATTCTTGTTGGTGAAACCCTCATCTGTTTTTTGATACACATTGCAAACAAATGAAAAAAAAGAACTCAAGTTTTGCGGGTATCATCATCTTTACTAGGCTACTGTATATCCCTTTGTTCATTCGATATGTCGCCATGTTCATGGACTAGGTACAGATTCATTCCTGACACTTGAAAATTTCATGTTGTTCACTAGAAATCGCAACTTAACCCTTCACCAGTTGGTCAAGCAAGATCAATTTGCTAAAATCATCTTAAGATGACGACAACACCCACACTGAAAGAATTGCTCGGTTAACGTCAATTGACTCCTGAAACTCGCCACTTCACTCAAATCAGCTTACCCTCTGGTAAACTAACATAGCTATTGAAAATGACCATGTATAGTAGATCTTCCCATTGAAAATGGTGATTTTCCATAGTTATGTTAATTCACCAGAGGGTAAAACCACTAACTACTTTCTACATCTACAAACAGTTGACGAAAACCGAAAATCTCTCGTGAAATCACTGTTCGTTTGTTTGATGTGTTGAACAACATGGTTTTACTACCCTGCAGTACTGCTTCTTTTTGGTGAATACACGTGAGTTTCAATACATCCCACGGTTAAAAACCTCGACCCATGCATCCCATCCTCTCTGGGGATGGTGCCCCAGGTATGTGAACGTTGGTTTATAAACCCCATTAACTAGTTCGTTATATCATGTTCTATCTACCATAAACCATAGAATTCAGCCACTTATAAGGCGATATCATGCTATATCTAGCATAAACCATAGAATTCAGCCACTTATACTTTTATGTTCGGCGTTTCTGAACGCTACATCTTGCGGGCCCTATAACTACAACTGCAAACACCAACCCGTTTTCACCGTGTCCGGCGTGTCATCTCCTCCTGTATCGCCACCATGCTCGAGATGCTGATGGCATCGACGGAGCTCTTCTGAAAGAGTTGCAGCGCCAACTGCCAGGGAGCTCCACCTCCGCAGAAGCGAGGCAAAATCCCAGTGGCTTTACAGGTTCTGAAAATGCCATTTCTTCATGGGATTTAATGATTTAGCTCATTAGCTATGTGATTAGCTATGTGATTTCACGGGATTTGAATCTAGGCAATAAACAAGGTACCGGCGCCGCGACCCTGAGGAATTTGAACATTGTTCAAAATGGCAAGAGCTCAAAACCTGCATTTGTTTACGTGGAAGTCAAAATTTCAAGGCTTCAAATTCGTTGGTATTTGCAAGAAGACCAGCCTTTTTTCATTTTAGGCCAGTGGAATTGCGGTTTTCAGGATTCTTTTTTTGAAAAAAAACAAAAACCCAACTTTCTCACAAGAGATATCTTATTTGAAATGAAGTTATCGTTAAGTAGCGCAGTCTCATCTATGTATATGAAATGAACTTCAAGTAGCATGGCATGTTATATATTTGATATGATATTAACTTTACGTAGCTAAGCATCGTCTATGTTACATGAAGTTATCTAACTTCAAGTAACATAATTTTTTATTTAAAATTAAGTTAACGTCAAGTAGCGTAGCAACATCTATGTTACATGAAGTGTGCTTGATTTAGCATAGCATTACGTATATGACAAGAGGTTATTTTGAAGTAGCATCTCATCTTATTCGAACTGAAGTTCACGTAAAGTAGCGCAGCATCTTGTATGTATGCAAGCGCTATTGAACGTTATTGCACCCCCCCCACCCCCCCCACCCCCCCCACAAACACAAACACCCCACAACAGCCCCCCAACACAAAAACCACCAAAAAACAAACACACACC
>Ga0126342_10009422_pt1 | contig 17503 bp, 17 predicted proteins | sample Cyp1metagenome_FD_92528 | JGI IMG/M metagenome (GOLD analysis project Ga0126342, IMG submission 92528) | Coral microbial communities from Lord Howe Island, Old Settlement Bay, Australia - Cyphastrea 1 metagenome | ecosystem: Host-associated > Invertebrates > Cnidaria > Coral ... | reverse complement strand
AGAGGAGACCTCAAGCACCTTTCGGTCCATCAGTGGATTCGCTCTGCCATCCCTGATTCACAACAACCAACCTCTCCTATAGGTTTCCTATTTTTGAAACTTCCGCCACCACCTTGTGCGGTACTACTGGTAGTTTCTAATAATGATATAGTTCATAACTCGTGAGAGGTGGTTAAAAGTTGTTAAAAGCCCTGTTGATGCGACATAGAACCCACCAACGGGTCTATAGAACCAACAATGGGGATATAATATTGGTTTTAACTAACCAACAGTATGAAATTGCTGACTCATGGTTTATAACGGCGCAGACTTGGGATTCTACGAGCCATGTGACGGAATATAGCGGGAATACATAGCGTGATATAGTGCGAATTAGCGAGCTGATATTTGGATGGGTCTGGAAATGGTGTACACCCCAAAAATGATATTTAATCTCAAATATTTGAGATACATCATACCCCTTCATGGAATCACTTTTTTCATCCCAAAAACATGAACATGATGATAAACCATAGACTATGGGATTTGCGCGTACGTTAGTTTCAGACAAAGCTATGTGGAGATGAAGCTCTAGGTAACAAAAGTACGTTTTTCGCGTGATCCCCACCCTGAAACACTATTCTGACATAGTTTCTGACATACTGCCATCTGCAAGTATATATTACATATTTATTTTGACACTCTTTCTGACATTCTATCTGACATTCTTTCTGGCATTCTATCTGACATTCTCTCTCTGGCGTCTGGCTGAGGTCCGGCAGTGCCCACTGAGATCTGGAGCTCGCAGTTGAGATCCGGAAGTGCCCACTGAGATCTGGAGTTTGCGGTTGAGGTACGGCAGTGCGCACTGAGCTCTGGAGCTCGCGGTTGAGGTCCGGCTGTTCCCACTGAGCTGGAGTTGAGCTCCGGCAATGCCCCCTGAGATTTGGAGCTCGTGGCTGAGGGCGGGGTCCAAGGCAGGAGGTGGAGGCGGGCAAGAGGCGGAGGCGCTAGAGACCCTCACCTGGCAGGTTGGGAAAAAGATTTTACCGACCGAAATTGGATTTACCTATCGAGCAAAAACTGGGAATACCAGCCAAGCGGCAAAATTGAGAATTCAATTTTACGAATGGGTTCGCCTTGGGGTGTTGCAACCTACACTCACAGCAATCATCCAGCCGATCAGGTTCCGATCTAGAGGGGTCAGTGGTTTGTCTTGATTTCCATCAGGTACTAGACAGAGTTCGGCTGGGATGAGGAAAGGGCGATCTGAGGAGAATAGAATGATTTGATCTGGTTCTAGCCCTGGGTGATTGATAGCGACCGGCCTTATGGCTGGCCAAGCCCTTATAAATCGATGGTGAAGCTTGGGGTAACCATCAAGGTTTCGCCGAAATCAAACGAAAAAGCGATGGGAAAGCGATGGGATTTTCTAGCCAACAGAAAAAAAAAACGGTCATCTTCCATAGCTATATTACATTACTAGAGGGCATGGCAAAAACGGAATTATTATATTATATTACCTTTGATCAATAACGGCAATTGCATCCTTCCCAAAATATGACGCGATGCGTTTTCGCTTCTCGACGCCCGCCTCCAATCCCAGGTAGTCTGAGTAGTCTTATCAGTTTCTTGCCAGGATTGTGACTGAAGCTGACACGTGGAACTGGTCAGTACCTCACAGGGTGGCAGAAACTGCGGTTGAACCTGCCGGTCCAATCCGTTTTGCAGATTCAAACTGCTTGGGTTCTGAGCTGCCTTCAAGTGGCTTTTGCTGAGGACAAACACCCTCTACGAAATCCTTTCCGTGGAGCAGCAATTGTTGCAAACAAGCAAGTTAGTTGCAGCTGAGATCGAAAGTTGCGCCGGTGGAGCGAACTTAATATCGCCACATGAAACTGCATCTCTTGCACTTCTGGCCATGGAGGCACGAAATAGCACCATTTTGGCTCAAGAGTACTTACTCTTTTCGACCGTTCGGTGCAGAAGAGCTCATGGAGACCAAAGAAGCAGCCAGCATCACGGTCCACTTTGTCACCTTTGCAGTTTGGTTATTCCCACGGTTTCAGCAAACCACGGCCCACTACAAGGAATCCTGTAGTTCCTTTGGTAACCCTACCCATTTCCCATTTTGAATCCATGTCCGTATGAATCCGGATAAATATCCCAGTTTATATGGTAGGATATCCCAATATCATCCAGTTGTTCCCCAAAATTGTCTATTATCTCTATCCATATCAACCCGGTATCAATATCAAAACCCTTTGTATTATCCAGTGATATCCAACCCTCCCTCTGACGACACCGAGACGATGGTTAGTCAAGGGAATCATCCTCAAATGGCCTTATTCCAGGTATTTTTTGGCTGGTGAGTCATTCTAATTCAGCTGGAATTATACTTCTTTAGTGAGATGACAATGAACAACAATGGGATTTGCTAACCAACAACCGAGTTTATGCAAGGTGGTGCCCCCAAACGATAGCCAAGTTGGATACTACCCGATATCATTCAGCCAGATAGATCAACCATAGACATACGTACAATAAACTTACCCATTCACAAAGGTGGTTCTGCCATATTATTACATATTTGGGGGCAAAACCATCCATTAGCCATCATTATCCCTATTTCGGGATACCGTTTGGGCACCAGGGTTTTGACCCATAACCACATGCAAATGGTTTATCATTCATACATGGCTAATTTATACGATAGATTAAACATAGATACCCATAAACTTACCCATTTATGGGTGGGCGGATTGTGGCTTATCATTCATAAATGGTTTGACCCATGACCATATACCATGGTATATCATGGGGTCTCATTGATACGATGGGAATCGGGAATCAGATCATGGAATCTAACCACATGTAAATTGCTAAGTGTCATTTCTAAATTACCCGGTTATTAGCACAATCCTCTGGTCGTCCTCATCAAGTGGCAGCAGGATTTGGTGACAACATCCCCGGGAGTCGCCGCGGCGGATGGCAGCTTCATGGCGCAAAAAATTGGACGGGCCAAAGATTGAGGAAGTTGCCTTGAAATCCTGGGGATTTAATGGGATTTCATGGTGATTTCATAGGATGTCATTGTGATTTAATGAGATTTCATGGTGATTTAATGGGATTTCATGTTGATTTCAGGAGATTTCAATGTGATTTAACGAATTTTATTGATTTTACTAGGAGATTTGAATGGGGTTAAATAAATGTGAGTTTGATGGGAATTCATGAAGTATACAAGAGTATGTCGTATTTTTAAATTTCATGCGAGGTTGTATTTTTTTCATGGAATGTGAGGAATTACTTTTTTCATGAGATATCGTGCGATGAATTTCATCTTGATGGGATGAATGGGCTACCTGGGACGAAGTGTTCTTTTTGGGCACTGCAACAATACAATGAGGATGATATCCCATCCCAAGAAGTATACCCTCTCCGAATCAAAGTTGGCAGTGGGAAATCCTCTTAAATCCTGTAGAGGTTTCTAGCGGGGAAAACCAGGGAACTAAATGGTCGATGTTTCAGTTTGAGTAGTGGAGGGTAACCAGTCTGCGATACAAATCACTCTTTCATATAAAGTGGTGATTACGCACGTATTGATTGGGATAAGGATGCGCCACCAAATAATGGAATTATTGGCGTTATATCAAGTTATATCCAATTTATTTCCCATATTAGTAGATGAAAGTTGAAAGCCCAATTTTTGTTGGGCGTGGTTTTTACCCACTTAGTACCCTTTGGTATTTTGACCTGGCTATGGAACATCACCATGTTGCGAGGCTTCAAAGAAACAGGAGCCAATGGGGAGACGAACTACTCTCCCACGGCCACTCGCCTGTCACAAAGAATCCTTGTCTCAGAGGCTGCCATTCGGCAATGGACCCTGGCATCAACAGATGTGCCCAAAGGTTTTTTACAGACAACAGGCAGAGACAGGCAAGGCCTTCAGGGACGTATCCTTCGCCCTATCACAGCAAGGAAATGAAGCGCTCAGTGAAGAGTGGTCCTCTGATGACATCGGGGGCATCTAGTCCTGACTGCCCAGCAATTCCTGGCTGCACCCGGAATCAAAACAAAGTTCCCAGTGGATTCTTGAACTTCAACCCACAAAAACTGGGATTGAAGCTGCAAGAGTTTGGATATAAAAACAAGGGAAAATTATACGGGAAAAAAATATAGAGGGTAACTAAAATCCAACAAATCTGGATTAATTTGACCACCTGAAACTTCAAATCCTCCAAACATTATCAGAAAATAATAGGGATTTAATCTAGTTTAAGCAAATTTATCCAAATTTAGCCTTTTTTTATCCAAATTTAATCCAATTTTATCAAATTTTGAATTTCCTTGGCTTCTGCCCAGAAGAACTCTTTGATTTCCTGTTTTTCCTGTATTGCCACCAAAAATGCGTACCTTTACCCCAAAAGAACCATTTTTTACAGCAGATTATCAGGACTTTAAGCAAGAATAAATATCCCTTGTTTTTTCCTGGACATGTTTTCTTTTTAAAATCGGTGCAAGTAACATCAAACAAGTGAGATGCACATGTTGGAAAATACGGGATTTACCTCATAGGAATTGTTTTCTGTCTTTCACCGGGATTCACAGGGTTCAACTTGGAGTCACACGGTGTGAGGATTGGAGTCTGATTGTACAGGGTTTAAGCACAAGAATTTGGATTCAATGAGTTTTTCGCGCAAGAATTGCGGCAAGATTTCCGGGGTTTTGATCCATAATTCTGAGGGCTTTACAGGATCTGACCCCCAGAAATCCTCAGAATTTAGCCATTTAGCCATTTAGCCATGGTCAGCGGTAGCTCTATAAGTACTCAGCCAAGCCTGAATGGCAAAGTAATTACGGTCAGCGTCTGACAAAAAATAGTACTTTGCATTTAGTCAAAACAATGGAATTGATTCTATTGTATTTCGTCCTGATCTATTTCTCTCAGATTGCAAGTGAATCATTCATGATCAGTAGAGAAACATTTGATTTGGGACATGAATTATCATTAATTGATAAAATATCGTGAATCAATGTCCCAAATTGTATTATGAGGAACATATTTGGGACATTCCAATGTTCAAAAAGCCACCGATACAATGGTCACCGACAACCATGAACATAAGTTACATCATGAGTTCCAAGGTGCGGCGCGGGTTCAGCGATGGGTGTGGCACCTGGAGGATGGGGCTCCCGTTCGTTGTTGCGTTCAGTTGCCGAACATAAGTGGTTGAATTCTATGGTTTATGGTAGCTACAATGAACTAGTTAATGGGGGTTATCAACCAACAAACATAACTGGGGGGTGACATCCTGTCAGTTCACCATCAAAAATAGTGACTTCTACTGGAAAATATGGATGGTTGGAATATAATTAAGATCATGGGAATTTCATGAATACCCCCTGGAAAACAAACATGTAACATGGCAATTGCAAAGCCGCTTGGGTCAATATTGGTTTTCAATAGGAAAATCATCAAACTACTGGGTGATTGTCCATTGCCATGTTTGAGTACCAGAGGGAAACCAGCAAAAAAATGTGCGACTTTCTGGCAGTTTGACAGCATGGAATTGTTGAAATCATTCTTTTGATATTCTTTTGACATTTGCTCGGTAAATCTATAAATGGGCCATGTTACACCGTCGAACGCCCATAAGCAACATCTATTTTGGTAATCACCAGGCTGTTTGTGAGTCTTGATCACGGCAGTCATGCCCATGAAGGCAACTTTCGGGTGGATGTTGATGGCGATTTAGTATGATGTAGCAGGACTTTGATGGGATTTAATAGGATGCTTACTTGTGCAAAACATAGGGAATTGGGGAATGTGATGATTGTTAATAGTCGTTCTGTATCATTCCCCCATTCCCTACGTTTTGCACAAGTAAGAAAAGTAGAACGTGTTTTCCAACAAGTAACCGTTGCCTATTCAGACTGTCCAACAGAATGCAAAAGACCCTGGTTTCGACCCCGAAAGCATGGATGAAGTCCGGATAAAGTCCTGGCCATTGACTGGGGTCTATACCAGTCATTGTTGGATCCAAACATTGCTCTTGAAAAATGGTGCGTTCAGTTTTTTTGGTGGGTCCTTAAGCAAATCCAAGTTTTAGATTCTCATGTTTAGTTCCAGAAATACATTCTCAATATATCTACTCGCATTATTCGAATTATAACCCAAAAGATATTCCCACTACAGCTTCTGTCAATTATATCAATTATTATGTTTCCTGTCTATTCCCGGTATGCTTTCATTCCCACAAGGCGCAGTGGCCCAGTGTATACTAAATTTGTTCCCATTTATATTCCCACCGATTGCATTCCCATGATATGTTCTAGTATTTATCAATTTCCCAGTATATTCGCAGTATTCCTCTTTTATTCCAGCTATATTCCCGTTTGTTGTTGTGGATACTCATTATGTTCCCATATCCTCAGTATATTCCAAACATTCCCAATTACTATGTCCATACTTACTTATTATAGTATAATATGCTCGGTATATTCCCAATATTCCCAGTTATGGAAATTACATTGCATATTCCCAATTAGTACATTCCCATTGTACTTTCATTTCCATCATATTTCCAGCAGGACATCAATGGGAATTTCAGGACCCAAATATATAGAGGTATTATATCATATAAAGCCAATTATGGGTGCGTATCCTGTTAGTTTGCCCTTACATGGGCCTGTGATATGTGGTAGTGACTCCAACTTAGGTACTTCAAATGGCTGAGGAAATCTGCCCACCATCATTTTGCACAGACAACACACCCATTTCTGGACACACCCAACATTGATATAGTTTTCTTCAGCAAATCCCACAATGTGGGGCCCCCCAGTTATGTTTGTTGGTTTATAAACTCCATGAAAACTAGAGTTATTTGCGTACCATAAACCATAGTGAAATTGGATGGAAAAAATTGGTTTATAAATTGGCGCCCCCTAGTTATGAATTGGTTTTTAAACCCCCATGAATGCTATAGTTTTAAGTACCATAGACCATAGCTATTGTTATTGGAGTTATTTGAACCAACTGAACGCTATCGTAAACGGGGGCCCCTTGAGGCACCCAGGGCCTCATCTCCAATCCCGGCTCGATCCGCTGCGTGACTTGGCGCACTTGAGCATGGTCAGGGCTGCAGGGTGGATGAATATCAAGTGTTTAACATGATTTGACTAAAAAATGGAAAATGGATGGAAAAACCGGAAAATGGGTGGAAAAACCGGAAAAGGTCTGTCCGCGCAATGGGTGATTGAAGTAAAGTGGTCCCCCCTTTTTCTCAGGGAGGCTTTGAGTGGTGAACACCAGGTGAAGGTAGACCCTACGCCTCGGCAAGTGGCCGCACAAAGGAGGTGTCAAAACCCTGGTCATCAAGTGTTAAGGAGCCCAAACATGAACCAGCTTCAGGCCTTCATAAATTCTTGCTTTTGGGCATGGTCTCTTTACCAGGGTTTTTCACAGAGCTCATAAATAGGGCTCTGATCATTGTAAGGCAAAGCTAATTTCAGAACGGACGATGTTCATTTCCCAAATCATTGGGGCTTCAACAACTCACATGAACCATTCTCTCCATATCATTCACCGCCCAAACTCAGAAGTGGGGTCCTTGGGCTCTGCGTATTTTGCAAGTCTAGGAATGCCGCGTGTTTTTTGCTATTGATCGGCTGAATGCAGCACCAGTAGAAGGGCCTTGGGAAGACCACGAAAAGGACCAACAGCGGCGCAGCGGTCCTCTTTGTTTTGTGGTCTTCACTGCAACCTCTGGAAGGACCTTCTGCAACCGGTGGCGCTTATTTTGTTTGCACGAGAATTTGCCAGGCTCAGCTCCCCATTTTCAAATCCAAGCGCCCTTTGGTTTGCTTTTCATTCTCACTCGAACCATCTCGAACCTATTCTTGTTGAATTTAATACCATATCCCTCTGTGAACTGATTACTCTTGTTCTCAACAAGCTTGCATTTAAAAAAGCCTGATTTTCATGTTTACTTGCACTTCCCCATGTTGCATTGAACAATCCCCTGTTCTTTGCTAACTCATCCTATGTTCGTTTCCGATTTGTACTAAAATATAATCCTTTCTAAACTGATTTTTTTTTTTGGATTGCTTATTCTTTTTACTTGTTAGTTGTTAATTCCTTTATCGGGTTGATTGCCCCATTTTGGACTCGGAATTCCAGTTACTTTTGGGCCCGCAGCAACTCAGCTTTGTTGTAAATGATTCGGTATCAGGTAAAAATACAGCCATCATGCTCTAAGAAGTCAAACGCACTCCCTGCACGCAATTCTTTCGGTTTAAACCATGTCGAGGATAAGGCAGGCATTCGACCCTGACCTGGCGTTTCACTGAAACCTTTTCAGAGATTTCTACTTTTTTTGCTCCGTGTGATTGTCCAGCACAAAAGCTGTAACACTTGAAGCTTGGTTTGGGGCCCACCGGGCATGCCGGAGTAGGATTCTTGACAGTCCACAGACATTTTGCTCTCGGAAAAAATCGAAATACCCTAAATCTTGTTGGTGGTTTGGAACACTTTTATTTTCCCCATCAGCTGGGATGATGATCCAATCTGACTAATATGTTTCAGAGGGGTTGAAACCACCAACCAGCTAAATATATAAGAAGTAATTTCAACCTACTGCGAAGGCGAAGGTGATGAAGCGTGAGTGTTTGCAAGTTTAGGGATTTTTCACGGTGGACACTTGAAACATTTATTATCTCATATTGCGCCAATACTGCCAGTATGGTTTTGTTCCACAGGTTCTGTACTTTTTGAAACAGATGCTTCCGTACTCAAAACTCAACCTTTGGGCCTTTGGAGATCCCGGGGTCAGGTCGACCCCTCAAGATGCCCGTTGCAGCTGGTCAAGTGTCCGGCATCCTAGGGTGGCAAGTGGTCTTGAGGGCTTTGAGGGCTATAATGCGAAATCCACTGAGGCTTCTCCCGTCGGCAAACTTTTGAGGGTTAGGGGTTGCAGCGCAGATGTTGTTTTGTACTTGGTGCCAACAATATGTTTGAAACAGGTACATGTGGGGTGGTTGTCTTAACCTGACGTGTAACAGCAAGTGAATGGATTAGTCGGGTTGCTGCATTGATTCCGGGGCCTTTGTGCATGTCAAAAGGCTTGCAGCGTGCATTTTTGCGAACCTCTGATTGAGCTGCTCAACTTCACAGGTATGCCTTTGCATCACTGCAACATTCAGTGAGACTCAAGTTGCTCATAGCAGGTTGCCCGCTGACGCTCAGCGTTCGTTTCGTCACTTGGAAGCACCATATATATATACATACATACATACATACATACATATATCGGCTCATGACTGATTGTTCGAATTGTTTGGTCGGCTGCTGAACTGTGTTTTTTTGGTTTTGCCACGGTCAACGAGCAACAATTCTTTCCAGGTGAAATGATCCTTGCCTTGTTGCTCTGTGGTGTGGCATATGGGCTTCGCTCGGAAGGGACCGAGGCTCATACCTTGCCTGAACTCACCTACTACCAGGAACTCTGTGTAGCGCCCGATGCTGATAAGAGAACAATTAAGAAAGCCTACAGGAAACTTGCTTTGATCTGGCATCCAGACCGAAAAACCGGCGAGGAGGAAAAGTTCAAAAGGATTTTGAAGGCCTATGAGACACTGACGGATGAAGGGGCGCGCTTGGAGTACGACGACACTTTGAGATCTTTGAGCCAGCCTGAAGGTGGCTGTGACCAGCTTCAGTGCCCTGGGGGATCCAAGTGCAAGAGCACCTTGTGCGGTCCAAAGTGTGTTTGTCGCAAAAAGGACATAGTTAAGGTGAATGGCAAACGCATGAAGGTTCGGGTGCCCTTCATCAAAGGCGAATGCATGACCAAGTTGATGAAGGCTGCGAGTTCGGTTTGCTGCCAGGAAGGTGACGGCAAGCCAGTCCGAGTCCCTCCAGAGTTTCAACCCATCGAGGAAACGACCACTGAGCTCGAGGAGATGAAGTGCCCAGAATCATGGACGAGATTGACAGAGGACAAGTGCAAAGATCGCCCCTACTTGGATGAAGTCGATGACGACTGAGGCCCGTCCGACGCGCCCGGTGGACTTCGCAGAGATTCGTAGAGCGGTGGAAAAAAAGGCGGCTGCCAGGATAGTCTTTTTGGATGTGTTAACTGTATCACTTATGCAGTTCAAGTTTGCCATTTCAACATATGGGGACCTGAGGCGAGTATTATCCGAGACCATCATCCACGTCCTGTGACCAGCTTAGCAGAAAGATTCAAGGTCCGTCTTCGACTAGAGCTTTGGGACCGTAGGAGTGGACTTAAAGTTCGGTGAGGCAAGCAGGTTGGTGAAGCCCAAATTGTGAATATTGACATTTATTGACCAGCACAAAAGTCAAATCAATGAGCTCTAGACTCTAGACTTGTTGTTGAGTCCATTTCAAGTGGCAAATATGAGAAATTAGTTTGGGCATGGGCCAAGCTTTTGGTGTGGCTAGGTTTTTTGATGTGACTTTGCTCAAATCGGGAGAAAACATTGGATGTGAGGGTCTGCTAAATCCATCCCCAAGGTTTGGGCATGCTCCCAAGCTTGTCTAAAATGTAAGTCGGTTTGTTGAACATTCAATCAGTCTATTCCCATCGGCCTTGGAAAACGGGCTTCGACTCAGGTCTACAGCGTCGACTGGTCCCCTTATGACTTCCTGGTCTCCGCCTGCGACGATCGAATCCGGATCTTCCGTGCGGAGGAGCCTTCTTTCGGTCTTCTTGATTTGGAATCCCGGAAAAATTGCCGGTTTTGGGCTTGTGATGTTCAAGCCCATATTCCCCCAAGGAAGGTAAGCTGCAGACTGGAATAGGGCTCCGAATTCTCTGAAAATATCTGCGGGTTGAAACATAACATGTACCATCTTATGACACGTATATATGTAATATACACTTTGCCAGTAGGCTCACAAGTGGCTATAAACAGGCAAGTCAAAGCGTTCAAATGAAAACTAATTGGACCTAGCTATTCATGCACAGAAGTAGAGGTCCATGTTTAGTTTAATTTCTTTCGAAGGACCACTGCGTTGTTGACCCCTGGTATGGTTTCTAAGGCCAGTTTCTGTTTGAGTGGCTTGACCTCAGGGTTTTGTCCCAAGAAGTTGAAAAGGACTGGTCAATGGCCAGTCGATGATACTAGTCTGTGAATGTTATTTGTGGCTAAATCATGCTAAATCAACCAATGGTTTTTAGTCAGGTAAGGCGTTTTCAGAACTTTGAAGAATATGCAGGGCCCCGCTTCCCAATAGTTACTGCCCTCAATACCCGAGCACGCTACACAAGTTATTTGCCTCATGGATAATTCAGAATCTTTGAAATTGACCCAAAACAAATGTACCTCCCATAAGTTTGTTTTTTGCGGTTTCGGAGGTTATCATTCCACTTTGTTGGAAAGTTGAATTTCTTCAGGGTGATGTCCTAAATGGTAGTTGACATCTAGGCTATGCAGCTCGAACGAAAGGCCCTGCAAAAAGGGCGAGGGAGTTCCTATTACCAGCTCTAATTATCAAGAGCTAAACATGGAGTTTTCTGGTCGATGCAAGAAGAAAGAGTGGACTATGGATTCCTTCAAGATTGGCCGTAAATTGGGGATAGGTCCTCATTCGGAAGAGAAATTGTATAGCTTGTGACAAAGGTCGTCCTTTCATGTTTTCATGTTTTGCCCATCTTTATTTTTTCCTGGATTGACAGTCCTATGCTCAGCTTCCTAGATTGTTTTCACTCAAATCAATCTTTCTTCAGCATCGATTTGTTGCGGCAGATTGGAACATTAAAATCATCACCAACGACATTCAAATTGAAACTTCACCAGCTCGAGTTATGACCTACCTCGAAACTGAGCTCCGGCCATAGGACGAAGCGTTGCTAACGGACTGCATAGTGGCATAGTCAGTGGGAGACCGAGATGGGGTCGACAGTCTCTGATCCTGGGTTTCGTAGGATTGTTGTTGAACCAAACACCAGTCTTCTGGTGCAGCAACTTCAGCTTTTTGAGCTTTGTGACTCAGAAACTTGAGGATCTCTATCTTCATCTATCTTCCAAAGGACGATTCAGAAACATGTTGGGATGTGAGATACCACCAAATTCTTTCGATATGGTTGGAGTATACCCACATCAAGACCTTAAGATTGACATATAGAGAATGTCCATCACGTGACCGTCGACCTTCAATTTACAGAAATTGATTGCTGATTGTTTGCATGAAAACACGTGCTTCGATTATATTTTCTTTCTCCCTTTGATTCAAATAAGATTTTCATGCAAACACATACCCTCATTGTACCAGGGCAAGAAACACTCCGAGTTTGTTTACAGGTGAGTGTGTTCATAGACGTGCGAATGCTTATCACAGACATCGTCGATAAACGTGTTGCCGTTTCAATCGAATCCACTCTTTTGTTGGCAGCATCACGAAGAAATGGGCACGGTCAAAACTCCAAAACCTACGTCAAAACTCTGGTCTTTTGAAGGGTGCACGAATCACAAGGTCTAGCTTCCAAATCCCTGCGGATTGCGGACGAGAATGAGGAAACCCCAACGATTGAACTTAAGCTCCTGGTTGGCGAAGCATCTTGACCCGGGTTTCGAAATCGTTGTTGAAGTACTGGTTCTTGTAGAAGTTCCTTTGAGACCACTGCTGACCACTCTTAAACGTGCAGGGGCAACCAACACTCAAGCGCAGTCCGACTCAAAGATTCTGGTCGAAGTGTTCAAGGCACTTAGAATAGGCCGGTCGACCCGCCGTTTTATGGTTTCGAACAAAAACTTCTGCGACCGGCCATTCGACCCAGACTTCAGCACTCCAAGCCACCAAGCACTGGAACACGCCAAGTCAACGGCTGCTTTGCGTGATATTTAGTATCAATGTCATAGCTAAATAAGCTCAAACAAATACCAGGAATACAAAGACTGGAAATAATTATAAGAACCTGGGGTCCCATGAATTCTCAGCAACTGAACCATACGCATGTATGGCTGGTCAAAACATGTCAAAACCCCGCTTACCTCCGTCGAAAATCCCTTCAAAACCACCGTTGAAATGGACTACCCTCTGGTTATTTAACATAGCTATGGAAAATGGCCCATTCATAGATGGTTTACCTATTAAAAATGGTGGATCTTTCCATGGCTATGTTAAATAACCACATGGTAACATGGGTGATGAACCCCAAAAAGGTCATGAATTCCAGGTCCCTAACCTGTCCCGAAACGCCACACCAGGCCTGGTCGAAGCCTCACCAGGCCAGCGTCGGAACACCCAGAAAGGCGAGTCGGATGGAAATTTGGTGTTGTATAATAGAATCTTGCTTAAGTTAGTTAAAGGTTAAGTTTGTTCAATTGTTCTTTTTCTTCTTCTTCTGGTTGTGTTGGTGGTGTTGGTCGTGCATGTCGTCCTTTGTGCTAATGTTCACGAGTTGATTCCAAGTGCTTTGGTAGCTTTGGATCGATAAACGCCTTGGGATGTAACTTAGGAAGCCGAGCCCCGAGCCCCATGATTTCTTCTCCAAGGCGAGTCCTGTTACAACTGTTTTGGGCTCTATTACATGCTGGCCTTCACATAGAAGCAAACATTTGCACCTTGGAGCCTAGTTTGAAGAAGCCCAACTCAGACAAATTTTGAGAAGCTCGACTTCAGCAAGTGATGGATAGTGATGGTCTTTTTACATGAAGAAAACCGCCAAAGTGCGGAAAACTGCCGGGAGGTAGTGAAGCTGTGGCGATCAAGTTTTGCTGCCATGGCCTCAGTTCGCCAAACGCCCCAAAGTGGCCTAGTTATTTCTAGTTGAGGCTTTTCGAAGTGATGAGGTGATGTTTCTAGCTGGTTGGAGGTTTTACTCTTGGCTGGCCTTTTGGTTGTGACTTGCTCAAAGCGCGAGCGCCAAGGTCGGGCAGCGAGCTGGCCACGGGCTTGTTGAAAAACTGGGGCGTTGAGTTCTGCGGGATTTCCCTGAGAAGTGCTTTTATCAAAATATCAAGTGAAACCAAGACCTTCACACAACTTGTTCCATGCCTTTGTCAGCTAGGGATGTCACTTAGAATACACCCCATTCCTGCGTTTTAAAGTTTGGCTCGGGCATTTCGGGAAAGATGTCCCTCAGTCCCTTCTTTCGCAAAAGTCATATCATTACTTTCAACCTCTTATCAGCTGCTTTTGAAAGATTGTGAAGTTCAAACCTCAGAGCAGAAATCCATTTCTTTTGCCATGCGCGTTGTCATGAGCAACATCCAACATCTCAACAAAAAGGGAGGGTCTGAAGTATGTTCGATCCAGGTCAGCTAAGATGAGCTACAGGCACCTTTGGACTACCCTTTTGCAGCACTCATGTGGCGCCTCGCTCTGTTGCGGGCGGCCTGGGCTTGGTGGGACAATTGGCATATAGGTATACCCCCGGTCTGGGATGAAATAGAATGATTCCCAAAATGGTTGGGTACTGGAATTCATTGTTTTTACCAGCTATCCAGCTAAAGGTGTAGAGTGGCCATGGTCAGTTTCTTTAGTCGGGCCCAGCGATTGTTTGCGGACAGTGGGCCAGATCATCGACGATGTGAGGATCACCTGACAAATTAGTAAGTCCATTCCTTCGGCGATATTCAGATCGGTTTTGATGTCACCAATAGCTCAAGCATTCTCAGTCAGAGGGCATAAACCCAGCTGTAAATGGGCCCAGTCGTTGTAAAACTGGCTCTTGCAGCGACCCTGCCTCCTTTCCCTGATTTGCTCCAGGCCATCTCAAAAACGGAGATGAACAGACATGAAAGCTAACGTTGTACATATGGACGCACAATGCATGGCGTGTCTAGCCAAAGTCGTAGTTCGCGAAGAAACACAGCTCTAAGCCCGAAAACCTGTGTGTGTATCTCCCCATGCATACCAAACTGGGGATTTACCCAGCAAAAGTGAGGATCAATCAACAAAGCTGTCGATTTAACCAAGAAAATTCTGATTTAACCAACCCAAATTTGAGATTTACCCAACAAGAGCGGGGATTTAACCAACGGTGAAGCAACTCGGATGATACAAATCATGGCAGTTGGCTTCGAAGGTCTTCGCTGGTCCTTCTCACCTTGGCAGTAAAGAATTGGTGGAAGATTTCAAAAGGCTTCCATCCAAAAAGATAAACCTAAGGTCAATGAACAGAACGATCGAAGCTTTGACAATTCTTAGCCCAAGAATCATCCAAAAGCAACTCCAATCTTAACCAGGTGGGCTGAGATCTGTGCGGTTCCCATAGGGACCCCACTCTGAAAACGTGGCGACCGCGGTGGCATGGGGTGGCTGGGATTTGGGATGTGTTCAGTCGATATGGGTATAGGTCAAAATTGGGTACCCAAACAATTATATCTGATTGGTGGTTTGGAACATTTTGTATTTTTCCATATGTTGGGAATAACAATCCCAATTGATGAACTCCATCATTTTTCAGAGGGGTAGGGCTCAACCACCAGCCAGATATAGATGCTAGTAACCATGAATCCTAAAATTTGTGGTCCCTTCTGGCCTTCTGGGGCTTAAATTTTGACCCATCCCCATATGGATCTGCATTCTGCTGTGGAAAAATAGGCTGAGCAGCCAATAAGTCGTGGTCAAAAAATAACATCATTTCATGTCAGTTCCATGGCTCATGGCTGGAACATCTTCTGCTTTACTTCTGGATAATGAAATATGAATGTTAATCATGATGTCGCAGTCCTCCAGGTCCTGGTGATTTGTTTTGGCGATTGAACCAACCATAAATCCAGGAAATATCTCCATGAATAGCTCAATGAAAATTGCAGGAATTAGTGGATGAATCAGAAATTGAGTATAAATCCAGTACCGCCATACCATTTACCACAAATCCATTCATCAGAAATCTTGATCACTTCTCTACCCCCTGCGTCAGGGGACCGCCTCCAAACTCCCCAATTTGGACACCAAGATGAGTTCTTTTTTCGCACATGGGATCGGTGGGAGAAGGTCAATGGGCCAATGGGTGCAGGCTTTTTGGCCATCAAAGCTAGAGCTACTTTTGGTGGTGCCAACGATCGCTAAGTTGGTGAACAGTTCACTAAATGAATTAGATGATTTATGATATGTCGAACTAGTGGTGGTTTTTTTGAGCAACAACATCACCGGAGGGTCAAGCCACCTCATAGAACCGAATAGATCCACCCAAGAGGTTGGATTGGAGAGTCTTTCATAAGGAAAGTGGAGGGGGCACTTAGATCTATCCAACAGGCTGCGTGCAAACCAAACATCCAAAGCTTAGCCATCCCCATGGATATCCCCATGACAGCCGTTCATTTTATCGAATAGCCATGATGAAGTTCCCAGTACCCTCTGGTAATTTGTTACAGAGCTATTGAAAATAGCCATAGAAATAGTTGATTTTCCCATTAAAAATTGTGATTTTCCATAGTTATGTTAGTTTACCAGAGGGTAAAAGCAGTTACAGGCGCTCAATCAATTATCAAGTATAGCGTGTTGACAAATCCAGAACCAAAGTCGAAAAAAGAAACAAAGAGATGCCGAAAGAACGATCAAACAAGTCAGAAAAAGATCGAAACAGTACAATCACATGGGGTTTAACAGCCACTAATGGATGATATGCTGGTGATAAATCATTTGTCAGCCATGATTAAACCATCACTTATCCACCATATCCACTGGTTAAAACTCAGATAAATAGAGCTAAAATCCAGTTCTAAATCTAGCCATTTACCAACTGAACGCAATTTCGTCGACGGGGCCCCCACTTTGTATCAAACACATTTTGTTAGGGTATACCCTCTGGTAAATATATACATATATCGTCATATACACTAAGACTATATATATAACATAACAGCATATATATAGTTATTTGTTTGTTTATCTGTTTATTTATTTATTTACACTAATGTTGCCCATATCTTGTCTAAATCAATCTATGAAATACATATATTTTATTGTTTAAAGAGATACATCCGCTATATATATATATCACCAATTATGATATATTACCAAGATATATTTAGATATATGCTAAATAGACATCTTCCATTATTACCCATATATATGTATTGTTTAATTATAGGTAAGATTAACAAACCGCCATGTTATAATGTTATTATTAACAATAGGACTATATCTTATCCCATTGTTAATCTTTTACATTATATAATATATGGCACATCCTCTATAGGGATTTATATACCATTTATAGATGGTTTACCGTTCTTAAAAATGGTGGATCTTTCCATGGCTATTAAAAATAACCAGATAGTACACTTATGTTGTTCATATATTGTCTAGGTCAATCTTACATGGGTACAAACTAATCCTAACTAGTCTTTTGGTATCTACATGGGAATATCTACTAACTCACCAGCAAAGAATTTAAGTCAGTTTTTGCAGGGGCCCTCTGGCTGATTGGCAAAGTATAGTGCATTATACTCCTATTCTATCCACATTTGATACAAACTGATGTTTACTGGCTGGTGGTTTCAAATAGATTGGCAATGTATTTTTCTCACGGATGGGTTT
>Ga0126342_10009421_pt1 | contig 17503 bp, 15 predicted proteins | sample Cyp1metagenome_FD_92528 | JGI IMG/M metagenome (GOLD analysis project Ga0126342, IMG submission 92528) | Coral microbial communities from Lord Howe Island, Old Settlement Bay, Australia - Cyphastrea 1 metagenome | ecosystem: Host-associated > Invertebrates > Cnidaria > Coral ... | reverse complement strand
GCTGGTGACCTTGCCATCGAGCCTTCAAAGCTTGAGTTTTGGCAATCGGTTCAACCAAAGCCTGGAGCAAGTGACCTTGCCATCGAGCCTTCAAAGCTTGAGCTTTGGTGCGAATTTCAACCAAAGCCTGGAGCGGGTGACCTTGCCATCCAGCCTTCAAAGCTTGAGTTTTGGCGATCGGTTCAACCAAAGCCTGGAGCGGGTGACCTTGCCATCGAGCCTTCAAAACTTGAGTTTTGGTGCGAATTTCAACCAGAGCCTGGCGCGGATGACCTTGCCATCGAGTCTTCAAAGCTTGAGTTTTGGCGAGGAGTTCAACCAAAGCCTGGAGCGGGTGACCTTGCCATCGAGCCTTCAAAGCTTGAGTTTTGACCATGACTTCAACCAAATCCTGGAGCGGGCGACCTTACCATCGAGTCTTGAACTCTTGACTGTTGGAGTTTTATCAATCAGGGTCTCTGTTACTTCTGAAAGCTGTGAGAAGTTTGGTGGACACATTTAGGAAGAATCCTGCACAGAAACCTAGGCAAAAGAGGCTGGCGATCCTAGGGATGTGCCAAGCGACTAACCTTGGGTGCTTGGGGGTCCGAGGTTTGGGGACTCTACAGTAACGTTTACTCAGGGACTGGGTAAAAGTCGGAATTCTGACCACCTTGGATCTGTGTTTTGACGACCCTGGTTAAAGTCCTCATCCGAGATGGCCCCTTTTCTTTCTTAAAGTCCTCCTGCTTGGTCAATGTCTCTGCAAATCCCTCGTGGATGATTTTTCATCTGTCTCTGCACATTTCTGGGGACTTCCTTGTTTGATTCTTGGAGGGTATATGATGATTGCTTTTGGTTCCGCAAAGGCCGCCTGGATCCCCAAATCACATTGGTGGTGAAGCCCTTGGCAGCTCAATTCTGCCAGGTAGCTAGCCAACTATTCCCCAGTCTTTGATCATAGGGAACTCCAACCCAGACAGTTCATTCTTTCCGGTAGATTTCTCCTTCAACCCAAGCCAGTGGTATTATTAACATGACGTTGATCTCCCTAAGTTATCCGGTACTCAAACGTGGCAATGGAGATTTTCCATCAATTTATAGATGATTGTCCCGTGAAAACCCCTCGCGTTTGGCGATTTCCCAGCGATCACCTCTGCAGGCCCTCGACACTTTGGGCTCCAGGTCTGGGAGATTTTGGAGGATTGGATCCAGATTGGCCCCACTCCGTAGGCTTAGCACCAGTCAGATGATCAACAAAAGCTGATCAAGAATGGCACCTGAAAGCCACATCCTACCCATGATACCGCAATACCCATGGCTACGAGCCAGCAACGGTCATACCGGAGGGAAGCAATCTCCCCAAGTCTTGTATATTTGGGTGGGTCAAATCCCATTTTAGTTCTTTGAGTTTCCATTTTTCTTGCTTCACATACACATTCTTGTTGCAAGAATCCTCGTCATAACTCCATTTTGTGTGGTGAAATCCCCATTTCTGTTGATCAAATGTCCATATCCTTGTGGTAAAATCACCTTTTTTTCCTGGTAAAACTATCATTTTTGTGGGTTAACTCCCAAGTTTCTATGGTAAAATCAGCATTTTTCATGGCTAAAATGACAATTTTCGATGGTAAAATCACCCTTTTTTGTGTCCCGAGTTGTGCTTCATCCCGATCGTTTTTCGCCAGGTTTAATGCTGGCGGCCTGACGTTGGACGAAGCCCTTGGGGGGCAGGACTGGCCGTCGAAAACGGGACGTGGAGGATGTGTAGTGGATGCGGAAACGCAGTAAAACACGTATACTAATATGATAAGATTAATTTACCTAAGATTTAAAAGGTATTGTCTTAATAGTAATAATAATAATTATAACTATTAATAGTAATACTGAATGTGATAGTAATAATATATAATACAGAATAACGAATACCAACAACAAGAACTATGAAAATGATACTAAGATGATAACAATGATAATAATGATAATGATAATAATGATACTCATTATAACGATGATAATAATGACAATAATGATAATAGTGATAATGATAATAATGATAATAATGATAATAATGATAATAATGATAATAATGATAATAATGATAATAATGATAATAATGATAATAATGATAATGATAATAATGATAATAATGATAATAATGATAATAATGATAATACGTATAATAATGATAATAATGATAATAATGATAATAATGATAATAATGATAATAATGATAATAATGATAATAATGATAATAATGATAATAATGATAATGAACATAATTGAAATAATGACAATACGGATAATCATGATAATAATGATTATGATGATCACACATATATATATAATTAATCATGATAATTATGATAATAGGGATGTGATCGGGGTACAATGGGTCTGTAAACAAACAAATTGGGATGATAACCGCCCAACAAAAACATACCTATTTGTTTTGGTATGTGTGTATTTTCTGAATTCCACCCGAATGGTACCCAAGGAGGGAATGTGTTTGCCGGATTTCACAGCCATCGCAATGAGAGGATGCACATCCACATCTACGCGTAAACCCACTGCATTCCCTGGGTGAATTGATCCAGACCCACATCAACGTTGTGGATGATTTAGGCTGTCAACCATCAGCATCGGCCATCTTTTTGGAAGCCGACACAGAAGATCTGGGTTTTTGGCTACCAACATTGCTCGTACGGATGTTTATCTGAGTTTATCTTGCCAAATAGATGGGCTGCTGTACCCATCAGGTCTCGAGAGAAAGGAATGCAACACAGGGTTGCTCCAATCCAATTACAGACAAATGATAGCCACAAAGGGGGTCTATTAGTCATGTTGCCTCTATATTTACCCAATTTACCCCCCTTGTACCTGCCATTTTTGGAGCAACCCTGCAACATCGCAAGATATAGCAACATTACGGATTTCAGCAACCGGGCGAAGCATCGATGGAGGACTTGATCTTCGAATTCGAAGAACATGGCTGAGAATCAGCAATGGATTTACAGATACCCTCTGGTAAACTAACATAGCTATCGAAAATGGCCATAGAAATAGTTGATTTACCTACTGTGTTATTATTATTAAAGTGGTGATTTTCCATAGTTGTGTAAACGTTTACCAGAGGGTATATTAAGAAATCCTTTCAGCAATGGCTTTCCGATCGTTCAATTGTGATAATCTTCTTGCCTGTATACAATGATAGGACACTTGTTTTTCCGATCATGTTGCAGGAATTTACAGGAACATGGTCTGAGTATGCTGCCAGTTGTGAATTTATGTGCCGTGGGCCCCATTTCTCTGTTACAAAGCCATGCGGTTCTCACTATACCAGCTGCACTCAATTGTACCCTTGATAGAATCTGTGAAAGCAACACAGCCCAATTGAGGCTTGGAAATGGAATGGGATTCGTTCCAAAATACGACTTGCATAGATACTCTGTCAAATACCCAGAAGATCCTCGAGGGGTCCCAGAAACATTGCGCCATCCACATCATAGTAGTCATGTGATCCGCATAGATTGTCTTTTCCCATTGGTTGCAAATGATGAGAATCAGATCGGCCCCTCTACTTCTGTTGTTCTACTGGAGAGTAGTCTCATCCACGAGCAACAAGGTAAATGATGACTAGTGGTATTGTAAACTCCAATTTTTGTTGGTCAATACGGTAAACATCCCCTTAGTATACTATCTATCCAGCAGAACTACACTTTTGCTGGTGAATCGGTGAATGATTCATGGGATGTTTAATCCAATTCTTGCAGACACGTAAGTAGTTTGGACATAATTACTATATGATCATAGGCGGCAAAATCGGATGATATGTATATATATATATATACATATATATACGTATATATAATATAATATGGGAATGATATACGGAGTTGGGTATTTCTAAATAATATATAATGATCATTATTATATGATCATATTAAATTCTAAACATGTAGATGCTCACATAACAACGCCATTATGTATCCCATTATGTATATATATATATATAGATGTATATATGTAAAGACTCATACAGACATGACATATTTAGCACTAGTACTAGTACTACTACCACTACCACAACGACTACTACTACTGCTGGTGCTGGTGCTACTGCCGCTACTGCCGCTACTGCCGCTACTGCTGCTACTGCTGCTACTGCTGCTACTGCTGCTACTGCTACTGTACTACTGCTACTACCGCCAATAATAAGAAGATCAGGATAATGATACTACTTATATTCTCTTGTTTTTTCCCCCCATTTCAGTACATCACCACTGGGGATCCACGTCAGGAGGAGGCTGCGGAAGCTTTGCAGAGCTTCTTGTGCAACCTGCAGGCGACTGGGTATCACCATGGATGGGAAGTTGTGTAATGATTTGGGGTGATACTCCCTGAGCCGTTTTCATAGGTTGGTCATTGGGGGGATTACATAATCATTGATCACTACACACCCATGTGTAAATCACCATGCCTGATGATGGGACAATGGGCAAGGATCAGGAAAACTGATTTTCTCAACCATGGGTAAAGAGTGGGGTATGACCCACTTCCAGACAAACCAACATTAGTCAGTGGGGGGACGGGAGTAGTATTGACCTTTTTCTGAACCAAAAATACATGGTTATAGAATACATTGGATGTAGCAGGTGTTGAACGGCTTACAATTCCAACAATTGAATTGTATTCCCGTTGGTCTATGGTTGAAATCAACCGATCTACCCAATGACACCCCCCAAAGCTTGATGGGACAAGTACTAAACTTTTGTGTGAAACCAAGGGATCCAAGAGCGTAACAGATCTCCAATCATTGTTTTGGCATAATGTGGTTAAAGCAATGCCATAAACCACCCATTTGGGAATGAATTATACCACCAATTTATGGTGAAATTGGAGATGGTTCACTATTGTTTTACCAACATTACCTGGAAAACCTGGAAACCTGGTGCTTCCACACATCCAAAACAGTCCACGACATCGAGCATTTCCCCGTGGTTACGGGTTACATCGGCACTTGAAGTTGGTAAACGCCCGTTTTTTTTGGTTGGTCAACAAACAATTGGTTGGTGAAGCACTATATATATATATATCTATATCATTTTCTCCGATGCCCAATCGCCAATCCAAAGCCACCATTTTGGAGGTTGGGAACCACAGGTTTTTTTGATGCAACAGTTTGCCGCAGCCATCGGATTTGTTCATCATCATTGTGAGCCAATTCCCTTCGGATATCCCTCTGCCCGCAACACTGACCTCAACTAGCCGGTGACTAGCCTTGACTATTCACTGCTATGCATGACCTTGCCTTATCTACGATGCCTATGACCTCATTTATGATGAGTGTAACTGTGTAACTTGATTTTTGATGATCATGATCTTACAACCCCCGTTTTGGATGATTCATTTATATAGATTCATATATATATATATATATTATCCCATGTTTGATGCTTATCACCCCATGTCGTTGATGCTTTGAAGCCCGGTGCTTCCCATGCTACTACTGTCCGCTATTCTCAGGTCTGGGGATCTCTGGCTCTGCGCGCCGGGAAGCCTTGGAAACGGGGTGGGTCGGTGCCTTGGAAACATGGGGCAAACTGGTGCAACAATCCCTGAGAAAAATCCAAATCCCCGGGAAATTCAAACAATGGCTGGTCATGTCATGTTATGTCATGAATCTAAATAGCGGATTTTTGGGATATATCATCCCCATTATTTTAGATAATTCTACTGTAAATTCCTCAATGGGGATCGATCACCTGGGAGTTTAGTGATTTTGCAGCTCCAACCGGATGTATTTTTACCCGCAAAAACAGGAACTCGGAACGAGAGCTAGGATTCAGCCTGGTGGTCACCGCCAATCTTGGAGATTTCCAACAGAAATTGGAACCCTCAATTTGCAATTTCGCCAAAGGATCGTCAATTTCCAGGGTTTCCATTTTTCAAGGAGGTTGTTTCCTCAAAACTGAACATCCAAACATTCGGCCATTCGGATGGGGAATATACCATGATTCATGCGAATAATGAGGAAGTCCCGTAAATTTTCCAACGATCTTTTGAAGTGAAGGCAGTGTTTAACTCACTTCATGAGACGTTCTCATCATGGTTTTATGTTGATGTTTCTGTTGCCAGTCGACACCCCGACTATGATCCGTTGTTTCTTATACCCTCTGGTAATTTAACGTAGCTATTGAAAATGGCCATTAATAGTGGATTTTCCCATTAAAAATTGTGATTTTCCATAGCTATGTTAGTTAACCAGAGGGTATGATCCGTTGTTTCTTATACCAAGCATTTTTTTCCAATTTCCCGAGTGGATTTCCGGTTTTCGATGGTATAATCCCACCATTTCTGACGGTAAAATTTCCAGCCAGGGCGCCTCCGGGGACTTCAGTCCCGTTCCCCGTGCCGCTGTGGATGATGATCTGGTGGGGGAGACTCAGATCCAAGATATCCTATATATCCTATATATATATATTTATTATATAGTAACTGGAATACATATATGCATTTTGGATAATTTTACTATATATATATGTAATATATCCCATGTTTAATGATTAATATAGTATACATCCATGTTCCATGGAACATGTGTATACATTACTAAATATATAATACTAAATATATGTACTCAATATCGATGATCCATATCCATATGATATAGATATGCGTATGGATGATTGTATCTATCTTTTCCTACAGGATCTATTTGTATAGATGATTGATTGTAAATATTAATGTACATGTAATGTAAGTATATGATTATGTATGACGGAATATAGATCTTTCGCAGTTGTAAAGAACAGATCATGGAATAAATGGGAATGTCATTTTGGGAAAATCACATATATATATATACACATACATATACATGGTAGATATGAGCATAATGTGATACCCAAAAATCTAGAAAAGTAAATGATCATCACAAAATGGTGGGAATGGATTGAGACGCAGATCTGGGAGTGAAAAGAATGGCTTTGATTGGGACGTGAACAGCTGTTATATACCCATTTTGCCACAAAATGGGTTTGGAGCCATATATTTTCTTGGCATCAATTATAGTGGTGCTCCAGAAGATTGTCCCTTGAATCAAAATTTGGGAACATTACTTATATACTTGTAGAAGTATCACGGACCCATTTATTGGATGTAAAACTCAGCAATTTCGAGATGGATCATTCGCGCTGGGGCAAACAGCCTCGGGTGAACACAAAAGCCAAGATTCACCGATGGTATCACCCAGTTTGGCCAAACTGAAGCTGGGGGAATTTTACGGTACCACTTGTAAATGCTGTTCACGCATATATTGTCGTTGATGCTCACATTTTGGACAACAGCTCCAGTGCCGAAAGGGTTTCCCGTCATCAGCAGATTAAAGACCCCCAATGGCCAACCATTTGTGGCTCAAACATGGGGTACGAATAATCCCACAAAAGACTTGCCGTTCTTAGTACTTTAGTAACCATTTTTTTGAGGTTGATCAATTTGCTCCACATCCGTTCATGTTTGAGATATTCCCATTTAAGAAATGGACCACTCATAACCCACATATCGATTCTAGAGTTTGGATCTCCATAGTCAAATGCCAGCAGTTCTTCAATAAATGGCTGTAGTATTAATCCAATAAACAGCAGTTGATTCGTTGACCTGTGGTTGTAGACCTCAGCCACCAGGAGCTCTTTTTGGCCAGAGGCCTGAGTGGTGCGAGGCTCAGGGATGAACCTCCTCCCCTTCTGTTCGACTTATGAGTGCGATTTTTCCTTGCCATTCGTATAGAGGAAGGTAGTTGGAAGTGGGGCCAGAACATTCTTTTGATTGGGTTCAAATGTTGCGAGTTTCGGACAGATTTGCGAGTTAGGGATCTCAAAAAACATCAAAGCCCCTATCAACCTGTCAAGATACAACATGCTTTCCGTTCGGGTCCACTGTTTCGATCCTTCCGTAGCCCTCACACCACATCCTCAGCTCACCTCAAGGGACGACTTCAGCAATGGCAGATATCTCCTTTTCCCAGCGGCTGATTTATATAGCTGCTTACTGCTTACCCCCAGTTTTCACAAGCAATAAGTGGTGCAGAAAATCCACTGCCAATCATTCTTTTACATCATTTGGTAGTTGCAGATAATCCCATGTTTCTCCCCATATTTCTTTCCATGTTCATCGATTTGTGTTGGGGAAACCGAGCGACGAACATGACAATCTTGCTCAGACCAACTTACTTTATTTTTGTGGGCATTTTAAAAAATCTCAACTCTGACATTTGGTTTTGTCCGAAAATAAGGTACCCACATTGCAGTCGTTTATGATCATTTGCACCATCAAAATTATAATTCTAGAATCTCCCAACATTTCTAGACAGATCCATTTATATCATATTGTTGGTGAAGTATATCCAGCTACATTTGTTTATCCCCTTGATATCGGTAGGGTTTAGAGCCCCACTTTTTAGGCACCCCCATCTGAAATATTCTTGAATCACCATTTTCTTGACTGGAAATCCCATTTTTGTTGGTCAATGCCTCTGTCCCAGTAGCATCCCGCAACGTCACCGGAATGATGTTCATCCCATCTCAATATTCCAGTAAATCCTTGTGATCTGGTTCATCCACCACTAATTTATAAGATATAAAGGGTTGATTTCCAGAAACTGGTGGATCAACCGATATGGTTTAAAAATATTGTTGAATTTAATGGTTCATATCCCCATATCTCATATATATATATATATCTAAAATAATCCCACCATACTGGATCGTGCATTATTTTTTTGTCCAGATTCTACATCTAATATTATATATGTGTAGAATATATATATGTATATATTGTTGAACTTCGCAGACTCGCGATGCCACAAGGGTTGTGTTTAGTGGTGTGAGCGTTGGTGTTGTGCATGTGCTCTGCGCGTGCGCGCAGGTGCAAAGCACAGTGTGATGTTATTTTCATATCTCAGCTTGTAACCATCTTATCACACATCTTTCTTTGTTGCATTTTTGTGCTTGTTCTTCTTCTTTTCTTCTTCTTGTTCTTCTTCTTGTTGTTGTTGTTGTTGTTGGTTGTTGGTTGTTGGTTGTTGGTTGTTGTTTGTTGTTTTGTTTGTTTGTTTGTTTGTTTGTTTGTTTGTTGTTGTTGTTGTTGTTGTTTGTTGTTTGTTGTTTGTTGTTTGTTGTTTGTTGTTTGTTGTTAGTTGTTAGTTGTTAGTTGTTAGTTGTTAGTTGTTAGTTGTTAGTTGTTAGTTGTTAGTTGTTTGTTGTTGTTGTTGTTACCCCTCCAGCTTTTCGTCTCAATCCCATAGTGGTCGAAAATCGTCAAATAGTTGGTGTTTTCATTCTATAGCAGCTTATAGACTATTATTAGAAGACGTGCAAGTCACGCCGATTCGAGGTTCACGGCTACCGGTCCCTTACCCCAATGGTTGCAGGGTTGCTTGTGTTGGTTGCGTATCATACGCTGCGTATCCAAAGTGGAGCCATTGGAGTGGGCGGATGAACATTCTTCAGCACCAGCCATTTGGTGTGAAGGGCTGTAGGGTTTTGAACCATAGCCAGGTCACACAACCTTCCACAATACCAAGAAATGGCAGGACAGAAACTCGGAAAGTGCCAGCGAATAGCACAATCCAGTTTTTGGGTTTCCTTAGCCCTGCATTCCGTTTTATTGGTGATGTGACCTCTCGTCTCATGTCATTTCTGGACGGACTGCAGCCCATCCGATGCCAATTCTCAGCCTCAAGAGTTGAAATCTTTCGCCCGTGGGTTGCAGCAATGGCATCTCCACAGAAGAAGCGGAGGACAGGGACAGCACCATCGCGAGAGGAGGTGACCCGTTGAGGTGGGCTTATTGTGTTTGGTCGGCACGGAGAACAAAATGGCAGCTGAGTTGGATGAATTACCTTCTGAAGCTGTGCATTTTTTTTGGAAGTAGGGTAATCAGAGTTGCTAGTGAAGAAGGGCAGCTGGAGACATGAAATGAACTTTCTTCAGATGGGTAATCTAAGATTATCTACAGAAAAGAATAGAGGATGGCTGTGAAATCAGTGCTGTGCTGGTTGATGGTTTGTTTGGGTCTGTGGGTGCTACTGTGGGGATTTGCACCGTGAAGCCTTGTAGGGGCTCTTTGATTTGTACGAGATGGAGAAGCCTGGCAGCAAGACGGTGAGGTTTGAAGCGTTTGTCCTTGACGTCGGGGAGATACAAGTTGTTGGAATCAGGCGAGTCTTCGACGTAGCTTTGCTGCATATTGGGTTTTAGAGCCAGGAATGGAACTTTCTTTAGGGAGGCATTCAGAACATGCGAGGTTGATTCGTAGAAAGGTTGGCAAGTGTAGGGCCAAGTCTGGTGTTGAAAGGTATTGGTAAGTCATGAGCCCAGGTCTGATGAGATTGGATGCTCATGCAGGTGGCGTTGGCTGACAAGGCCGCCGTAATCAGTGGCAGCTTCTGGGGGACATCAACGCGCTATCGTCCAGGCATCAAAAAAGCTTGGCCGGATGCCACGGATACGTTCCCAGTGATCGTTCTGAGCAAGGGTGAAGCCTTGTGGCAACATTCCAGAGATCACTGTTGTGCGGGCGGAAGCTGGCGATGAATCGACAGTTCAGGTCAAGGACCTCAGCTGGTCATTGATGCCGACCCCAAGGTGATTTTGCAGATCTTGCCCTGTGGAAGGCGTGAGTTGCTGACTGCACAGGAGATATGGGTTTGATGTCGGTTTGAAGGAACCCAGAATGGCGGAATGAGACAGCCAAAGAAACGGCAAGGTAGATTCGAGATTTGGGAACGGAAAACGGAGAAAAAGGGTAGTGTAGGGGTAGACACATTGGTGTCTTGTGCAGGGCGACTATACGCGCATTTGGAAGGTGTGGTGTCCGGGCTTTCCGGCATGCAGACTTCCAAGGGGAAAGGAAGTCAACGCCAAAGAATGTCAGGTTTCTGGAGAGATCTTAGTTTCAAGTGGTGGTTAGATTGGGTGGACCTCGGTTTGTCAATTACACAGTTGAGGAGCTTTGCATCATCGATAGCAGTGGCCGCTCGGTCAAAGTGATCGCGCAAGCGACGGCAACCACGGGACCCAAACGCGCCACCAGAGCCAGCCCAGTGGCAAAAGTGCCACGCCTGCCACACAAAGTGAAGGTCGATGTCACCAAGTGCCACGCGTGCCACACAGAATGGAAGTCAATGCCATGCCTGCCATACAAACAGCCGGGGCGAGAACCTCCAGGCGCGGGGGTGGAACGAATAGACGGCCGAAGGGAAGAAACTGTCTGGTGGAAGACACAGTTGTTGGCAGCCACGATGAGGGAGGAACACAAAGTGCCCAGCTGCAGACATTCATGAGGTCATATTGTTGTGTACGTGATATGACTTTGGAAGTATCCATCTATTTACACTCTGGTAAACTAACGTCCCTTAAATTAAACAACTTATACAAAACATATATACGTATTTTCCAGGTTAGTTTTGCTGTAAAATGGTATTATCCCGGGAAAAATGGATAGCTATGTTAACATCGTCCTTTTTTGATAAATCTATGTTATACGTGTGGTGGAGAACACATTCATATCCATGTTAGTGGGCTTCCTTCTATGTTGGAAACCTCAAGTGCTGTATAGTGATAGCTATGTTAGTGGGCTTCTTTCCATGTTGGAAACCTTGCGTGCTGTAAAATGATAGCTATATTAGCGGGCCTCCTTCTATGTTGGAAACCTTGAGTGCTGTAAAATGATAGCTATGTTAGTGGGTTCCTGTTCAAACTTTTTCTTACTTGTTTATTGTTGATGCTGTCCAATAGCTAAGGGTCTGTGGGGAACATGCTAGTCTAGCAGCCTATTCTGGTAGCTCGGTGTGCTTTGTAAAATTTGAAACTGCAACTACGTTTGTTTGCCGGAGAGTACTGAACATGATTCGAGAGAAAAGAAGCAGAGAATGTTCTCAGTGGTCAGTCTTCAAAAGTTGTGTAGGTAGAAAGGCCTACACACCCATGCAACGGCCTGTTCTGCCGCTTCTCGCCAGGATGGTTTCAAACTGGCAATGTAGTATGTTCAACGGTTGCGGAAGAAGAAGGCATCTGATCGCAATGTGCTTTGGCTATTTGATGCCAGTTACCTGATGTGACTCAATGAAGAGATCCACAGCACAGTGATCGCCACAGAGTTGGACGCCCCAGATCCATAGGCGGCAGATCTCGTTGGGGTCGGGCCGAAAAGTTGTGAGTGTGATTGTAAATGGAGAGGACGCAGAATCATCCTCGGTTGTTTGAAAGAGGGTCCCGGCCACATCGGATGAGCAATGGGCGCCTTGATTTCGGATTCTCTTGCCAGGAAGACAGCTGTTGAGTGCCGAGCTGAAGAAAGACGGAGATGAGAGGGATAGAGTAGTGACAGCTGATGTCAAGGCCCAAGTAGCAAGGTTTCGTTCGGGTGGAACTGACGCAACTCAGAGGTTTGAGAAACTGTTTTTAACATGGCCTTTGGGCGGTGAGCCGTCGGCCTTTATTCGGAGGTTTGGACCGCCCTGCCAAGAAAGTACTATAGGGTTCCAAGTTGGCACAAGAGTTACGTGATAGGGACGGCAGATGGAGAAGACACATCATCATTGGAGGACGATGCAAAGATCTTGGCGATCTTGGCAGGACGGAAGAGGAGAAGGTCGCTTTCTGAGCGCACGCTGCAGTGAGATTCTCCGGATGCATTGGGAAGCGAGCCAAAATAAAAGGAGCTTCAGATGATCGTCGGTGGTTTTTCTGGTTGTAAGAGCCAGCGCACATAAAATTGCAACCATTTGCTTGACAAGTGCAAAGCTAGTGTCTAGATAATTCCAATTGCCAGGCTTGTGGTTGAGATATTGAACTAGTTTTGGTGGAGTAAAGCCAACTCCTGCTGGAAATCCATGGGGGTTGAACTGGATGCACCCATGTGAGTGTATGGGGGCAAGACAATGACCTAGACATATATCCGGAGACAATGGAGGAGCAGGCGCTGAAGCCAGTAGCGGAAGCATGATGGAGACCTGCATGGCTTAGGTTAGTTTTTGTGAGACTCAAAGCTCGCAGGGTTATTGGCCTAGGAGGAGAGAATGAAAAAACAGGCAGGCAAGACAAGCGTTCTCAACTCCAGAGTGAGGGATTTGGTTCGTTCTATCCAAAGTTTTGGGAGATACAACGGGCGTTGAAGGCACTGAATGGGTGAGATTGATGCTTGAGCGCTCCAAAAATGTTAGTTAGCCTTTGGCCCAAGGTGTCAGAGTTGGAAGTGTCATATCTCGTTTTGTTCCAGGCATGACTGTTGCACTGCTGACGTGTGTCACCGGGGGTGCGCTTGCAGCTGGGTTGGCTGCGCGTGATGCGACAGCATTGGACAGCTGCAATGGAACAGGCGACAAGGGGATTGGAGGGAAAGGATAGTGCAGTTGGGGGAAGGGTGTGAGAGATGAGAGTTCAAGACATCGCAGGGTCATGGCATGCAGACCTTGCAAGATTTCTGCCTTGACGGATCAGCCAGGAAGCTGGATTTCCGTTCGCTTTGCTGGTGGAGGAGGAGACGTGGTTGCAGCGCTCCTGCAGGGCGAGGAGGGCCAGCGGTAGGCTTGTGGCTGGCGGAGCGCTTCACGCTGAGGGATCTCAGGATGCTGATGGGTCAATATCCTGATGTTGGTGATTCTGGTTGGGTTACTGTGGGTTCATGGGCTCGCTGGACCCTGGACCCTTGTGCTTGCTTGGTCATTATGATCGCAGGCCTGTGGAAGTGCCGAGAGTGGAGCCCAATCCCATGGTGGAGCGTGCCTTTGTGATCCAGTTTGGAGCAAGCAGGGGAAGCTGGAAAGATTCCAGGTACAGAGCATGCTGGAGTCGTGGGCATGCTTTGGTTTGAGTTGGGCCTGGTTTGAATGCTGGAGGGTAACATGAAATTTGTGGGCCAACCCAACCACTTGTATGCGGCCGGATGTATAGCTGTTTGCAACAGAAATGCATGAGAAGGGTAGGCAGGGTTACGAATCGAGTCCTTGGGTGAGTGTCCACGGCTGTGGGGTCGTGCAGGGAGCATGGCGCCGAGTTCTGGCGTGCCATTGGGGCAGGGATCGCGCATTCGCGCAGATTGCCGCATGATGGCGCAGGCGCTGAGTCGCTTTGGGGCGCGTGTTGAGAGCGCCGGGCATCGTTTGAAGTTCCTGGACGAGGAAGAGAAGGTGAAGGAGCAGCAAGTGCCTGGGCGAGCAGGTTAAGTAGGTGAGAAGGATGGGCGACCATGTTGTATTGGGGACATTGACCTTCAGGGAAACCTGTAAGATGCTGTTGGGGTAAGAGCTGATGAAGGGAATTCAGCATGGTTAGCGCGGAATTACTGGCCCAGCTCGAACTGCAGTGTCGAGAGCTCATGCAAGACGTGAACTTGGCCAGGTACAGCAGTGATGGCAGAGCGCGACCATTCGGCGGCCTCAACGTTATCTTACCTAACGATCTCTACCAGTTGCCTCTTCCAAAAGGCACTTTCTTGGGCGATATTCCGTGGGAACTAGTGGCCGGGCGAAAAGCAACCAAGCAAGCCACGGCCTTGCACGGGCAAACGCTCTTGTGGGGAGGACCGGACGCAGGCATGCAAGGTGTGACGGAATTGGTTCTGTGTGAACGCACGTCTGACTGCAAAGGGCGCAGGAGGTTTTAAGGGCAGCCTACTGCCCAACATCGCTTTCTGAAGCCAGTAGAAACCTTCCTGAAGGCGCCTGGCAAATTGCCAAAGTGCTGCTGAAGGTGACCTGCATGGTCCCAAAGGGCTGCAAAGGGCGCCGGAGGGGGGGTTAAAGCCAAGCTAGTGCCTAACGTCGCTTTCTGAAGCTAGTGGAAAACCTTTCTGAAGGTGCCCGGCAGATCGCCAAAATGCTGCTCTGAAGGCGCCCCGGCATGATCCGAAGGGCTGGAAACAGATGGCCACAGTGCCAATTACTTGCGCCCGCCTGGCAAGTGCCTAATGCTTTCTGAACCATTAGAAAACCTTTCTGAAGGCGCCCGGCAGATGGCCAAAGTGCTGCTCAGGGCGACCGGCATGGTCCAAAAAGGCTGCAAAAGGCGCCGGGGGGTTTAAGGGCAGCCTACTGCCTAACGTTGCTTTCTGCGATGGTCAAAGTGCTGCTCAGGGCACTGAGAACGGTTTAAGGGCAGCCTACTGCCTAACGCTGCTTTCTGAAGCCACTGGAAAACCAAGGCCATGGCCAAAGCTGCTGAAGGAGGACCGGGATGCTGCCTGCTGAATGGATGGCCAAAGCTGCTGCGGAAGGTATCAGGCCTAGAACCCAGAGAGTAGAACACCAGGTGTGGGGGGAAGCCCTGTACCTCTTTTCCTCTGATGCGCTCCCCCTGCTGCTGCTGGGGTCGGCATGGTCGGCGGATATATAACTTGTATATATATATATTATATATACATAATTATATATAATAATAATGTATATACATACATATATATATATATTATTATGTGTGTGTATATATATATAGGTATATCATGTGTATATATACATTTTATGTTTGTGTATATATATATATATATTATGTATATATATATAGATATTTAATATATATATACAGATATATTCATTACCACCTATTATATTCCCAGTATGTTCCCACATGCCACACCCCCAAAATATCAAGTAGTTTATGCAGATCCAACGGTCATCGATACTTTATGTATCCCCAAATTATTTATTGATCTGTTAGTTCGTCCTTAATATCCCATATCCAGTCGACTATTTTTCGATTTCAAAAAAATGTTCAGCCCTCAATTGCCCAAGACTAGTTATAGCCAATAGCTATTAACCATTCAAAAGTTATTGTCATAGTAATGCTGATGCTATCCTACCCAATATTTGTTCACCAGTTGGTCTAATCCAGTACATTATCTATGGCCTTGATATACTATTAAATATAACTATATCATAACTTTCTACTTCAGTAGATTGTACTTCAGTAGATTTGTTATTGTATCCATACTGAGTAGTGGAAATTATCCCCAAGGAATGGTCAGCCAGTATTTATTTGCATGGGAATTCTCAGTATGAGGACATGGCATCTTTTATGCCTCAGTAGAATAGACCTCAGAAGATTATACCTCAGTAGATTGTTAGTATAAGCACGGTAAATAAATAAATAAATATATATATATATACACCATAGATATACAAAATATCCCCTGATATCTACCTCAGTTCAAAACCCCCAATTTCCCACGTGGCCGTTGTGGCCGAGGCACCACCGCCTCCATGAGCGCGCGCTTGGCCAAAGTCTTCGCCACGCTGACGCCCATGAGGATGGCGGAGTACCATCGGCAGCTGGCGAGGATTGGGGTGGCACGGGTCGGGAAGCCCAAGGGATGGGCCCAGGCTGGGGAGATGACAGATGGTGAATTCTATGGTTTATGGATGTTTATAATGGGGTTTTTGAAAAACACAGACGGAACAATACAGGTTCCATGTTAGATTTCAGGTTAAAAACCGTTGCTTTTTGTGAAGATCTTTCGGCTTAGCCTGTTGGTGAGTATGTATGTTTTTTCCCAATGCCCGCTGCACAGCATGGCTATGTGGATCCATCATTTGCTGACAAAGGTGCAACGGATGAAACTGATGAGGTCGACCTTCAGGTGCTGTGCTTGGGTGGAGAAGCAGTGGCATTAAGCGTCCCTCGCTCTATGCTTGGGTACGACCTGCGCAGGTTGGTGTCAGAGAAACTTCCATGCAAGCCTGGCGCAAAGCTCGCCGTGCATCACATGAATCGAAAACTAACCTTTGATCAAACTTTGAGAGAGCAAGAAATTGTTGGAAAATCGGCAATGCTGTCCTGCACATACATACCCACAAATGTGCGCACTGCATGGAATTATGTATGTGGGTTCCCAACTTGTGAGAGAGAGTTTGCGCTGGAAGGTGTTACGCAACTTGAGGGAGCAACGAGTGGAGACTATTTACATCATTTGCCCCTCAGACTTGCAAGATTGAGTTTTGACCATAGTTTCAACCAAAGCCTGGAGCAGGTCACCTTGCCATCGAGTCTTCAAGACTTGAGTTTTGGCGCGAATTTCAACCAAAACCTTGAACAGGTGACCTTGCCATCGAGCCTTCAAAACTTGAGTTTCGGCTGGAAATTCAACCAAAGCCTGGAGCGGGTGACCTTGCCGTCGAGTCTTCAAAGCTTGAGTTTGGGCGGCTTCAACCACAGCCTGGAGCATGTGACCCTGCCGTTGAGTCTTCAAAGCTTGAGTTTTGGCTGGGAGTTCAACCAAAGCCTGGAGCGGGTGACCTTGCCATCGAGTCTTCAAAGCTTGGTTTTTGGTAGGATTTTTAACCAAAGCCTGGAGCGCGTGACCTTGCCATCGAGTCTCCAAAGCTTGAGTTTTGGTGATGATTTCAGCCAAAGCCTGGAGCGGGTGACCCTGCCATCGAGTCTTCAAAACTTGCGTTTTGGCGATCAGTTCAACCAAAGCCTGGAGCGGGTGACCTTGCCATCGAGTCTTCAAAACTTGAGTTTTGGCG
>Ga0126342_10009420_pt1 | contig 17504 bp, 16 predicted proteins | sample Cyp1metagenome_FD_92528 | JGI IMG/M metagenome (GOLD analysis project Ga0126342, IMG submission 92528) | Coral microbial communities from Lord Howe Island, Old Settlement Bay, Australia - Cyphastrea 1 metagenome | ecosystem: Host-associated > Invertebrates > Cnidaria > Coral ... | reverse complement strand
GGCCACCCTGTTGCAGCCGATGTTGCCAACAGAGCTGCTGCAGTTGCGCTGGAAGGAGCAGGCGCTACTTCAGTTCACACCCTGCCTGCTGTGACTACCACAATCAGTGAGGTGACCAATTCCCTAGCTCAGCAGGCTCAAGCCGATTTTGGAAGAATTGTTTCGTCGGCGTTGGATCAAGCAGCACATGAAGATACTCACACGACAGTCATTGCAGGCACTAGTGATGCTGCTATCACCCAACCCGATGCTGCGCAGCTTGCCTCAGCTGCAGCAGACGGAGCCATCCGTGCAGTGGACGCTGGAAAGGCTGCTCGGGCCCAAGGCCCTGAGCCCATCTCCCCTGTCTCGGTCGAGGAAAGGGCTGCAGATGTTCCATATGCCGTGGATGTGGCCAACCGGGCCGTGCAGCTTGCAGTTGCAGGTGAGGGCACAGGCTCCGAGGTTCATACCCTAGTTGCAGAGACGGCCAGTGAGGTGGGTCAGCCTGGAATGCCGACAGTAGTAGACAGAGCAGTGGAAGCTGCTGTAACTGACCGAGAAGAAGAGGCTGTGAGTGACGTGAGCCATTTTCCTGATCACAAGGTTGGGATTGAGTTGGTTCATGATGTCTTGCCGAAGACAATCCTCGATGGACCCCAGGCAGGTGGTGGCACTGTCGTCATTAGCGAAGCAAGTCACGCCACAACAACAAGCAAAGATGCGCAGCGGATGGCGGAGCAAGCAGCAGACCAGGCAATCCACGAGGCTATAGAAGCAGATGGGCCTTTAAGTGTCATTGTTAGTGATGGGGGTGTGACACCAGTTCCTCCAGTTGCAGAGCATCCTGGCACTGATGTGCCAGCCAGCGCGGGAGAAGATGTTCATGCCGCTTCTGCAGCACATGGAGGTAGAGGTGAAGGTAAGGAACAAGGCCATGAAGCAGCTGAGCCTTCGAACTTTGGAGGCAGCATGGCACACCACCCAGCCCAGCCACCTATTCAACCTGAGCGCGGACCTGAAGCGGTCACAACAATCACTGAGGTCAGTCAGGCAGCTCAAACCATGGTCATTGGAGCTACCGGCGACGCTGGGACTTTGCTACAGCCACATGCAGAGTTGCCTGCAGTCGCAGAAGAAGCCATTCAAGCAGACGCAGACAGACAAGCAGATGCATCAGCTTCCCAAAGCAGGCTGGACCAACTGGGCGTCAGCCAAACAAGCATGCAAGGCAGTCATGGCAGTCAGGGAGTGAGCCAGACCAGTTTCCACGTGAGCCAGACGACTTTCCAAGTGAGTCAGAGCACCTTCAAGGCAAGTCACACCACCTTTGACCCAGGAGAGCCAACCCAGTCCACCTTCCAAACAGGTCACAATGCAAACCTGTTCAACAGCACGGCCCCTGCAGTTGTTGGTGTGCAGCAGGGTCCACGGGTTCCGCCGCTTTGGGATCCACATCCACGATCTGATGGCTTCCATGGTTGGGAGGCCCGCTCACCCAGTGATGCATCTGACGCAGACCATCCAGCTCTTCCGGCCGACACCCTTCCCACCTTCGTTCCTGCCGTTGATGATCGGGACGCGACGTTGCCAGCATCAGATTTGCATGGGCATTGGGCTGACCCAGGAGCCCAAACTGTCAAGCCGCACAGTGGCTTCACTGCACGCAGTGGCTACAGTGATGATTCCAGCGGTCAGTCACCAAGACCGGGCCAGCCAATTGTAAACACCAGCATCCTTACCCAGCTGTGTAATTTGCTGAATGCGCCTGATACACCAGACAGTGAAGTGGAAAGAGTGCGCCGAGGCCCACTTAGAAAGGTCAGAACGCCTGAGGAGCAATCGCCTGCATGGGGAGGGGGAGTTCCATCAGCATCAGCAGCATCACCAATATCACCTTTCCAGGCAGAAACAGAGGTGACAATCACAACATCCCCAGCAAAAACCAAGAAGAGCATGCACAGCGCCGCCAGGTCAGCAGATGAAACTTTGCCAAGCTTACATCCAAGCACCAGTGGGCCGCATGATGCATATGGCCATGAAGATGATCAGTCGCCTTTCCAAACAGTGCCCATGTTCCAATCAGATTTGCACAGCCCACCTGAAAGGCGAGATCGCAGAGTGCCAGAGGAGCCAGCGGCCGATCTCTTCCAACGCCGCACCCCCCGCAGCCACCAAGAGGCTGAGGAGCTGGTTGACCCAAATCTGATCTCACAACTGTGCCACTTGCTGAATGCCCCTGACACACCATCATCTGCAGCTGCTGCCACAGCTGAAGCTTCCAAGGTCAAGCAGCCTAGCCGAGCCAAACCAGCAGAGGAAACACTGCAGAGACCCTCAGACCCCATGAGCGGATGGGCTGAACCTGGTGAGACACTTCCAATGTTCCAGTCGGATTTGCATTCTCCTCAGACACCTGATGAAAGAAGAGCACGAAGAGATAGAGAGCACGCAAGACACAGAGCTGATCCTTTTGACATGGATTTTGATCAGACGGCCACTGCCAGAACAGATGAGGAGTCCCGACAGCAGTCCTTGGTCGACCCAAATCTCATTGCACAACTGTGCAGGCTTCTGAACCAGCCAGAAACACCGCCCAGTGACACGGAAAGGATCCGTCGTGAGCCACCTCCCAGGAGAGCCAAAGAGCAACCAGGCATGTTTTTGCATGAGAATCATAAGAGCTCGCCAATGATTTGTCCACTTTGAAGTCACTTGGTGCGGGTAGCAGCAGATCACTAGGCCCACTAGACCAATGCAGTAGTTTGATCATGTTTGATCATCATTGATCATTTGAGACGCACTCACACATGGACACGAAAGATCACGAAATCAATTGTGTAGCAACTCCATGTCCACTGCATGACTTGGTGGATGGAAGCAGGCCTCTTTCGGGCCGATCCACAGATTGGTGCCTCGGAACTGCGTTCTGCATCACCGAAGGGGGATCCAGTACCAAAGCAAGGTTCAGTAGGATCATCCCCATGCTGCATCGTGCTGCCGTGTTTTTTTGGTTGGCTGTTGTGATTGAAATCATCGGACAGACGTTACAGGTATTTCTTGGACTGATTGGTGACGCCATGTGACGCCCAATTCCTGAGGTGGCGAATCACAGCCGCACACAGCAAGGAGAACCTTTTTTAGCCAGGGGGAGTTCTTTCAATGTGCTAAGTCGCAATCAAGCTGCGCCGCTGCGCATTTCACAAGGGAGCCTGTGGTCACCTTTGCATTGGTAGGTAAGCTGTACTATACCGAATATATAGAATGCATAGAATGCATAGAAATGCATAGAATGCATAGAAATGCATAGAATGCATAGAACCATGCCGTGCGCATGTACTCTGTACGTCATACTCAAGATAGCGGCCTTATAATCATGACTGGAGAGGCTGCACATTTAATTCACATCTCTCCTCCATGAAGCCCATTCAAGAAAGACCTGACTTAAAGGAGAGATGTTTTGATAGGACCTCAGTGCGAAGTCGTGGCACAGCTTCGGACCAAGCCTCTGGCGACAGTGATGTCAATGAGGCCGCACACACACACACACACCGATTCGCATGCGGGACCTAGGGGCTTTTGGTGTATGCATGTACATCCATAGATTCAAAGGTTTTTTTTTTAAATGTAATATACTGTATAATATATATATAGATAGATATATCATATACATATTCTGCGTGTGAATATACAGATCCGTGTGTACATGTATATACAGACCAATACACCTACGAGTCTTGAAGCTGAGTGGGACGGAACGATGTAACAAAGATACGACAGATAGATACCACTTGCATCAATGTGCACTATGAAATGCTTCAAATTTAGATTCCAATCAGATTAGTTTACATAGACTGATGCTCAGCACAACTCACTTCGACCTTCTCAGTTGTGTCAGGCGCTGGAAGAAGAAGTCTTCAACATCATGGACATGCTTTGTTTCTTGGCAATTCCATGCTGTTCCGTTGTGCTTCTTCTGTCGCGCCTCCGCCACTGGTGCGCTGTCCATCCATTTGCCAAGGTGTACAGATTGAAGAACCCCAAGCATAGTGAGGTGTCACTGCCATGTGGCATTGGAATTCATGCAACGGTGTAGGTCGCGATGTGTTTGGAAAAGATTTCCATGTGCATCACACAAAAGAACTAGTGTATTTAGATCTATTTAGCTGGGTCAGATGATGTGGTCATCTCTTTTGTGCGGTCGTTTATGTTGGATAAATGTGACATACTGATACAGAACATGAAGCATGTGACACATTTCGAGGTTTGTCTTCAATTCATTTGCATGACACTGGCTGCCTGGCCTGTAGTCTGCGACAAACGACTCTGAACTCTTTTTGTTTTCTTTTAATGACCGAAGGATGCAACAGGATGCAACATACGTCAACATATTGCAATCATTCTCTCAGGCACTCAGGCCACCTTGCCATGTGGATGTGCGACAACAGCAATCTCCTGACTGGAGATTGCCGGTGCCACCCCCGGAGGGGGAAAGGCGCAGAACGACGGTCATCCGACCGAAAAAAAAAAAAACACATCCGAGGGACAGTCCTGATCTTGAACACTTGGACAGACTGAATCAGGCTGAATTGTGATGAATCGATTCGTTCAAAACAGATCAATGATCAATTCAATGAATCTGATCTGAAGAGTCTGAAACTTCGTATCTCATGTGCCTTCCGTAGCTGCGATCTGTATCTCCGCGTTGTCGCAAGTTTAGCCCAGAGAGATCCTGCGAAGATATCCGTAGATTTGATGATTTTGATGTCCAGACTGACCGGAGATGCTCTGATACTTTGATCCCACCACAAAATCCACAAACATGGCATGACTGAAATCTCATGAAATCTCATGAAATCATTGAAATCTCGAGCCAAGCATTGAGATCATTTGAGATCTATGACATCAATATGACACCCCAGATTGAGATGCTATGGCTGCTATGGCTGCTATGGTGATATGGGCAGCACACCTTCCAGCGAGACGGAGCTGCAGGAGCTGGCTGTTGGCTCCAAACAACCTGGCTCACTTTCTAGCTGTTGCATAAATACATCATAATATGATATATCTATCTCTATATATCTCTATATATAGATTATTTATAATATATATGGATGTAGTAGACCAAGATGTCAAAAACCACGACCTGGTGATTGGTAACATATCACAACTTCGTATCACAAACCGGTTTGCTGCTTATGCTGCTTGCGGTGTTTTGTAGTGTTCAAGTTTGAGGAGGGATGCCTGACACGGGTTTTCCCGTGGAGCGACATGATTCATCGCCTCAACGATCGATTGATGCTGCGGGGCATCGTTTCCAGAGACCTTTCGGAGGAAGAAGTGCTCCAAGTTCTTAGCAACGAAGCTGCAACTGGAGCCTGGCTGGAGATGGCTGGAGTATGTCAACAGATTTCCCAATGGCTGCAGGATTTGATCGGTTAGCAGTGCAGTAGAGTCATTGACGTTTAATTACTGAGTATTACTGTAGATGTTGAGCCGCCATGTTTCGCCCCTGCAGAGCCATAGAGATGTTCATGTCCTTGGTCCCGGTTTCACCAGGTGATGTGGAACCTCAACTGCTGCAACTTGCTGAGTCGTCTGAATCGTTCCTACAGCTTTGTCCCGACCCGGGCGAAGCAGAAGAGTCCATTCCCTCCAGTGCCATGGTGCCTGCGAGCTGGGCTGAAAATCTGCTGGAGAAGCAGCCGGGCTTGAAACAGACGCGTTTCCGCTTGGTGCCGAGCAAAGTCTCGGAGGACAACTTCTGGGACCGCTACTTCGCAGCCATTTTTCGGCTGTTGGAGGCTGAACTGACAGCATCCAGAAGCGACCAAAGGTCGAGCAAAAACTGGGCCCGTGCAGACTGAACGTGAGCCAATGCCACTTCATAGTTTACAAAGGTACTTGCCGAAGACACCCCCAGGTCAGGCTGCAGCATCACGGCGCCACATGATAGCTGGTATTGCAACGGGCCAGGGCATATGCCAACACCTTGGTCCGCTTTGAAATTTGGTGCCTTCAGGTCCACGTGACGTTGTAGGCGTAGCTGGCGTAGCTCACTTGCCCTTTGACTTCTTCCTGTAAGTCTTGCAGGATGTCACTGGTCGATTCTTTCTGTTTTTAATGGTGAGAGCACGATGTTCTTCCAACATCCTCGCCTCCGATGCCATGTGACCAGCTTCAAAACCTTAGCTTCAAGACAAGCACGGAAGTAGCTGAATGTCCAAAGCAAGCGGAAGGCATAGCAGGAGATCCATCATTGAGCAAAGAAAAGCCTTCACAATCGCACCACACCTCAAGCAATTGGTTGGCCATCGCTGACTCTGCAAGAAGCCAAGAGTTTCCAACTTACACTTACTCTTCTCAGTGCAGAGGGATCATAGTATGCGGACATCTTGCTCAAACTAATGAGAGATTTGTTTATGAAATTAGGCAAGAGAGAGAGATCAGGTAACATAATCGTAGCCGTATTTGACCACCATTTCTCACTGCTCCCCAGATCTCCCAAGCTCTTTCAGATGAATGGCGGGATATCTGGCCGGCCGGGAATGCTGTGCTTCTCCAGGGCCTGGTGTTGATGGGTGATGGAGTAAGTCCTCCATCTGCGTCAGGTCGCTTCTCTCGTTTGGTGACTCCCCATCTCAAAGACGATGGAGCCCCAGGCCGCGGCACTGGCCCTCAAGGGGTCCAGAGAGCCAAGGTACAGGTGCGGGGCGACGTGCCACCGTGGGAAGCTGTGAAGATCATCGGCAGCCTGGGAAGGGAGACCAAATGGCAAGATGCGCTGGCTCTGTTTTGGCCGCTGCATCGGAAGATGTCCTACAACACCAGAGTTTGGAACGCCGTGATCAGTGCTTGTGCCAGTGGTGGAAGCCGATCATGGGAGGCTGCTCTGGGTGTGCTGGAGCGATTGGAAGCTGATCCCTACTGTGATGCAGATGTCTTTAGCTGCCAGCCTTGGAATGAAGGGACATTCCTGGACCGAAAACATCTGACAACTCCAAGCTCTGCACACGATGCCTTTACTTAATCAATCTTTTACCTGACCTATTCATGAATCATAACTGGTACGGTATACTGTATACACTTGGCCCACTTGATTTTGTGGCAGCCTTTCCAGACAGAAAGAGACATAAGGGGGTAAACGATCGAATGTTTCAACATGTTTCAACATGTTTCAACATGTTTCAACCACGCCCCGTGTGATTGGCCTAGGCTACAACGCAGTACTTGCTGCGCTCATGAGCACTTGGCAATTGGATTCGGCCGTCCGGCTGCTGCATGATCTGCCTTCACGTCAGATACATCCTGACACCTGCTCCTTCAACACGGTGATGGGTACCTTGGCAAGGCAACCGATGCTTGGCACAGGAATAGTCAATTGAGTGGGCTCTTTCTCGAATATTTTGGATGGTTATACTGTATACTGTATACTGAATAGTTAGACGGATACTTACTCACATCATTTTGGATTGTTATGCCTAGCCAGAGGAACTCCCCAGGGGACAAAGATGGATGACCATCCTCGATGATGTGGCCCAAAAAGTGAGTCACGAAGTCGCAAACTTGGCATTTTTTCCAATTAAGAGTAATTCAGTATTTCCAAATATTTCCAATCCAATGTGGTTGTGTTGCACAGATGTGCCTGAGAGGAAATATTGCAACATCGTGCTCTCCATGCTGGAGGAATGTGGCAAAGGCCCTGGGCAAGATGCGCAAAGCTTCAACATTGCCATTGCTGCCTGCTCCCGGGCAAACCAGTGGGAGAAGGCCATGTGCGGCGGGGAATGGGGGAATGGCTGTGTGTTGGGATTTCATATGGGTATGGATCAATACCTATTAATACCATTTTTAGTGGGATGAACATCCATTTACCAGCTATTTTGGGGTTCACTAGGTACCAGGGTCTTGACACACTGCCATATATGCGTCAACACCCTTTTTGATCCGCTTTCGGGTACTGGCATCGCTTAGCAACATAGCATCTCGACCAAAGAGGAAGTTGGGTGCTCAATGCAGTGCGCCAGTGTGGAAGCCAGGCTGTTTGAGGCGTCTTCTAGACTCCTAGCATCCTAGCTCCTTCAACCGCGGAGGGCTTTAGACCACATCATACTTCATCCCTCCCACGGTGAGCATGGTTTCATAATGTTTCAAATATTTAAATTTTCAAGCATATTTGGGATGATGACCCCCAACGACGAACCTTTTTCAGGGAAGTAACGACCAACCAGAGAATATCACTGGCCAATAGATGTCAAGAGTACTAGCGACTTGCCAACTGCAGGCCATCGATTTGCTTGAGGCCGGAGAACTGAGACCGCTGCCGTTCCTGCAAGCGGCTGTTTTTGACTTTGGCCTTACAGTGATTCATGATGATTCATGATGCTTGTGGCCGTGAATATTTCATCCAATCATGAGTGAGAGATCTCATTATATAATTATGAGCGACACTGGCCTACACAAGATGTGTCGAGGTGATGCAAAGCACTCGGCATCACCCTGATGCATACAGCTGGCGCCCAAACATCCAAGGGATCCAAGGGCATTTCTCAAACCGCGAAGATTGTAGAAAGATGCCACATACACACGTATGCATATGCTATGATTAATAATCTGCAAACGAGAGACAGAGGGAGAGGAAGTGACGACTTTTCTCTCTTACTTGCCGTTTCTCTTGAAGGGCATTGCTTCAAGATTCCTTCTATAAATATAGGGTGTGTCACATGAAATCTCCCACCTCCAAGGCTATACCTCAGCCATCTCGAGTTGCAAAGCCGCCTCACAGGCTAGGGGGAAAAGGTGGTTTAGGCGAACAGAAGAGGCAGTTTGGTGCATTTCATGGAAACACGCAGGCCCACATTTATTTGTTTGCTGTTCGTTTAAAGTCCTACACCCTTTGTCACTCTTTGTCTTCTGGGTGCAAGCAGAGCGGCGGGTAATGGGGACCAATCAACATTTCTGCATATCTCTGCTCTGGAGCAGGCTGCGGAGCTGTTGCGCACCATGAAAAGGTCAAGGCAGTTGTTGCTGCCGCTGTTGGTTCTACTGTGCTTCTGTGGGCTGAATCTATGCTTTTGAAAGATCGGATTTCAGGCTGCAAGCCAGCATCGTGACCTATGGAGCTGTCATCAGTGCCGGCGCAAGTGATGGGCCAGGGCCCATAGCATGCCAAAGCTCCCCAATGCTCACTGCCCAGCAGCCTCGCTCAAACTTGTTGCAATGAAGATCAACAGGGTCGAACGTGACTATACTTGACTCCAGGATGTCCAAAAGATGTTTCCTCCAGATGATTCGCACTAATTTGTTCAAGCCACTGAGAGTTTCCGGTCATACCTCACACAGGTTTGCTTGAAAACGTGGCACCCCTAAAAATTCTGCAGTGTACGGTAACGACATTTAAATATGTGGAGGGCGGGCCAGACCGCGAGGCCCCGGAGGTACTCGTAGTATGAAATACGAGTTCGTATATTTAAATGGCCGGGCGGGCCAAGGAAAACCTTTCCGCAGGTAGTCTAAATAAAATACCTGTTCGATCCTGTTCGCATATTTATATAACAGTCCGTATATTTAAATGTAGGTACCGTATGTACACAAATACATATATGTATAATATATATAATATATATATATAGATTTATATATTTTTTACATATTATTTTACATAATATTTTTATATGCATGTTTAATTTTGTAATGACAACTTTCCAAATTGAAATGACTACTTGGGTGTACAATTTGAGAATAACATTTTCAGAGGGCCACATCCCAAATCCCAGGGACTGGAAAGGAGCACTTGCCTTGCTGGATGAGGTGGGGCATCGCCATTGTCATTCTGATTCTCATATATTATATATAATATAATATATATATATATATATTAAACTGTTCTTATCGGCATCATTCTTGTGTCATGTGACTATTACTATAATATATGGTCAATGATTGTTATTACATTGTGGTTCTTGGTACCATTATTAGATTGCTACGGGTGTTACATTTTTGTGGTTTTCGGTATCATTATCCACCAGTTTTCAGTGATTTCATTCAAACTCGTTCAGGCCAAGAGTCAACAATTGGAAATTACTACCATCGCTTTCAACGCGATCATCGATTCGTCAGCGGCCCAGTTCAACCTTGTCGTCGCTACAGAGAAACTGTGACGCAGCGTTGAGGTGCGAGAAAGGTGCTCAATGGGATTTGGCATTGCACTTGCTGCAAGAGATGTTTGGGCCTCAGGTGTTGGTTTGACTTGCTGGTGGTGGTGCATTTCCCTACCTGAAATGATGCTTTCTGATTCAGGATTTGGGGTGATTGAAACCTTTATTTTGCTCATTTAGTAGATGTTGGATGCCAATTCACCAGCTGCACTAGGTCGGATGAGAGGATTGCGCGCAGCACATCCTCCTACAACTCTGCGTAGGTACCCAAGTTTGCTGAGATGGTCCTGGAGGTTGCAACCCCTTGGAACTACCATTGGCCACCACAAATTTGGCCCATTTGGAACCATTTGGAACCATTTGGAACAGGGCATTGCTTAAATATGAAGATCTAGTGGTAACACAGTAACACAGCTGAGTTGCTGGCTATGTTGACTAAGCATTAAGGGTGCTCGCCCGAGGCTTCGTGCTTGCGGTGCTTGCCGGCGTTGGCAAAGATCCGCTGGGCTGTTGGATGCCATGGCAGCTGACAGCTGCAAGCCTGACATTGTCGCAGGCCAAGTTTATTGGGAAAGCTTCCGAATGCTCCGGAAAGCAGCATGTTTTGGCCGCTGTTTAGATGGCCACCATTTAAAGACATTTAAAGTTAAAGCTGAGGTCTCCTTCACTGGGGTGATTTCAGTGCTGACCTTGATCGATGAGGATTTATGCAGCCTTTCTTTGCCGCAAAGTAATGCCATTCTTTTTGTTCTGGAGTCTATGTGCAATTTACGTCAATTGGTGGGCGGGTTGAGATAGCAGTTAGCAGCTTTCATTTTCACACATTTTCAGGTCGTCCGCTTGAGTTCTTATGATAGAAACTTGGGCTGCCAGAGGCTCGCCTACCGAGGCTTGTGTACGGGGTCAAGCCTGGCAGCAGGCGCCGCATTGCAACATGTGCCCGGTGTCTGGAGAATCACCAGCCCCTCCCATCGGATCCATCGGATCCATCGGATCCATCGGTTGGGATGACCCGAAGGCTCTGGAAGTGAGGAACAGCATCGATTCTCTGGGCCTGGAGTTGGACGAGGCTCGTTTAGCATTGAGCATCACAGCATCACTTGTACTATCTTAGACATATTCAGAAGTCTGCACAATAGTTCGGGAGATAGATTAGAATATATAAATAATATAGTAGATTAATGATCACTCGTGATAGCTACCCATTTTTTCCTCCCTCTCTTTCTTCCTTTTTTCATGCTGTGTAGATGACATTAAGTGACATCTGCCAGCAAAGTGCCATGACTTGGAACCCAAGTCGAGGCCACCTGGACGTGTCTTCTCACAGCCTGTGCGGTGGGGCAACAGTGCGCTACCCAGATGGCCAGATGGCTAAGTTGAGGAGAACGATTTACATGATAGCTATAGTTCTTGATGGTCAGTATGGGATAGTATGGGAAGAACATGGAATAAGTAAATTATTTTTCCATACTATTCCCCCAAAATGGCATTGTCGTTTTCACTTGGGGGATTATTGCAACTTTGCTATGTGGAACCCTAGGCTTTTGACTCTGCACATCTTTGCGCAATGTCCTTATAGAAAAGAGAGTGTAACGCCACCAGGTCCCCGAAAATGCGTGGTGTTGAGTTTTTTGATATTTTTTGTTCTTTTTCCACACATTTGATCATATGAAAGATCAAAGTTCTTGGGAGATGTATTGTTTTTGGTGTGTTATTCCTTAGCTCTATTCTTGGCTGCTTGCTTTTTGTAGCTCCATTGGTTTTTGATAGGTGGTTTTAGTACATGAATGCCAAAGTTCTTTGCCCAATAACGTCTTGAAACATAGATATTCATTGTGTCAATTGGTACTTATATATATATAGGTACTACCTAGGTATACAGCTGTTGCAAAGATGGTATACATATATATATATATACACATACACACGCACACACACACATATATATATACATACGTATGCATATACATAGCACTTTGTATTTGCATTGGTGGTCTTTGAGATTGGACTGCCAGGTTGCATTTTGGTTGACACGACAGTTCCAGTGGAACCCTTATAGCAAATGGAAGTGCAAATTCCAGTTTACTGTCCCTGCTCAAGTAATCGCGATATTTTTTTTTTTGCATACTTCATGGTAACTTGCTGTGACAAGCAAGGCAGCCATTCTGTAGATACAATTGTTTGGTAAGGTTGCTTAAGTGTTTCTTTCGCTTGGTTGTGTGCCCTTCTGGTTTCCATGATGAACTTATACTGACATAGTTTAAGTTTTCCCACAGTCATGAGTACTGGTAATAGAATGTCGGCCATTATATCTGCAGTGACACAGCAAATTACCATGGAATATACAGGGGAAAACGCCTTTTCTGAAGCAAGGGGAACTGGAAGTGCCCTTGGAATTTGCCAACTCTTGTGATCAACACATATTTTAAAATGTTTTAAACAAAGAGCTGTTATTGCATTAACACCTGGAAGAATACCATTGCATATGCAGAAAAAAATGTAAAAATCTTGTGTCTGTAAGGGCATAGGTGGCTTAAATGCAACCCATTCCATCACCGTATGTACTATATAATTATATAAGAAAGACGCGTTTGCATATAGAAAATAATTGCATTCTAAGTGCATATGCCGCTTGGATGTGTTGACACAGCAAATGGCTTTGGCACCTGCCAAAAAATGTATTGCTTATATGACAAGGAACCCATTAGATATCAGTGCATGTTTGAAGCTGCCATTTCTACTGTATATATATATACTGCACACTTGTGACAACGCCCTTGCATACTGGTTGAAACTATTCACCCGCTAAAGCACAAATAACACGTGAAACTTTTCATACAGTATACAGTATATAGACCAAAGAACTAAGAACAGGATTGAGTATTGATCAAAAGGGTGGAGAAGGGACCCATTTCCATATGAATGCATTGTGGGAGCTGCTACTTCCTAGTCCAATGTGTTGTGTCATAGCTGTTTTCTGTCAAGTTTTATAAACAGTCTTAACTCTGTTTGGGTGTGACTCATCCTGTCATAAAAGCACAGCCAGACAATTATGGCAATAGGGTACCTGCATTAGATATGCAGTGGCATAGCAAATTACTCTGAAATATGCAGGAAAAACCCATATTTTTGGAGAAAGGGTAAGTTCGAGTTGCCCTTGCCGTTTGCCAACTCTTATGATCAAAATCAGTTGCAACCAAAGAGTCTTTATTGCATTCAATCCTGGAAGAATTCCATTACATATGCAAAGTACATGTGGGAAATGTGTATACGTATTGGTATGCGCTACTTATGTACCATCCATATCATAGACGCATACAGTAGTACGAACAAGGAAAATGCAAGTCCATCAATGCATATATATATATATACACATACACAAATATGGCTACAGTGACATTCTAAACACATATGCGCCTTGGGCGTGTTGATACAGCATATGGCTATGGCATATGCGGCATCCATGTTGCCTATATCTCAAGGAGCTCTTGAGACATCAGTATTTACTTGAAGACTGTTTTTGTTAATGGTATTCAAACATATTTTATACGTGTAGCGAGATTACTATATACTATCATATCTGAAACTATTTCCTCACTAAGCACAAACATTACACGTTGTTTTTTTCATGCGCCGGATCAAACAATAAAAACCAAGTCTATTACTTGCTCAAAAACTGGAACAACACACCCTCTCCACATAAAGCATGCTGTGTGGCGGTGCCCATTGTGTTATAGTTTTGAAAATCAAATCAAGGTTCGTACCATTTTTTTTGGGCAGCTGCTCATGCTACGTCATGCAACTTCTCAGGCTACGTCATGCCGTTGTGCTACTTGCCACTTGCTTACTATAAATTTTGCAAAGTTCTGTCAATATGCCGTCGCATTCTCTAACTTAGAACTATTTTTATTGTGCCGGACCCGGTCCGGCACGGTCCAGCAAACAAAGACCCCCACAGGGACCTCCCAGAAGCCTCCAGGAGATTCTAGGAGGGGGTGGGTTCCAAAAAAAAACAAAAAAATGACCCCCCCCCCCTAGAGAGCATATAATATATAAAATAATATAACTGTATATATAATTATATATATATTATATTTGTTTGCTCCTTCCTTCCCTTTCCGTAGGGATCCCTGTGACTTTCTGGGGATCTCTGGTAATATCTTTGGCAATCTTTGGGATTCTCTAGAGATCTCTGGGGATCTATGGGGATCTCTGCAAATCTGCAAATCTCTGAGAATCACCTAAAGAACAAAAAGGAGAAAGGAAAGAAACTAAAGTGGTTTCCAATGTGTTTAAGGTTACACATGTTAATCCTTTCATGACATTAAGGAACATGATCTAATTAAGGGTATGTGAACATAAATGATCAAACAGGATGTGGTAGAAACACTTGATTCCTCAAAACGTGCAGAAATGGGGACCTGATAGAAAATGGGTCACTTACAGTTACCCTTATGTTCACCAAACCATAGCTTATTCTTATTTTTTTAAAACTTGAAAAAAAGCGCGAAAAATGCAAAAAAAAGGAAAAACCAAAAAGCAAATCAGCAAAATCCAAAAAACACAAAAGCAAAATAAAAGGGAAAAAAAAGGGAAACAAAAAGGAAAGACAAAAAGGGGGAAAAAATGGGAAAAAAATGGACTTGTCCATTTGCATTTTTGTTGCTTTTTTTTTGCTTTCTCGATTTGCTTTTTTTTGCTTTTGTTTTGCTTTTATTTATTTTTATTTTTTGCTTTTTTCCAGGCAAAAAGCAAAAAAAGCAAAATAAAAGCAAAACAAAAGCAAAAAAAAAGCAAAAAAAAACAAATCGAAAAAGCAAAAAAAAAGCAAAAAAAATGCAAATGGACAAGTCCATTTTTTTCCCATTTTTCCCCCTTTTTGACGTTCCTTTTTTTTCCCATTTATTTTGCTTCCAGTTTTTTTTGGTTTTGAAGTTTTGCTTTTTGATTTTCCATGCGTTTTCTTTTTTTTTCTTTTTTTTCAAGTTTTAAAAACATTAGAATAAGCTATAGAGGTGGACATAAAGTTACCCCTCCCAAATGCCATATGGTTCGTTTGTCCAGTGCTGCTGCTGCTGATGATGATGATAATGATGATGATGATGACGACGACGACCACCATTATTATTGTATCATTACTACTGTTTCTTTTTTTCTCGAATCTTTATTATATGTTTTTATTTCCAATGACTATATCAGACTATATTCAGATGGGTGGGAGCCACCAGCTGTTGCTATAGACGCCAGCTTTTTTTCATAGCTCGAATTGCGAGGTGGCGGACGGCGTGGGGATTCTATGCGGAGAGCTTTGGCAGCACAAAACCAGCTTTTGTTGTTCTGAATGGATTGGGACCCTGAAACTTTCACCTCACCAGAGTCAAGACGTAAAGAGCACACGACAAAAATTGGGCGTGAGATTCAAGGCCACCCAAATCAGACGCACTGTACTGTCCACAATTTTCCTTGCAACCTTCGAGCTCCCTCTAATGATCACTATGAGTATGCCCGGAGAATTGAGGTGTTTCAACCTGACCGGAAGGGAGCCGAGGATCTCAGAAATGAGCTACAAGAAGCTTCCAGGAACTTCACAATTGCAAAGCCATGCAAAGCCTTAGTTGTGGTCACGACGTGTGCAACTCATGGGTGTTTTGGTTTGTGTTTGGTGTTCCTGGGGAAGGCATTGTGGTTTGAGAATTCAGTGATCATAGTGATCTTGATCAAAATCCAGTCCCGGATTTGCATCCAAGTCATCCTGCGTCACAAGGCCCAGCATCATCATCTCAAATACCCTACTTGGCGCGCTGGAAAGTATCTTGGTGCCATGGAAGGTGGCAGTGATTGTGCACAGATACACGCAGACATGCTAACTATAAGAAGATGCCATGCAGATACTTACATGCACAGTTGGCTAATATGTGCGTGTGTGTGTGTGTGCGTTTTTTTTTTCCTCAGGGGGTCTGTATGATTGAATGGTACGTGCGCATTCAGAAGAATCACATTCACAGGAATTTCGTTCATGGTTGGAAGGCGATTCGCTTTTGCTTTTGATGTGTGTTGACATAGAATCTTTCGCCTGAAGCTTCAAATCCGAGGAGCAGGACGATGGAGCGAGGCTCTATACCTTCTGCAAAGGTTGAAAGGAAGAGGTGCTCCTTGGAACATCTTGGAACCATGGGCCCCTATGAGTTCCGCATTTTCCGTCGCGGTCTAGTTCTGCGCAGCCAAACCAAAATCAATCTCCTGAAGACCTGAATTATCCTGAAGTCATGGTGTCAGCGGCCGTAGGTGCCAACGAAGTGTCCTACAGTGCCACCATTGGCGCCTGCGGCCGCAGCAGCCGTCTGGCGCTCATCCAGTTTTCTATTTCTCCCTTTGGCTGAGAAGAGAAGCCTGTCAATATGCAAAGTGTTGGTGGGCCTGTTCAAACGTTTGGCGCATTTCCCTTACTGGAGCCAAAATAGAATTGGGGGAAGGCCAAGGTTTCCAAGAAAACTATTCAATACTTTGGGGTTCTTTACTTCCAGCTTGGTCACCCACAATTTTTGTGCCACTAAGGCTGGGAGTGGTCTGTATGGCTGCTGGCCGAGCTCCGACAGCAGGGCCTTGGGGTGCAAGACCCCGATGCTGGCAGACGCTGGGCAAGGACCTTAACTGCAATTCTGACAGTCCTTGCGGTCTGGGGCGGTTGGGAAATCTTTCAACCATGCTTTCTGGAACTTGCCATCAGTGAATCAAGGCCATTCCCTACTCTGCGACGGTCCAAGCTTGTCGCTGGAAGCCAAGATTCTCCAAGTTTTTCTAGGGGTGTTTGCGTGGCTAACACTGAAAGTGCTTACATCATCTTCCATCACTCTTTTGAATCACACCTGGTGATAAGGATTGGGGGGATCCCAAACATCCACAATTGACCGGGGTATTTTTTTTCGGGAACCCAGCAATTGTTTCCAGGGTATGACGTCAAGCAAGTTTGGCTTGACGACCGAAACAACCGCAATGAATTTCAGAACAAGCTCAGACATTCCAGAATGGATTCAGATGGCGCAGAAATGTAAGACAGGAGGTTGACCATGGTATTCCTACATATTTCGACATATTTCGACAGAGGAGCGCCACCAAGGCCCCAGCCGTCGATGGCAGGAGGCCCTACTGGTGGTGGGCGCCATGCGCTCCACAGGTGGAGCTGACAGGCGGTCCCCGTCGAGGGTTTAATGATGGTGAGCTGGTTATGTACTGGTTATGTACTGGTTATACACTGGTAGGACAAAAGTTGCGCTTGTTGAGCTTCCCACAGTGAACATGGTTGGTTTCTTCTTCTGCACACCCTTTCCCCGTAGAATCCTAGCATGGAGCTTTGTCGTACCCCGGTCG
>Ga0126342_10009419_pt1 | contig 17506 bp, 14 predicted proteins | sample Cyp1metagenome_FD_92528 | JGI IMG/M metagenome (GOLD analysis project Ga0126342, IMG submission 92528) | Coral microbial communities from Lord Howe Island, Old Settlement Bay, Australia - Cyphastrea 1 metagenome | ecosystem: Host-associated > Invertebrates > Cnidaria > Coral ... | reverse complement strand
GTCACAAATTAGAGGTGTCGACTGCCCTCTTCCAATATTTGTTTGAGTACTTGATTTCCAAAACGGCCGTTTTGGATATCAAAAGCCCCAAGGCCCCAAGGTGCATTAAGAGACCGTAAGCTTTTTCCCCCAAAGGAAAGTGTGACAAAATAAGGCTATCGACTCCTTTCTTCAAAGATTTGCTTGAATACTGGGCTCCCAAAACGGCCACTTTGGGCAATGAATGTGTCTGAGATGGTCAGTAGGAAGGTGTTTCAGACCAGTTTCAGACCTCTTTTGGGCCTGTCACTAGGCTATCTCAGCTTCCAATATTTATTTGAAGACTTGCTTTCCAAAACGGCCGTTTTGGAAATCAAAAGCTCCAAGGTGAATTAGGAGAACGTACGCTCATGTCCGCAAAGGACAAGAAAGGCCCTCTTCCAATATTTGTTTGGGTATTTGATTTCCAAAACGGCCGTTTTGGAAATCAAAATCTCCAAGGTGAATTAGGAGAACGTAAGCTCATTTCCCCAGAAAGGAAAGTGTGCTAAACTAGAGGTGTCGACTGCCTTCTTCCAATATTTGTTTGAAGTTTGAGTATTTGATTTCAAAACGGCCGTTTTGGAAATCAAAAGCCCCAAGGCCCCAAGGTGAATTGGGAGAACGTAAGCTTATTCCCCCTCAGGAACGTGTCACAAAATAGAGGTGTCGACTGCAAATTCCAAAACGGCCGTTTTGGAAATCGAAAGCCCCAAGGTGAATTGAGAGAACGTAAGCTTATTCCCCCTAGGGAAAATGTGACAAAATAAGGCTGCCGAGTGATAAAGTACGGGCGTCGACTGCAAAACCTCCCACATACACACACACACACATGGGCAATGTGTCTGAGATGGCGTGTAGGAAGATACCCCGTGTTTCTGGAAACCGCAGGAGGAGAGGCGTTTTGGATTTTGTTCTATATCCTCGTGCCCAACCAATTCCTGGCATACATAAACATCCACATACATGCAATATATTTTAAGACATGATATGAAGGAAAATAAGAATGAAATTTTCATGTACTGTATATATAATATCCTTGCGCTATCCCTTGCGCGCTCTTGCGCGGCCTGCGTTTCGAGCCATATGGCTGCCAGATTACAAAATCCTAAAATCAATTTTCCTTTGACGAATACTACGGGGTTAAAAGAACTCTCATATACACATACATTGATTTTCATTGATCTAGCCGACAGAATTGATATACAGATCTCACTGAAGCGCCTTTCACTTTGGGCCTCTGCATCCAAGGGGCAGGGTCCGGTCAAATAAAAATCTGAGATCTGTCCATCCAAAGAATTCTCGTGCAACGTGAGCACTGCCAGGTGTTGCAAGGATTGCAAAGAGTGTGGGATGGAACCACTCAGAAAATTGTCGTGCCTTGAAATCAGCATGTTCCAGACGTGACAAAGACCCGGGAATGGCACGGAAGAAATGAGTTGATAGTTCTCCAGAGTAAACCACTACCCTACCAGACTTGTTAACTGGAAGTTTGTCACCATACTCAATGCTCAAGCCAGCCGAAGTCGAGAAGGGAGCTGTGTATGAAAAAAGATATAACTCCAGCGGATTTGAAACCTTCCTGTCTAGCAATTTGGACTTCAAACGCTCGGATCAAATCTTCAGGCTTTGGTTGCATGCAATCTCTCCAGATACTTGGATTGGTATCTGCATCAACGCAGGAAAGGAACAGTTCATAGTCAGATCTTCATTCTTTTGGAATTAAAATGTTTTGGGTGCAGCTCACATCTCACCAAGCCAATCTGCTCAGCCAATCAAAAAAAGGATCTGCCATCTCAGAAGCCAAGCATCAGCGCAAGCACCACCAATTCTTTGGCATAAATCTTTGGGATTGACCCCGTCAGATGATTGTCGCTGAGCGCCAAATGTGTCAAGTGCTCCATTTCAAACAAACAAGGCGGCAGTGCACCTGCCCCAGGTAGAGAGGAAGGAGCAGCAGTAAAATGCTCTTGAAGATTTGTAAATGCTTGGGTCACCTGGATTCACTGGGTTTATTTGGCTATGGGTCCAAACCCTGGCACACTCTCGTTCAAAAAAGCGAGAAAGACCGATGTTCATCCACCAATGTAGCGATAGCATTATCGGCTGGAAAAAACATGAGAAAACCATGGTCTTTATTTGTTGTCTTTCTCATCCTTACCTTCGTTTGTATTCTAAATTCCTTGAAACCCATGGACCCATTCCCGGTCCAACATACACAGCGAAGCTGATGCACAAGCATGCACCAACCCAGTGCCCAAGCGAGCCCAAGCGCCTGTTAAGTGGTTTTGGCTGAGACGAAGTTGGGAAAAACCCTTGCAACTGTGACCTATTTGGTGCTGATTTGGGGCCCATAGCGCGGCTCCAAAAAGGGGGTGTGGAAAGGAACCACAAACCCGGTCATTTCTAGTGGCAATGCATCCAATCTCGAGGGTCAGAAAAATGGAGCCGAATCAATAACTACCTTATTGAAACAATTTTGTCAATTGAGTTGAGCAACGCTGAACATGTCTCAAGTTTCAACGGGTCCTTGTCAAGAATCCGAATGGGGTGGTGGGGGGAGTTTTGCAAGCTACCTGGCTTTTGACAAAACGAGAAAGTCGGGAGCCTCCTACTCCAGCCACAATACTTCTTAGTCTTAGACCAAAACAGATTAAAGGACCGGATAACCCCACATGTCAACTTCTTCCAATAAGTAGCCAAAGAATGGTGAAACTGGGATGGGAAAGGCAGGAAAGAGAAAAGAAATGGTGGAAGAGTGGTGTGGGACAGGAGTGGGTGTAAAAGTATTGTGTGTACAAGTATTGCATGGGAAAGTGTGTGTCCAAGAATTGTGTGTGAAGGAGTTGTGCGGGAGAGAAGTGTGTGTAAAGGTGTGGTGTAGAAAGGTATTGTGTGCTAAAGTGTCGTATGTACAAGTGTTGTGGATAAGTGGTGGGTGATCATGTTATGTAGCCACAACTGATGTGCCAAGACCATGAGTAGAGGTGAACGGCAACCGCCGGTCTTGGCAGCATGTGCAATGTCAAGCAGCCCGCGCAGACCGTCATGAGAGCGGACGATCTGCAGCAGGTCTTTGGCGGATACAGAATGTATGTATGTGTGTATGCATGTGTCTATCTGTCTGTCTGCCTGCCTGCCTGCCTAACTGCCTGCCTGCCTGACAACGGCGCCAAACGGGAACCAAGCGCGCGACCAGAGCCAGCCAGGGCCATAAGTGCCACGCCTGCCACGCAGAATGCACGTCGCTGTCGCCAAGTGCCACGCCTGCCATGCAAAGCGCATTTCGATGTCGCCAAGGGCCACGCCTGCCACACAAACAGCCGCGGCGACAACGGTGCCAAACGGGAACCAAACCCGCCACCAGAGCCAATTATGTGTGAGTAAGTTGCGTGTGTGTGAGGGTTGTGTGGGAGTAGGCGGGAGGCAGGAGGCAGGCGGGCGTGCACAACCAAAAACAAGAACCCCACACAAAGATGTGGGGAATAAAACCAAAAAAACAATAATAGTATCAATAATTAATATCAAAATATGACAGGAACAAACAAAAAAAAATAATGATGGTAATGGTAATAATAGAATTAATATTGAAGAAAGAATGAATTTTATTCTAGAGTTTTTTGGGGCTAGCGAAATGCAATCCTGGATCTGCCATTTGGACTGCACCTCAGGAGCTCACTAAAGAGGAACGGCTACTATTTCACAGGCTTCTACAAAAGACCGAAATTAAATTGCTGCGCGCTAACATGCACCCTTTTCAAGCGACACATGCAGGGAACCAGGGTGACAACTTCCCTACATGCAATATATAAGGCATCTGAAATGAAGAGCTCCAGCGCGTCACTTGGACAGAAATGCGGGATCCGTGGCCACTCGCTACATTTCTTTGAACTGCCTTGCTTCCAATCAAAGGAGAATATACAAAGCACAGATTGTAAGACTAAGAAAAGGAATGCACTGTTGAAAGTTGCAAAAGACCCATGACATGGTCTCCCGGTCTGCCCCCGTGTGTGAGCATACCCCGATGTGGGGGGCGGAGGGCTGCAAGCCAGTTTGTTACCACTCCGACCAGCCATGCTATGAGAATTTCGACAGCATGCCATCCAGCCAAACAGAGAAGAGCCATGCCAGGGCCACCAAACCCTGTGTGAGGAGGCTTCGTGCTTCCACTAAATGTCGAAATCTTCGTGCTGGGAATGGCCGCGGTTTGGAGAAGAGCGAAAGGCAACCAAAGAGAGCGTAACCGACATGCGTACACGACAAGCTCAGAAAGGCGAGGCCCAAAGAGCCTCGAAGGGAGTTCAATACCAGTAATAGATGTCTTGACCAATACCATGACTGGAAGCAGTGCTTGAAGCCGGACATTAAACCTTAGTAGACAAAGCTGACCGTAGTAGAAAGTTCAAAACGAAGTGCTGCTCCATGGCAACGGAGTGAAACTATGTCACATACCTGCTCACGCTGGTGCCAAGACCTAATATATAGATAATGAAGGGTAACGATAATAATAGTGAATTAATAACAATAAAGACAATACTGGTTTAAAAAAACACATAACAATAAGTAAGATGAAAAAAGACGAAATAGCAATAAGTATTAATCATAAATCAAAATAAACGCAATATCTAAACAAAACATAAAAATAATTAATAATAAAAATAATAATACGACTAAAAAATAAAACAAATAAACAAATAATAAAGAAGAAATGAATAAAATAACAAAGAAATAAGTAAATGAAAAAAACAAAATAAAGAAATAAAAGGATAAATGAATAAACAAAAGGGACTGAAAAAATAAATGACTGAACCAATAAATAAACAAACAAGCACATATTTTTTAAAAAAATAGATAAATAAATGAATGAATGAATAAATAAATAAATAAATAAGCAAAAATAAATAAGTAAACAAATATATATATATATGCACAAATATAAGAAATATAAAAAACAGTAACAAACAATAGATTATAAACAGCACGCCATACAGAATAAGTAATAGATAAATAACAAATAACAATGATAACTATGATAATAGTGATGGTGGTAATGATGATAATGACAATTTTATAATAGTAGTAATTAATAGACAATGATCATGATATTGATAATGACAACGACTTTGAATAAAATTATATGCCCAATAATGATGACAACAATCATTTAAAAAGAAAACAATATAAAATGTTAAGTCCCAAATTTGAATTTTGCCATCCCTGGCCACGCTGCAGCGAAGTGGCACAGAGACTCCACAGATTCAGCCAGCGGACCAACCTGACAACGGGGCCCCAACCTTTGGGTGTGGCACCTGATAGATGAGATCTTGAAGTAACATCAGTGGAAAAAAACGCTTTCCCCCACAGTCCCCCGCTCTCTAAAAACACCACTTAGAACCGATGCTAACCACCCAGTCAAGCATCAATCCGCCGGCCTGCCATCGTGTCTTGTGGATCTTAGTTGTACTGTCTGTCTTGACCCTCGGTTTTGTCTAGATTTCCCCTTGGCGCGGTTTTTTGCCACCGGTTTGCTGTGTCGGTTCTTATGTCCAATACTTGCTATAGGTGGCCTGTCACACGCGTAGCCTCTATGTACATGGCCTTTTCCCAAAACCCTGGTTTACACACTCATGCTTTGGCTTAAACCTAAACCGTGGTTTACACAAAAAGCATGCTTTGCATAAAAGCCATGGTTTGCGCAAAACGCTGTTTTACACAAAAACGGTACTATGCACAAAACCACGTTTTACACAAAAACTACGTTCTTCCTAGGCCTGCGCAAGTGCTGTTTGTGGCTTGCAGAATAGCTCTTTCCATGGTGGCCGGTGGAACACGCCGAAGGCGATTATAAAACCCACGCTAATGATAAACCCATCAAAATTTTCTGGTGGTAACTTGATTGTGGGGGTTCTTCTCCATGTTTCCCTATGTTTCCCCCTGTTTCCCCATTGTTCCCAGGTGTTCCCCGCGTTTCCATGATTCGGCACAACTCGGCACAACAGGCACAACAGGCAACCGAAAGTTCTTCTAAGGAACGAAGAGATTGTCGCTGAGGTCCAGGAACTCCAATTCCGGTGAATCGAAGCGTGGCAGCTCGCCACCTCCAGCGGATACCACAGGCCGTCCCGGAGCAGGTCATGGGTAGAATCCTTATCCCGTCCGAAAATATTGGAGTGTAAACTAACCAAGAAACCGCGGCAAATATGCTGATTTAACAAAAAAATGGGAGTTATCGTGGATATATCTTAGCTCATTCCAGTTAGGAACTGACTCATAACATCTCACAACCCCACCTATACTTGGACATCGCCTCTACTTGCCCTTCTGCATACACCTAACCATATAATGGGATATAGAACCAAGAAATCAAAAGTGCGAAGGGAAAAACGTCGCTTCAGGGGTTTAAGATGGGTTAACCATCTTGGAATGGTGATGGATACGTTTTAATATAGAGATTATCTATGGCCAATATCATACAAGTAGTACCCGGGCAAGCCAGGGGTGGAAGTTTCGAAAATGAAACGCCTATAGCCTATACAGCGGAACAAAATTGTGCCGACAGTAGCCTACAGGGTGCTGGGTTTAGGATCTATTTGGGGTTGGTGTAGGGTCTTTTAAAATAAGTTTTAGATCTGGGGTTACTTTGGGTTGCTTTTGTTTCTTTTTGGATGTTACTTTGGGTTTATTTAGGCTTGGTTTAGGGTTTGTTTGGCAAAAGTTTCGGATCTTAAGCGATTTTAAAGTTTTTGTGACTTTTTTGTGGGTCTACATAAGGTTGCTCTCTAGTTTTTTGGAGAGGATTGGTCGGGTTTTACTTGAGGGTTGGCTTGGGGTGTATCTATATTGCGCTTCTTGGGGTTTACTTAGGGTTGAGAAGCAAAAAAAAGAAAACAGCAGAGAAGCAGAACGGTGGAGAAGCAGAGAAGCAAAAAAGCAGAAAAGCAAAGAAGCAAGGAAACGGAAAAAGGCTGGAAAGAAAAAACAGCGAAGAAGCAGAGAAACAGAAATGCAAAAAGCATGCCCCAAACGGAAAAGAAAATCCCGAAAAAATAGCCGTCCGTTTAATATGAAGGAGAGAGAAGGGTTTAATCGGTATGATGTGTACTACTTTCTTAAATGACACAATTGTTCATTCAAATTCAACTAATTCAACTAATTCAACAACAACAACAACAACAGCAACAGCAACAGCAACAACAACAACAAAAACAACAACCGCAACAGCAACAAAAACAACAACAGCAACAGCAACACCAACACCAACACCAACAAACAACAAACAACAACCACAACCACAACAACAACAACAACACCAACACCAACACCAACACCAACAACAACAACAACAACAACCAACAACAACAACAACAACAACAACAACCACAACCACAACCACAACAGCAACAACAACAACAACAAAAGCAGCAGCAGCAGCAGCAGCAGCAGCAGCAACAGCAACAACAACAACAACAGCAACCAATATCACTGCTTGTGAGGACAGGCAACCCTTATGGCATCGCCGGTGTGCGAAGCTGTACAACAATGGGATAATGATTGGTTCTGCATGGGCTACCTAACCCAATCTGCTTTTGGAACATTTCTTGATATGTCACACCGCAATGACACTCACTGAACTTTGCGGGTGATTTGGCACGTACTTCCTTGTCGAAAGGTGATTTCATGCTGGCGAACAAACAAACAGAAGGAATTGAACACCGATAAGTGGTATCGGATTGGAAAACAGGCTCCTGAAAACTTGTTGAACCTCTGACAGACATTGATCCCATCCTCAGAACATAATTTTACCCAGGCACTGAGGAGATTGCGGCTCAAATCTAAATGTGTCAATTTTTGCATGTGGAGAACTCGCGGTACTTCTCCTTGCGGGTCTTGGTGGGTTGTTCCCAGCTTTGAGGAAAAACTTCAGATTTGGCTGGTAGAAACAAAAACGGTTTCCCTACTAAACAACAGTGGCCCGAAGAAAAGCCGGAGGGATTAGATCAAAAGAGGATGTAAAGGTTTGAAAATGACGGATGATGAATGATGATGAAAGATGAGTAACGATGAATGAAGTTCTTAATGAATGATGAATGATGATGAGAATGTGTGTTTGTTATTGCTGAATGTGCGTTTGCCACCTCCTTTGTCCTTGGAGTGACATCAAAACGAACCTAGACATGGCGATCTAAGAACTGGACGAAACAGAACAGACACCAACCAGCGTCGCACACTTGGTTGTTTCGCACAAAACACCGACGTAGCAGTAGCAAGCAGTGCTCGAAGTGGAAGACAAAAGTTGTCACGCACAAACGCCTTTACAAAAGAAGGTTTTACGCAGGGAAGCTTTCACACATAGACACCTTTGATTTACAAAGAGAAGATTTTACACAAAGAAGATCTACACAGAAGCTTTTACACAGAGAAGTTTTTAGACAGAGAAGCTTGTATACACAAAAGCTTCTCAACACACACGAAAGTTTTTACACAGAGCGGCCTTAACACGGAGCAGTTTTTACACACAGAAGTTTTTACACACAGTTTGTTTAACACACAGAAGCATTTGCACACAGACACCTTAACACAAAAAACGTTCACACAGGGAAAGACAGAAGTTTTTACACACACACAGACACACACACGCCTTTACACACAGAAGCGTTTTCACACAAAGACTTTTAAACTTTTTCACACAGAAGCTACTAGGCACAAAAGTTTTTACACACAGTACACAGAGACGCCTTTACAGAGAAGTTTTTACACAGAGCAGTTTTTACACACAGACGCTTTTACATACAGATGCTTCTACACTCAGATGCTTCTACACACAGAGGCCTTTACGCAAACAAGCTTTTGCACAGAAAAGATTTTACACAGAGATGCCTTTACACAGAGCAACGTTGACACAGAGAAGATTGATGAAAAAGCTTTTACACAGACAAACTTTTACACAGAGAAGCTTTTGCACTTCTACACACAGAAGCTTGTACGCACACACGCTTTTACACACAAACTTTTATACACAGACGCCTTTACACAAAGAAACTGTTACACATAGATACCTTTAGAAAGAGAAGATTTTACACAGAGAAGCTTTCACAGAGTTCGAAATCGCAATTTGACCGCAATTTTTCACATTCGACCATCATTTCGTGCGAAGGGGGGTTGCGTCTGACTTTGCAAAATCGCAATTTTACCTAAGCTTCTGCCGTTGGACCAGCATTTCGCGCGACAATGTTGCATCTGACATCTCACAACCGCGATTTTACACCCAGTTTTTGACATTCAGCCATCTTTTCGTGCGAAAAAGTTGCGTCTGAGGTTGGAAAATTGCAATTTTACCTCAGTTTTTGACATTCGACCATCATTTCGTGCGACAGGGTTGCTGCTGAGGTTTCAAACGTGCAACTTTACACCAGCTTTCTGATATTTACGCATGATGTTGTAAAATCCCAATTTTACACCGAAAGGCTTGCATCTGAAGTTTCAAAGTGACAACTTTACATCAGTTTTTGACGCTCGCCCGTCATTTCGCGCGAAACTGTGACGACGCGCACAACCAAATTCGCATTCCCCCCACACGCTTGCGCGTCCGACACGAACGATTTCCACAGAGGGTTGCTCCAGCGCAAACAAAATTCGCGCTTGGCCACACGTTTGGACGTCCAAGACGTACAATTCCCGCAGAGGGTCACGTTTCGTCAGCCACCGCCTGGCTGCCCCTGCCGCCAAAAAGGAGAAATATAGAAACTTGAGAAGTAGGAGTTTTGTAGAACTCCTGTGTAACAGCTCCTGTGCAAATGACATTGTAGGATTTTTGTAGGCGATATGTAGAAGTTGATCACCTATAGATGATGTAGGTAATGTAAGCGATGTAGATGTTGTAGGATGTTGTATTTTATGTAGATGGAGGTTGTCTTAATGGGGTGGATGATGTATGTGATGCAGATGAAGTTGATGTAGGTGATGTAAAAGATGTGGAGATGTTATTTAGATGAAGTGAAAAGTTGAATTTGGCAGGCAGTTCTTTGGGAAAAACCCTTCGCATGATCTTTTGGGAAAAAAGGGCCCCACCAAAAACACAAAAAGATCCCGTAGGACCGCTGAAACTCCACAAGTTTCGAAATCAAAGAAAGATTACCCTCTGGTGAACTAACATAGCAATGGAAAATCACCATTTTTAATGGGAAAATCCACTATTAGTCAAAATTAGGACGATTTCAGGTGCCCGCCCCCAACTACACCGCCGGTTGAAACAGACCAAGTATGTCGCCAACTGACTTCCCATGAATCTTTGCAACCAGCTGAGCCTCGCAAGTCTTGTTGACAAAATCCTCATGTAGGTTTGTCTGAGAAATACCCCCAATCCAACCACTGGTTAATCATAATTGTCCCTATTGAATGAATTGCCATGTGGTGGCTAACATCTCCATTCTCACGCCCAAATATGTTTATTGGTTTGCTATCCCATGAAAAAATATCCCAGTTAAACCACCATAACCCCGGGTCCTCGCAAACGATTTCCCCCCAGGTAGAGGTCTTGTAACTTCTGCAGTTGCCTAAGGTGGCCGCGCTTTTGGCGGAACCCTCAGCTTCAACTAAATAGGAAAAAGTCAAGACACATCAAGAAATAGTTTTGTGCATAAGGAAAGATGATAGGTAGATAGATAGATTAGATAAGATGGATAAGGTAGATAAGAAAGATAAGATAGGTAAGATTGAAAAAGAGAAACACGATAGATAAGATAGGTAAGATAAGATAGGCAAGATAAGATAGATTAGATAGATAGATTAGATAAGATAGAAAGGATACTCTAGATAAGATAGAAAAGATAGATAGGATAGATAAAGATAAATAAGATAGGTAAGATAGATACAATAGATACAATAGATACAATAGATAAGATAGATAGGATAGATACGATAGACGGGATAGATAGGATAGATAAGATAGATAGGACAAATAGGACAGATAGGATAAATGGATAGATGGGTGGATGGATCGATGGATAGATGAATAGGTAGGTAGCCAGATAGACAGATAGACTAATAGACTGATAGACAGATAGACTGATAGACAGATAGACTGATAGACAGATAGACAGATAGACAGATAGGCAGATAGACAGATAAACATAGATAGAGAGAGAGAGATAGAGTCTAGAGGGACAGAGAGAAAGATGATGGAGAGAAAGAGAGAGAGAGAGAGGTAAAAGGTAAATAGAGATAGATAGAGATAGAAAGAGATACAAAGAGATACAAAGAGATAGATAGAGTAAGAGCTAGATTGCTGTAGGATATGTGTGAATATATAGATGTATGCACATGCAGGGCCTGGATAGACTGGACAGATGTTGGAAATGGAATGGATATGTACATGTACTGTATATGCATGTTACATAGGTGATGCATACAAGCATATAGATACTCTATATAACTATATGGTTCAATACATGTATATATATATACATGAGTATATAGATAGATATGTATAGATATATATATATATATACATGTATATATATATGTAAATATATATGTATATGTATATATACCAAATAGAAAATTGAAATGTATTGAAAAAACATTGCGGCAGCACAGCTCAAAATCAAAAGGTCATGGGGGGCATTCAGCGTTCCTCTCGCCATTCCTGATATCACTGAGTGGCCAAATGCTCCCAATCTCTCCAGTGAGCTGGTTGTTTTCAAGCCGTAGTATCGTTACATCTATCAGCCGCCCAAAGCTGGTTGGAATCTGGCCTCATTCGATTGCGATGGCTCCAAATCAAAGGGAAATCGCAGAGGAAGACCGACAGCTTCCCCTGGAAAGCCTTAATATTCGGACCCTGGCCCCAACCCAATCTCTAATGTTGACAATATCATTCGGTGCTCTGGGCTGAAAATTTAGGATTCTAAAAAACAATTAAGACAGTCTATGTCTTGTCTTGCTAAGGAATCGAACAGGCTGAGTCAGCCTGAGTTGAGTTGTGGTTTCCCACAAACGATCTAAAGTTCGAGGACCCCGTACATGCGCCACGCAAAAAACTCCTCCAAACTTTACATCTGTCGGCACCTGTCCATTTTTCAAAGTTGAGTCACCTCTCAACTGATTCTGTTCCAAGCAGATCACCTGCAGCTTCACCAACTGCCCCAATTCTGGTGGAATGCTGCCACTCAAGCGGTTCTCGTTGAGTTTAAGGTATATCGGGGCGTTTAACTCACCAAGTTCCTTGGGGATCTGCCCTGTCAGTTGGTTCTGGTCAAGCTCCAACATCTGCAAATGCTGAAGCTTTCCCAACCTCGGAGCCGATGCCGGCAGAAAATTAAACTATACTTCTTTCATGGGGCAAAATCCCGCAAGTCTTGTTGGATTCAAGCAACTGCCACAAAAATAATCAAATTATGAGGAGAACATGTTTTCCCGATACCTTAATCATCCTTAATCCGCATCATTTCGGGGCCATCCGTCATTTTGAAGAGCAAACCCAGCTCAACGTTTCAAGCGGGCAGGATACTCTGCTGGAATGCCTCCCTCCAAGGCATTTTGCCCCAGCCAAAGGTTTCTTAACTGCGACAGCTCAGCCAACTCCAAAGGCAGATGGCCGTGGAGCCGGTTTTTGTACAAGGCCAAGGTTTGCAAGGCCTGACCATGGAGTATGAGTACCCGGTGATAAGATTATCTGGGAAATGCCAAGAAAGAAATACCAAGTTACAGAATATTTATATGATATTCCCATTTGAAGTTCGGAGATTGCCAGTGAAATTCCTGCACGGTGCCACTAAAGTTGCGCTTCTTGAGTTCCTGGTTGGGCTGTTGATGGAATTGGAAAGTGATCCGTAGGTCCGTAGTTTTTTTTCCGCAAGACGGATGTTATGTAAAAGTTTTAAGAAGCATATTGGTTTATTCCTCTTTAAGTACTCTCATATGTGTATACAATGCTTATATATGTACATATATATATATATATATGTGTGAGTATACATATATATATACATATGTATGTATATGTGTAGTGTATATATATATATACACGTATTACCTGCAAATCTATCTAGATATATTTATACACATTACCTGCAAACAATGATTGTTGCGCATTGCCCCCGTGGTATTTCGCAAAGTTTGCTCCAAAAGTTTGCTGCCCTGCTTAAGATTGTGACCGATTGTGACACTGCTACATATTCCTTTAAAGCTGGAAAAACAGCAGCGTTCAGTGCCCCTCTTTAAGATCTCAAACTGACCATCTCAGCCAAGTCGCCTTCAATTTCCCCAGTTGAGGGGGGATTTTGCCACTCAAGCGGTTGTGGAAAAGGGGCAGATGTTCCAGGTGCTGAAGTTTTGAAAGCTCCACAGGGATTGCGCCAGTCAGGTAATTTTGATACAGGGCCAAGAATCCTCAGTCACCCGATAACTTGGCTGAGCTGGCCAAAAACATGATATCCTGAAAATCAATATGTTCTATTCTTGCAAGTAAAACCTTTATCTGGTTGGGGTCCATTTTTGGACAAACCAAATTACTAGTGATCGAAAGCTCAAGTTGGCAACTGCCGCCTGCCATGTTTTGTCCAAGTTGGGCATATCGATGTCAAAAACTGTATCAGGTCAAGCCTAAAATGCGCTACCATTACGGGGGACCACGAATGTCTCCTCAATACTACCCGTTGACTCTTAGACTCTAATCTTTCAGTTTTTGCAGGTGCCAAATCAGCTTTCAATCAATCATTCCCATCCCGAATTTTTAAAAATTCAAAGAATCTAATGGACTTCATGTCCCCCAGCTCCTTGGGGATGCTACCTGTGAGTTGGTTTTGATCCAAGCGGAGAACGCGTATCTTCAGCAGTTTCCCCAACTCCTTGGGGATGCCTCCAGTGAGATGATTCCGCCCTAGCTCCAGCTGGTCCAACTGTCCCAGGCGACCCCACTCTGGCGGGATTTCACCACTAAAGTTGTTGTCTTCCAATTGGATGGCCTCCAGCATGGACAGCTCGCTCAACTCTGCAGGAAGTGCTCCTGCAAAAGAACACGTTGGAAGACTGGACCGAGTTGAGAATATGATCGTGAAAAGGGAAACACGAGGACAGCCCAAGTACCTCCGTCATGATTGCTGTACAGACAAAGACCCTCCCCACCTTCAAGTTGATTCCTCGATAGCGAGAGACGCTCCAGCTTCTTCAAGCGGACGAACCCTTTGGGAATTGAACCCGTCAGCTTGTTCTCTGCGATGCTCAACCAACGCAACTTTGTCAGCAACCCTAACTGTGGCGGAACCTCGCCCTCGAGCTGGTTGGAGGACAGCCCCAGAACCTCTAAAGACGTCATGAGACCCAGTTCCTTCGGGATCTCGCCGGAGAGTTGGTTGTGATCCAGATACAACTCTCGCAAGTGCTTCAAGTGTCCAAGCTGCTTAGGGATGCTCCCGCGGAGATTGTTGTTCGACAATTTGATGGACTGCAAGAAGAGTAGCTCTCCGAGAGCCTCGGAGAGCGGCGAGCGGCGGAGCTACCCCTAAAACCTGCTGGTTTGTCATCACTTTCCCTACTCAAACTGGAGTATGCAATGGTGTCTGTATGTTTATGTATGTATGTATATATATATATACAATTTTCTATGTAAATATATATATATATACAATTTTCTATGTAAATATGTGTGTATATATATATACACAGTGTATAAGTGTATATATATACATATACTTTATAAGTCCATGTATAAAGACACACCGTTTTTCAGACAAACCTAAATTGAACTGAACACCAGGTTTAGGAATGTTAAACATCAGCAGTACTCTGATAAATCAACCTCTGCATTTTTACTTGCCACAGTTATGGAGGTGATTCCTTCATCATCGTTGGCTGATCTCTTCGCCGGTAAATTCTCAATTTTGCTGGTCCCTCGTCCTCGTATGTTAGCTCATATTCAATTCCCATTCAACCCGGATAGTGGACCCAAGTAGCCCCTGTATGGGTCAAAACAGCGGTAGCCGTTTGACACCACAAGAGAAAGAGTCTCTGATCTATAAAAATATGGTTTCACCAAAAAAGTCGTCTTTTCTGGCATTTATATAGATGCTTCAAACCATCCCACACCGGAAGCGAAACATGTTTGGCCACCAAGGTTTACCATCAAAATGAGTGGTGTTCCTTTAGGAAGGGAACCTCTATTCTGTTTGCTGATTCATGACACCCAATCTAGTTGGATATGTCCATCAAAGAAAAGAATCAAATGAACATCTAGTTATCAATGCCGTATTTGTCGCAAAACAATATATAAAAATAGCGGTTACCTATAATAACATAGAGAGACATATTCTAGTTGGTAGATCCTAGTGTCATAGCTCTTGTAGTTGTATCAACCAGCTCGCCCATCTCCCTCCCAAGTACCTCCGAGAGGATTCCATCAAGCCCACTAGCCGGGCCCAAACCGATTACCTGACCGTGATGGCTGTGTACCTCCGTGAACCCCAAAATAGTGGGCATCGCTGGATGTTTATCCCAAAAAATATGGAAAATTATACGTATTGCCCCATCCCCATATTGCCCATATGATGATACATGTCATATCCCAGGGGTACCAAATCATCTGTTATATCTTGTTCAACTTCAACAGGATTGCAATCCGATGCTGAATTTGGCAAAAGCCGATTCAAAAATACTTGAAAATAGATGTCATTGGAAATAGTGGTAAATGATTGTGCTATATACTATATTCTATATACATACTATATATCCTCTCTGCAGTTCCTGTAAAGCATCCCATTCGAAGTGCCTCATTTTCACCCCATAACAGCCATAACCATGTCGTCGCACCAATCCACAAACAAAATGGAGGTTCAAAGGCGGGAGCATCGAACCAAATCGGGATTTTCCAGAAAGCTATGTCTGCCGGAGGGTATTACTCCATCTTTGGATAAACGGATAAACCCCCTTCAAGATGTCGCTCGCAATCAATTCATGCTCTGCCCAAATCCAATCGGAAGGCCCCAATCCCAATTGCTTCACCCGCCTCCCCATAGGCATTGCAGGTGATTCCAGTTGTGTGGCAAACGTCTTCGACCAAGATCTCCACGTGGTGAATGCTGAAACCAAAATCCCTAAAAACACGCTTGAGAACCTCATGCAGAGGAAGACTCGACGCTGGTGTCTCATGATTGGCAATTACAAAACACCGTATGCCAACATCCTGGTAAGATACAACCTCTTTCCTGGTCTTTCTTCCATAGAATGATGCCTTTAGCTTCAGGGTTCTCTCCGGGCACATTGTTGGGGCTCAATCACAAATCCACTCAATTGTATCCCACCTCGATATGTGTGCAACAATGTGCTAGAGAAGCGTCATAGTCAGAACATTCGGGAGTTTAAATCTTAGCTGCGTAGGGATAGCAGAATGACTGTCATGAAAATGTACAAGCAGAATATCGGCCGAAATCATGAAAATCAACATGAAACCATTGTGGCACTGGTAACTTCACTGATCATGTGTGCTCATTCACTAGTCCCTGAATCTTTCCAGTAGATTGTCAGAGCTAGATCGCCCATAAGAGGAGTCAACTCAAATCTGAGAATTGTTGGTTCAAAAAACTGGTTCGTGAAGGTGACTTGCTTCAATTCCTGTCAAAATTGGCTGAGGCATGCAGGATCTGAACTCGAAGATTGTTACTGTGACTGCTGATCAAAGTTTGACTCAACAACTGCAAGCCCCAGTACCCTGGCACCCTGTATTTGCCAATACCTCCGCTCTGATTATTAAAAAAATGTCCAAACAGTTCTGGCAATGAGGTAACCCCAATAAGAAACCATCCCAAATTGGAGTTTACTATTGGGTGTACCCCTAGTAATGCGATGATGTGTATGTCGACCCCCAAGTGGTTGATACTTGAGATACCTGGGATGGTTCGTGGTATTGGGAACATCCACAAGACTAATCTTTGCCAAGACAACATACTTCTGATACTCTTTGAACGGTTCATCCGACTCCTCAGGCCGAGATAGAGGGGTGGTCGCGGGGCTCTGCTTCGGAGTCGCAGAAATGGGGGGCCTCAAAAGCCAAGACTTGACACAAAAAATGGTCTCCATCATATCATTCAAAAAGAGAACAGATGCAACGTCACTGCAAGGTTCCTACAAACTCATGTATGTATGTATGTATGTATGTATGTAAGTATGTAATCTATGTAATCTATGTAATCTATGTAATCTATGTAATCTATGTAATCTATGTAATCTATGTAATCTATGTAATCTATGTAATCTATGTAATGTATGTAATGTATGTAATGTATGTAATCTATGTAATCTATGTAATCTATGTAATTTATGTAATGTATGTAATGTATGTAATGTATGTAATGTGTGTAATGTATGTAATGTATGTAATGTATGTAATGTATGTAATGTATGAAATGTATGTAATGTATGTAATGTATGTAATGTATGTAATATATGCAATGTATGTAATGTATGTAATGTATGTAATGTATGTAATGTATGTAAT
>Ga0126342_10009418_pt1 | contig 17507 bp, 15 predicted proteins | sample Cyp1metagenome_FD_92528 | JGI IMG/M metagenome (GOLD analysis project Ga0126342, IMG submission 92528) | Coral microbial communities from Lord Howe Island, Old Settlement Bay, Australia - Cyphastrea 1 metagenome | ecosystem: Host-associated > Invertebrates > Cnidaria > Coral ... | reverse complement strand
TTTATATATATATAATATATATATATATATATATATATATATATATATATATATATATATATATATATATTATACATATATATATATATTATGTATATACATTATATATGTATATATATACTGGGCCACCAGCTCGCCCTCAGCCTTAGCTGAACCTTCGGGATGGCTATGGAGAGAGATATATCTATGCACGTTGTTTTTAACCTAGATCACTTCCTGCATTTGTAGGTGAGCCGAGCTGAACTCGCGGCATGGGCATGTTTGAATTGAGTAATTGTGTAGCTGAGACAGGAGAACATGAACGGGCACGGTATTTATTTGGTTTTGCGAATTCAGAAACCAGCCAAACACACCAGAAACAAATCCTTGAAACAAAGCTGTGGCAGCCTGTGGCCCACTACCACGGATCTATGTCAGCGCACCTGCCAATGTTCTCGTCCAAAATATGGGTAAAACAATAGCTCAATCCATCCCTCAATTTCATCACCATTTTTTGCTGGCGGTAAAAACCATTCCGAACTGGGTGGTTTATGACATTGTTTTACCCACATTATACACTCCATTTAGGTGGTATGGTTACCATTCCCCAGTCATGGCTTGTTTCTGGAATAATAACCATCCCCAAATTTCACCATTTTTATAGGTGGTATAAACCATCAAAAATGGGGCTGGTTTCTGGCATTGTTTACCCACATTAGTAATGATTCACCATCATTTACCATCAGTATATAATCCCCTATAACCATTAGTTATCAGTACCAGTACCATTCATTAACCATCAATTGTTACCACTACCATTAATAATTACCCATTAAAACATGGTGATTTTCCATAGTTATGTAGTTCCATCGCCTAAGAATACCAATGTAGTTTTATTAACTATTATGTTAATTAACCATCAAATACAAATTAAGGCCATTGATTAACAATTATCAATCAAGTATTACTATTACCACCAGTTACAACAATTACCATCTATAATATAGTTGGCTTCATCTATATATTAAAAACAAAAAATGTTTTAACAACATTAATGCCACTCCCATTAACTATAGACTATAGATATATCACCTATAAACCATAGTTATTGGAGTTATGATCACCAACTTAGCTATCTTGGGGGCACCAACTTGCCCACATCAATACGATCAACCTTTAACCTTTAACCATTAGCCAACCATGAATTAACCATTAACCAACCATTAATTAATAATCTTTATACATCACCATGAATCATTTTGTATAATCACTTATAGTGTTCTACAATAATCATTTGGGTAGTTTAATCATTTACCAACCATTAATTAACCATTAACCATTATATATTTAAGAATTATCCAAGGGTTCTATAATCACTAGTAGTGTTCTATAATAATCATTTGGGTAGCATAATTTCCAAATGATTTCCTATAGTCATAAAGAACCATTATATAACCAACATATAATTAACAAATGATGGATTTTCCATTGGGGTTGAAGAATGGTTGGTAGTGGCTGAATCATGCATCATTGTTATTAATGTTTTACCCGCATCAATGCCAATCCCATTAGCTATAGATATATCACCTATAAACCATAGTTATTGCAGTTATGTTCACCAACTTAGCTATCTTGGGGGCACCAACTTACCCACATTAATACGATCAACCTTTAACCTTTAACATTAACCAACTATTAATTAATCATGTTTGAATTTATACATCACCATTAATTAATCATGTATTATAATCACTAATAGCGTTCTATAATAATCATTGGGGTAGTATAATCATTAACCAACAATTAATTAACCATTAATAATTATATATTTAAGAATTATCCAAGGGTTCTTTAATCATAATCATTTGGGTAGTATAATTTCCGAATAATTTCCTATAATCATTAATCACAATGATATAGCCATCATATAATAACCATAGTTTAATCATGAACCAACCAATGTCTTACCCACAGTAATACCAATGGATCTTCCCACTGTTTTACCGCCAGGAAGGCGCCGGGCGACGCAGAGGAGTTGGAGGACCTGGCAGAGGAGGTGCAACGCCTGGCGAACCTGCCGCCGGAGGACGGCACGGCTGGGATGCCGCGGAGGGTTTGGGAAAATTGGGGGAAAATTGTGGGAAGATATGGAAAACATATTGGAAAATGATATAGGGAAATATAATCATAGGAAAATATATAGGAAAATAATGGGAAACATATTGGAAAATCATGGTAAACATACATTTAAAAAATCATAGGTAAAACACGGGAAAATCATAGGAAAACACGAGAAAAACATGGGAAAATATGAGAAAACCATTGGAACATATAGAAAAAACATATATAGGAAAATATAGAAAAATCATGGGACAATACAGGAAAAAAAAGAAAATTATAGGAAATCCCCTGTACACAATGCGAAAGTCATCGGAACATATGGGAAATCGCCGAACTAAATGGAGGTTTATAGCTGGGAATATCATATACAAATGGTAGTCACGCAGCAATTGGTACTCCCCAGTTAGTTCGTTGATTTTCGGGCCAGCCACGTTTGATTTCCAGAAATTTTTACAGGTTTGAAATGGTTCTGATAACACGGATGTTTTTTGTGGAGTATAAGATTCTAAGCGGGTTGTGAAGAAACATGAACTTGCAAGTTGAGCTAATTTCCAGTGGGAGTTTCACTTTAGCTGATAGAACATCGGGGTTTAGTCCGGAGAAACATTCGCATTGTAAGCGCCAAAGGCCTGGAATTTACCACAGGAAATGATGTTTCATCAAGCAAAACGATGTCCTTTGGACCAACCGGAGGTGCCATTCCATTGTTCAAACATGTTCAAACCCTTTTTGGGGGGACATTCCCTCAGCTCACATAGACCGAGACCCTACATGCACGAATATATAAATAGATGCCATTTAGATAGCTAAGTTGACTTTTTAACTAGGTGAACTCTGGTTTCTGTGGGATATAATGATTTAACAACTATAGTTAATCAATGAGGTTTTAAAACCAACTTGTAACACATAACTAATTATATGGGGGCCTCAGCTTGTACCAATTCAGGTGTTTAAACTCTTCCTTCCTCGTCACCATGAGATTTCAGGACGTGACGGAAGAGCTAACCGAGACGGATGAGGCCAGAACTATCCAGGGTTCTCGGACTTACCCCGGGGAATTAGTGGTTAATAGTGATTAATCATTGGTCATCATAGATACTTACCGGGATATTTGATGGAATAATTTCTTATAATTTACCCCATTGAAAATCCAACATTGCTATGCAAAATGGTCCATGAAACTAATTAGATGATTTACCCGTGCAAAACTGTGGTTTTCCATAGCTATGCTAGACTACTAGAGGGTGCCCAGATTTTTTGACCGTACTGATGTTAAGTTTTTTGTTTGACAAACATTTGAAGTTTCATATTTCTTAAGTCACCAAATCTTCAGAGGATGATCATAGATTCAATGACTCGGGTGACATGAAGCTACCAAAGAGAATATTTATGGAAAACATTGCGTTTATATATCGTGACCTGCCGGTGGTCCTGGAAAAGAAGGTTGACGATTTCTGTCGCGAGTGTATGCTAATTTTTGGGAGATGTTGCCCAGTAATTGCTCCAGCTGGGGAGTGCAGCAAAATTGTTGTCTCTCCCAAGTTGCTTGTGGCTCTCTTGGGTTCGTTGTGTTCCTGTCGAGTGTTTGTGTTCATTTATCTCATATAATATATATATTTATATATATACATATATATACATATATATATATATGTGTGTATGTGTGTTCATATCACATATATATATATATACATATATCCCCTGTTGTTGCTGTATTGCTCTGGGCATGCATGTTTATGCTAGATCCCTGCCTGCCAACATTCTCATGTTTTGTCCACCTCACCATTTGCACGTTACAAGTTGCAGGATGAGAAAAAGTCCAAAAAGGTGGAAGAAACCGAAGTTCCAAGCTGCACTTTCTGTCGCCCGGACATCATCGGGTACTGTTGTCTGTGCGCTTCTGGATGTGTAGAGAAACTATTTCAGTAATAGATAATAGCATATAAGGGGTTTGCCCTTTGGTCATCAAAGATGGCAGTGGAACATGTTCATCTTTATTAATTTGTATTAATTTGAATAGTTAGGACATGTTAGGACATACAACATAGTCTGTAGATATACAAATACGTTAGATCGGGACTTGGACATGTTTGGGTTTGCCATTTGAATTCTAGAATAGCAATCCCCAGGTACAAAAGTGGGAAGACTGGAAATATGAAGCACATATTAGATCTAGAACATTCTGGGAACACATTTCTTTGGTAGGCTTGCTATCATCAGTCGTCTCGGAAGGTCAGTTTCCCGGTCACGCTTGGTCAGTGCCACGTTCGGCCTCGCCGAGGTAATGGAACTGGCCTCAACTGCGTGCCATGGCCATTTAGCCATGACGACTGCGAATGGCCAATCTCACCATATACCCGACCTGGTAAATTAACAGTTTGCATCAGTTTGCTATTGCAAATGGCCATAGAAATAGTGGATTTACCCAGATAAAATGGTGGATCTTTCCGTAGTTTGGTGGCTGTTTACCAGAGGGTAGCTATATCACATTATTTAACTATACTATAAGTTTGCTCATGTTTCACAAAGCTACTTTCTAATGGTAATAAGTTTAAGGGAAAACTAAAGCTTATAATGGCCATTTGTGAAGACTTGGGATCATTTGTAATGCATACTGGCTCTCGGAATGGTTGATAATTGAGATGAATTACTCTTTTGCTTCTCACATCGCCAGTGTTTTTGTTCCTCCTTCCCAACTATTTGGCAGGATGATCGTGCTTGACTGATTTATTTTCAGCAGACCAAACGAGTTACAGATAAGTGGGTAGTAGATTCGGGGTTTAGGGTTGGGATTCAAAAATAAGCAGTACTGGGTATCATGGTCATTTAGCTATGACTTTTTATGATTGTTTTTTTGGTTGTCTTTTGGTTTACTTGCGTTTTGGTACCGATTCTTTGCCCCGTATGATCTAGAACCCAAAGCGACTCTGATGATATTTGAAGAGGTGTACAGTTCAATCAACCAATTTGGTAACCAACAAGAAAAATATAGCAATGGTATAACTCCAGAGAACAAACAACAATCATCATGTACTTTCCCACATTTGCCACGTTGCTTCCGATCCCGAATTTCGCCACAATCTTGTAGGTTACCGGCCTACCTGTACTGGTTACGCTGGCATGACTGTTGATGGTCAGATGATGGTATCATTATTCCTGCATGTTTGCAACCATTGTAAGTTTCCAAGTATGGTTATTGCAAGTGCAATTTATCCTTAATATATACTTGTATTATCATCGTAATTATCTCACTAAATCTCACTTTCCAAAACGCATTGGATTGGCTAAACGCAGACACTAGGAATGGAACCCCCCCCTGGGACAATCCAAGGTGAGCAAGCACAGCTGCATGTTCTGTGATGGTACGGGCAAGCAGAAGGTGGAGCCGGTCGCGGAACAAGAAGAACAACCCGTCAAGGACCCTGGGTGTATCCTCATCAAACATGGCTGGAAAATCCCCCGAACTTGGAGGTTCATGATGGTTGATGGCTGAGAAAATCATCCATAACTGGGGGAAAATCCCTGAACTTGAAGGTTTATGGCTGGTTTATGGCTGGGAAATTTATCTATAAATGGGAGATTTCCTATTGCCACCGGTGCTGTGGAGATGGTGACCTCGGAACAGATTTTAGGCCCTGGATTTCTAAAAACTCCTGCCGTTTGGAGACCTAGACTGCCAGCAAGCTGGACCCATAGAAATCATAGAAACATGTCATGCAAGTCATGGTAAAACCTAGAAAAGAACATAAAATCCATAGCAAGAGCAACAAGAACAATAGAACCCAGAAGTATTTTGTAGATGTTACTGTTACTCTGAATGACTCTGAATTTTACTCTCCGACAGAACTTTTGAAAGATGCTGTTCTAAAGATCACTTCACCATTCTCCTCCAACCATGGGGTTTCCTATAGATTTCCACCATTTTGAAACAGCGCCCAGGAGAAGAAATACCGCCGGAAGACGCCCAAGCAATTGGCACAAGAAGCCATCTTTGACGCCATTTGGGCCTCAGGCTTCATGTGGGCTAAATGGGATGACCATGTGGGGATTTCCACAGCCCAACAGGATCAAAATGGCTGAATTCAATGGTTTATGGTAGATATAGCTATAGTTAATGGGGATTATAATGGTTTATAAACCAATTTATAACTGGGGGGCCCCATCCTCAATCCATCTCAATGATTTGCAATTGGTGGGTGAAAGTCCCGGGGAAGGATCGGGGCAGTAAAGTGGTGAGCTTCGCTAAGGTGGTGTCAGTCCCTGCGTGATGTGTCAATTCTTGTTCGCATGTGACCAGCCATTTCCCTGAACAAATGATGTGGAATGCAAAAACCATGGGGACTCATCTGCCTTTTGTGGCCACTCTTGAAATTCATGCAATAAATTTGGAGATAGATGCACACATATTATCATATATTATCATATTATGAGATAGACCAATCCAAAACTTGATTCTGCCATCTTGTTGCCCCGGAGGGGGGAGCAACTTGGTACCAGCATTGATCTAGTCACAGGATGTCACAGGGCACAGAGCCGCCAAAAGCCAACAGGCTGCAAAGAAATCAATATTATACGAGAAATATCTCCTACAATCTCCTACAAGGTCTGAAATATGGAATCTATACCATGAATTCTATGTGTTTTTGGGATGTATCTCCCAGTTTCGAAGCTGGTAGTGCTGACTTTTGGCAGGCATGAGGCCCACTGAAACGCGGCATTCGCCTGAACTCCGTCAAGCGCGTCAGGAAAGACAGGTGCCGATTGTGGGGCGAGCTGTGGTGCTGTGGTGCGAGTTCCATCAGCAGATGACTGGAAGTGACCTGCAGCCACAAAGGTCATTGTTAACCCGGTTGGGATTGTTTGAACCATCACCACATGGCCTAACTTTTGAGGTGATGTTTAAATGAAATAATTTGATCCGGAAAACAGCTCACGAATAAACAAGAGGGTTGCTCCAGCCTAATGTAGGTAAATGATTACCACTGCAAGGAGACAAAGTGGTGATTCTACCCCTCTACTTAGCCAGGTTTCTCTCTTTGTAGCTAGAGTGTAAACTACAAAGATGTTGGTTTCACCCACAGGAATGATGAGAATGTTTACGCAACAGTCGCTGGCTCATGGTTTCAGACATGTTGTGTGGTCTATCCATAAGAATGGCATAAAGATGAATATGAAGATGATGTTGATGATGATGACGATGATGATGATGATGATGATGTTGATGCACAAGTGTTGCAAGATGCTGCGAGAAGCCATTGGAAAGCGTCAATTGGCCCTTGAATGAGCACAGTTGCACCATGTTGCACCTAGAGACCTCAAAATAGTTGGGGCAATGACTAGGGTCTTGTTGGCGCATCATGAGGTGGCTTGTGATGCAAAAATTGACCTCCATGGCCCATGTTTGATTTGTTGTGTTGTTAATATCGCCACTGGTCAAAGTTTGAATTCCAGTTGTTGGTGGTTTAATCCCCAATGGTTGGTTGGTAAACCAGGTTTTGCTGCTGAAAAATCTCCACATTTGTTGGTTAAATCTCCACATTTGTTGCTGAAAAATATTCACAGGTGCTGGTTAAACAGGTTAAATTTCGATTTTTGCTGGTGAAATCCCCAGGTTTGGTTGGTTTGATCCGGCGTTTTCAGGAGCGCGAAAGGGAGGAGCGCCGCCTGCGGCGGGAGCATAGGCTTAAGGCGCATCAGAGCCAATGGAAAAATCGTGGTTTATCCGTTTATCCCTTCCCATGGAAAGTCTATGAATTAATGGTAAAGTTTATCCGTTTATCATGGGTTTACTTTTCCATAATAGAGGATATTCTCCCACTAATAATCTGGTTGGTGGTTTGGAACATGAATTTTATTTTCCATTTCATATATGGGATGTCATCCTTCCCATTGACTTTCTTATTTTTCAGAGGTTTCCAAACCACCAACCAGCCATTATACTGTCAATGGATTGGTTTAAGGGAACATTTTGACCGGAAAAAAACATGATCTTAATGGGAAAGTCTATGGTTTCTGCGTAAGATGTTCCCTTAAACCAATCCATTGATACTGGTCTGTGAGTAGATATTCCCATTATGGGTTGGTTCATGTTTCATGTTGGTTCATTATCCCCAAAAGAACCTCAATAAGCCAGTTGGTGTAAGCCCCAAGAAATTCACCCATCAACAGAGGTATTGTGGATGAACACAATCCTAAACCAGATCGATAACAATTGGTAATTATGAAACACTGCAAATAATGGGATTACAACGGGATAAACGGATAAACCATCTAACAACTGGTGCATGCTTTCTTCCATCCACAGTAGGTTGACGAACTGATCATTTGGGTAATGGGAGAAAGAGGGAGGAAGAGGGAAGACTGTTTGGGTCTCTTGCCAGTGTAATTGTTGCACAAATTTTGTTATGTTTTCAAGATCTATATGCATCTATATGCCTTTAGGGATGATTTGGTGCATTCGGGGACCAGGACGAGTTGTTGATTTCCCTGATGTCACCTCAAGTAGCTGGCAAGGACGACCTTGGAGCAACACACCCCTGGGTTGTTCAATTGGCTGAGATCAGTTTGATAAGAGCGATCACAAATCCCCTGATAAGTCCAAAGTCAGAACTTTGGAACCCCCAACTGGCCCCAAGTGTTTGCAGCAACTGTTTCTCCACCAGCACCTTCGCAGCCTCAGGCAGAGAAACAGCTAAAGGAAGCGTGGAGAAACGCCAAACCCGAAAAGAAGGTGGAAATGTGTGCGGCTCGCCAGAAGCTTCAGAGTATGGCCAGAATGCAGCTGATATTGCTGGATGTTCTGGATTTCAGCCATTTCAGCCCCCAGAGATGGTGGGTTGGCTGCCAAAGAAATGTGGACTGGGATGATCCCGAGTGCCTCATTCTGCTGATTGGAGCGGATTAAACTTGCTCGTCACACATAATAAATAAATAGATTGCATTACATATGTATATGTTATATATTAGCAGATTATAATTTATAATATATATATATAATTATAATATATACATATAGTTCACTTTTGCACTTCCAGGATCCCATTTTATTGTTAAACATCATCTCCTCAACAATTGATGCATAGGTATGCAACAACCGGTTCTACGTGTTTGTACCAATACTTAGATCAATTCATTTTGAGTCAGGCATATTTACGCTCCTTTATTTGTAGGTGAACAGTCCCCAGTTGCAGGAACAGGGTCAGAATAGATTCATGCGACTTTATGTTTCTCTTTCATATGGTTTTGGTCCACCGCTATGGTCCTCAAATTTCGGGGATACCAATTTACATTCAACTTAATTTGTAATCAATTGTTGGATTACACTTCCAAGTGACTTGTTGGTCCCTTTCCCTTGTTGCTGCACTATCTGTTTTGACACATCAGAATCACATTGCCACTGACCATAGCTTATGGATTCTTCCGTTGATGGTAGCTAAGTAGGGTAACATAGGGAAACTAACCACAAGAAAACTTGTTAGAGGCTAAATTTGACCCCCAGATATCATGATGATATCATGATCCCTCTTAGAAATGATGGCGATTTGCGGCTTAGAAATCCACCTCTTTTAAACGGATCCCCCGCGAAACTGCTGAGCCTTTAAGGATCTGAAAAGCGAAAAGAAAGTCTCCATGTGTATCATCCCGGAGGTCGCGGAGTGACAAATTGGCGATTTTTGGGGTCGAAGATGGTCGAATAGTTAATTTTCTGGAATGTAACTAATCTATCTATAGAATTTCTGTAATCTAATCTCTTATCTAATTTGATCTGAGTTTCTCTAATTTGAATCTTAATCTTAATCTAATCCAATATCTATCTATGTATCCATTTGTATGTATATGCACAGCACGTAATTATACTTGTAGAATCCTTCCACTTATCTCTGAGACCGGCAACCATTTTACCTTGTGATATTGGTGCTGGTTACCAATCTGACAGGTAACTAGAATATGGGGATATACATTTATATGTACACATGATTGATTATGTATATATATATATATATATATTAGATGATAATTATAGGATAATTCTGGTATATGATGGCAAAAAGGGAAGTATTGATAGTGATGGGATATTATGTGATAAATATGGTGAACCTGGGATGGACCATCAGATCTGCGAGACTTGCTTATTTGCAGGCTTGTTTGCTTGCTCCCTGACCCTGTTGACTCACGGTGTGCCATGCTGGAAATGCTCCTTCCAGAGCACGCGCTTACCCTTTTGATGATTTTTGATGTCTTCTTCAAAACGCGATGCGCGTTGCAAAAAAGATAAAGGCACAATACAATGACTTTGCCGTGACTTAGTCCTGGCGCGGTGTGCCAGGGGGTTTTGCTGCCCCGAGTCCTTTCGCACTGACTTCATGCTTCGGTAGGAAGGAGAATCATTCCAAAATTGATATTTACCCTCTGGTAACTTAACATAGCTATTGCACATGGCCATAGAAATAGTGAATTTTCCCATTAAACATGGTGGTTCTTTCCATAGCAAACTGTAAACGTTTACCAGAGAGTACAGTGTATTTCGTTGCCCAGAAATCAATGGGATGACGCCATAGCTGAGGAGTTACCATCACCAAACTTTAGCCGGTGAGTGAATGTTAGTAACGATGCAACTATAAGTGCAACTAGAACCGCATGGTTCCAGGGATATTATGGGAGCGAACATTGGAATGGTAACAGCAGGAAATCCATGCCCTCGAGACCACTGAGTAGATCCAGATTTTTTTCAGAGTTTGTGGAGAAGGGCAACATGTTTTTTGTATCCGAACGTACAATCATCTTATCATCTTGGAGTAGATAGAACACGGGGATTGTCAAAAAGTCTTCGCAACAATAGGAATACTAATGACATGTTTGAAACTTGGATAGTCTAAGTACTTCAGGATGATGATAATAATAATATAATAATATTATAATAATAGTAATTTTAATAATAATAATAATAGTAATTTTATTAATAGTAATAATAATAATATATTACAAATGGTTATAATATAATATATATATAGTATATATATATATATCACAACCGTACAGAGCCGATTCTGTTCCAATGTTTCACAACACTGATTGGACTCAGTGGTGTTGCGGCCACGCAGCCGAGGTGGTTGAAATTAACGAGGAGCCTGATAAGGCATGGCGTTATGAGGACTGTGACGCGGGAAATGTGGCTATGGGGGTCGATACCTGGGACCCCCAACACCAGAGATTCCCTAGTCATTCTTCGGATCTAGAACCATCCTTGGTGGCGAGGGTCTTTTAACCAAAAAGATGTCAAGTTGATGGTGTATTTGTGAAGCGTGGCCAATCAGGTTCAATCTTGTTTGCTTTAGCGTTTCCTTGGGGTGAGAGAGGAGGATTACTTCCAGTTTATTGGTTAGTAAACCCTCATTGAGTAGGTCATCTTTAGGCGTGTTCTTCGTCAAATCCCATGATATAGTTTATGAGGATCAGTATCTGCAGCCCCACGCTGCAGGAAAAGCGGAAGCTGGAAGAAGCTGAGGATGTTCTAAGTAGTTTGGAGCACGACACCAATCCCGAGACTGTTCCTCGTCAGTGGATTTTTCTGGGAAAATCTACAGGAAACCCTGGTCTTAACCCCATCCCATAGGATCCATGTATGGTATATATATATATATGCTAAGATTAAGGGGGTATATTGATGGGATCCATGTTACCATATATAGCAGCACCATGGATCCGTCATGGGTATGATCATGCAGTCACTGCAGTCCTTCGGATTTTCTTTGCTGGGCGATTCTGCATCATGGTCACAGAGGCAGGAAAACCATCCAGAAATTGATGTACTTCGAGTTTTTGACAGACCTAGACGCTGAATAAATAAGCCAGAGAAAATATAGGGTCATTTGACGCATTGGTTTGGCGTTCCTTCCTTAATCATAGGGAATTATGGTGAGAGAAGCGATCCAAAAACAAATGTAGGGGCTGCATGTGTTCCCTGATTGATATTTTCTGTTCCCTCCCCCAAAAAAGCCATGGCCTTAGGATCTAAATCGAAAACCATTAATCGAGACGTCTGAGGTAGACAAGATCGCCAAGCTCACCGAGTTTGCACGCATGGGCCTCCCGGTGCGAAGACGTGAAGATCAGTGGGTTGATTGGGGAATGGGTCAAGGTGCCCCTTGGGGCCCGCATCATATCATGGGTCACTTCAGGAATTTTCAGGAGTCGAGACCTTTTGATATTTGAGGAAAGGAAGGGAAATTGGAGGCTGATACTGTCTGAGCTGCACCTATTTTTTATCGTCCGGGTTGGACCGGCCGGATGTTTGTTGCACCGCCATACGCCATGTCAGTAGTTGCTGGTCATTGTGCATCCCCAAACCCGCCATATTTTCACATTACCAGAGAGTACTTGCTGGTTGGTCCTGCTCTGCAGATCTGGAACGGTTTGTGTGCCAATTCATACAAGGTGGTGGATCTTAGATAGCTAAGATTGTTTATAACCATGTTGTTGTAGATATATTGTAATTAAATCACCAACCAACATATATTTGTTGTATGTTATATATATATGTTGTATATCTTATATATGTTATATATATTATATATATATGTGTGTGTGTTACATATATATATATATATGTGCTATATATATAATGTTGTGTATATATATATAATTACATGTGTTATATATATATATATGGTTCTTATTTATTTGTTCACCAACCAACGTTTAACTTGTTGGGGGGCACCACCTAACGTTCGACTTCGCCAAGGCATTGAAGGTTCCACTCAAGTGATCCTTGCATCGTTAGTGGCTTCACATGAACTGCGCTTGCTGCTCGGGGCGCTGGAGGTCTGGATCCCAGAGCTGGACCTGGATGCTGGCCATCCAGCAAACTTCAGTAGGACATAGTAGGACTTGTTTGCTGATTTTGCTGGAAAAGCCATGAATATCATTGAATATCCACATTATCCACGGATGAAGCCCATGGGAGTTTCGTTGATCTGCGATCAACACATTAGTGTGGTGCTGGTCGCGATGTCCCGGATTCCACCGGATTCATGGTGGAAGATACAGCAGTCCGACAGCAGTCCGACAGCAGTCCGACAGCAACGAATGGAATCGTGCCATGAAAAACTTTGGAGGTTTGAATTTCAGAGGGCCATTTTCAAGTTTTCGTCAAAATTAGTTCGACCTTGGGGATTTTAGATTTTAGTTTTTTCTTTGAAATATGAACCACCATGAACCACCCAAATGATTCGGGTACCCAATTTTGACCCCATCTCTTCGTAGGTCAATAAAGCAGGACCACCTCGAGGTGACCAGCACTGTCCAGTGATGGTCAACGCTTAATTTTGAGTGATGACATACGGTGGATGGTTGCGAAATCCGATCAACTATTTCTGTGATCCCATGTTATTTGTTTAAATATACCATTTATAATACTGTGATATATTGATTATCTATGATTATCTAATACCACCTCAATCAACAAGTCTTGTTACTATATCCAATGTTTTAACAACCATACCATCTACTGTTTTTCTTTTTTATTAGTGGTAGTTTTTCCCAAAATAGTTTGTTCATAAATTGAACTATTAGTTCATAACATATATATATATATATTTAATTATATTTAATTATATATATGTGTACATATATATATCTCTCTCTCTCTCTCATCCATTTTGATAGGAATTTCCAATATCAGCCATCTATTTTGGGTGATCCCCCATGGCTATGGAAAGCCCCATGGCTCTTCTTTTTGTGGCGATGGAACAGGAGAGGCGTGTCGATGAACCCGACAATTACGCCGACGAGGTGGCGCGGTGGCGCTTACCGAGCGATTTCTGTGGTCAGCTATTCGTTGGTGACTAGGAATGCCTAGGATAACTATAGGATAAGCATGGTTTATCATAGAATAACTATAGAATAACTATAGAATAACTATAGGATAACTATAGAATTAGGGGGGTACTCCTCCAGTAGTCATTTCATCTGATACTTTTTTCTGGTACCCTCCCAATCAAACAGCCCTTTGGGGTTTATTAATCCAGGCTTTACATTATATAGAAATATCGATTGATATGGATTTGAATGGATTTATGGTAGGTACAGTATACTGTACATACTTTGTGGGGTCATAAACTAACGAGATGTTCTTATCATCAACTATAGCCAGGCATGGGTTTAGTAGAACCTACAATGGTACCGGTCCACATCCCTCCGCCATTTCGTTCCGAGCCTGAGTAAGCAGAGAGACCGTGATTCGTCTTGGAATTTCATGGTGATTCAATGCTGGCTGGTGGTTTCAAACATTTTTTATTTTCCACAATATATGAGATCATCCTTCCCATTGACTAATAGTTTTCAAGATGGTTAAAGCCACCAACCAGAATTTGTGATTGACGTTTCCATCTTGTTTTTGAGCATTATTCATCATATTAAGTGGTGAACATCATTAGGTACATTCAAGTTGCTTTCTGCACCACCATGAGGATTAAATCCCATATCCCAGTAGGCTGGTTCTGTTCAATTCCATTATTTTTTGTTTTAACATATGGTTCAATGGATTGGCAGAAACATATTCAAAGGGATCAACAAAAGCTGAAGATTTACAGAAACAAAAAAACTGATTTTGCCTACCACAATTTGAGAATCAAGTATATTTAAAGCCCACTTCTGAATGAAACAGAGACAAATTATTATAAATCACCATCTTTTGTTCAAATCTTTCGGGGTCCAAGTCATGAACAGTAATTGTCTCCAGGTAAAGAGCACTTACATTTTGGCCTTTTTTCCTGAATGAGTTTTGCTCATTGAACTGACAAGATTCAGTGATAGCAACTGTTACTTACCAACATGAAACTTTGAAGAGTGACATCGATAGATGATTTTCCCAGGTAGAAACCTAGATTTACAGGGGGATTTCCATATGTTTTCCCATATGTTCCTATGATTTTCCCATTGTGTATAGGATATTTATAGGGCGAATTCTCCTGACCTTACCAGGTCTTGCTGCTACTCTCGGAGTGCGTGGCCCCATTCTTCGCCCTCGGGCTTCGGGCCAAAGCCACGGCGCCGAAGCTGCCGGCTGTGCTGCGGAATCGCGTGAAACGCGTGCGGCAGGCGTTGCGAGTGCCTTGGTTTGCCGGGTGGATCTTACCATGGCAGGCCATCAGAGATATATAGGGTTTAAATGGCTTTTGCCACATGATTTCTCATTAAATGAGAACTCATGTGGCAAAAGCCATTTAAACCCTATACAGCTTCCATCTTTGGAGTGTTTATATACATGTTTATGCCACCCAGAAAATGGTGAAAGTGGGATGATTGATGCATTGGATGATCTAATTTGATACTGGTTGGTGGTTTGGAACATTTTTTCCCATATATTGGGAATAGTAATCCCAACTGACTAATATTTTTGAGAGGGGTTGAAACCGACAAACCGGGAAATATGAATTATGTTGAATTTTGAACATATGGCAAGTTACGGCAACTTAGGGGCGTTATCAGCCAGATCAACATGAAGTGGGATGTAGAAGTGTGTTCTTTTTTTTTTTGTGACATTATATACTTAGTGACTTAGTAAAGCACTTAATTTTAGGGGATTAGTTTTCCTCCGTTTCAACTGGGGCTGCCTCTGTTTCCGGTGGCGTAAACCGGGCTTGTTGAACAGTGTGTTGCTCCTCCAAAGCGTATAACCCCCTTCTAAAAGGGCCATTGACGTTACAAACTACATTCTTGCATGTACTTATTAGTTACACTTACTGTGTTCATTGGGAACATGAAATTTCCAATGTCATTGAATCTGGGGCTGTCTTTATGATGTGAGGGCCATTATTATAGAATCCCAAAGAAAACAATTTCATGTCTGGGCAATTCAAATGTACATATATATATATATATATATATGCTATGGTATATATATATACATATGCTATGGTACTTGAAGAATAGGACCCCACCCCTCTTGGGTTCCATTTTGAAAACAATGTGTGTCAAGTTTGTGCCAAAGATGGTACCAACACTATTTTTTGTATGGCCGGTCACTTGAATAGTATCTAAATATCTGAAAATGGTGATCAACATGTTTGAGCCAAAAAATGCACCATTCCCATGTTTATCATTTTGGGACTGATATAAACCACAACCAAGTGGGCTTTATCAATGTGCTTTGCACAATCAACGCAAATCGCTTTCGTTTGCCACATTTCTCGCAATTTCTGTGAGATGATTTGATGTTCACATAGAAGTCTTAGACGCGAAGAAGATTGGTTCCCCAGCCATTCTGATTGGCAATCATTGTATTGGTTTGTTTCTACTCGGCTCCACGTGGATGCTTCCAGACTTCAGGGCGCACTCCATGAAATGCCATGTCATCATTTGAAGAGTCTAGTACTCATATTTTTTCTGAACTCTACTTAGATAAGACATATATAGAACTATGTCCCACGAGTCAGTTGCGAAATTTAGGTAACACTTGATTAATAAAGTGCATAACTCTTTGATCAACTGGTTTTTTTGGGGGGTCATCTCCATTCTTCGACACACCTGGGACAACAAGATCTACCATAACTGTCCTTCGAATTGACTAATGAGAACAACTACAGGACCCCCTTTTTTGTTGTGGCAGAAAGAACAGCAATTTCGTAACAAAATGACATGGTCATCGAGCGATTTCAGTGATTCCAACATCACATGTTCCGAAATGACTTTCTTCGAGTGATTCTAATATATTTGGCATACATATATAGTTCAACATTTTATCTTAACTTTCTGGCATTATTTGGCATTAATCTTAAATATGTAAGATAAATAAGAAAAACAGTTCAAATAGGGATTTAAATCTTACATATTTTCCGACATTTTTCTGGCATTTTCTCTGGCATTCTGTGCCCAGAGAGTTGGCGCCGAAAAACCCAAGATGGCTTTGACGGATTTAATCAGCTATTCCATGGTGTTCCCCAATTCCAATGGCTTATTGAAGTCATCATCATTCACTACCATTAACTATTCAACACCCTCTTAGAACCATGGGCTTTTTGTTATTTCCACATTGGGAAGATAAGTCCTGGGGGTTCCAACGATATCCCACCGTCAACGGGTGGTTTGTTCGGGATGGGATGGCGGTTTCGGAGCTGAGGATTTGGTGCTGGGCTGCGACTTCTTAGCCGTTCTAGACGGCCACCTCAACACGTGCTGAGATCGCCAGATTTGTTTGACCAGAGGGAGGTAGCTCTATGGAGTTTTCCATAGCGGGGATTCCAGAAATGCTGGGTTGATATTGTTTTTTTTTTTGAATGGATGATTGTCGCTGGGGTACCCCCATTCGAATGGAAACACCCCCATTCTGGGGTGATGATAAAGCTGGCGCTTATGATTTTTTCCATGATTTGTGGATGTTTTTGGATTAATTATACACGTATATATAT
>Ga0126342_10009417_pt1 | contig 17510 bp, 14 predicted proteins | sample Cyp1metagenome_FD_92528 | JGI IMG/M metagenome (GOLD analysis project Ga0126342, IMG submission 92528) | Coral microbial communities from Lord Howe Island, Old Settlement Bay, Australia - Cyphastrea 1 metagenome | ecosystem: Host-associated > Invertebrates > Cnidaria > Coral ... | reverse complement strand
CCAGATAGAATGCCAGAAGATATGCCAGATAAAATGCCAGAAGGTATGTCAGATAGAATGCCAGAAGATTTGCCAGTAACAAAATGTATAAATGTCATGGTGGGGATAACTCGAAGTAAAGTACTTACATCGTATAACTTAATATAGCATATAGGGTTTATAAACCAACTAACATCACTGGGGGGTGGCAACCATGTTGTATTTTTGTAGCCCAACTGGTAATCAAACGTGGCAGGAAAGATCTGGAAAGCCCCCAGTAGACTCAGTAGACGATATGCAAAAAACCAAGGATATGGCGAACACACTGGACCAGATATTTTTTGAAAATCTGGTGTTCGTCAACAACCGCTATGTTGTCATTTTCAGTCAAATTTAGAGTCCGTATGACCAAAATAATAAAACAAAAGAAGATGGATAACACAATTTGGCTTCCGCCATCTCACTGATTTCTGAGTTTTGGCTAGGTGCGTTTCGGTGGAAACTGGATGATGTATTCTCATCCCGGAGTATTTGTGTAAGTCACCAATCGTTGCTGAGATCCTTACATGTACAGGCTGTATACAGGCATGACTATACTAGTTGGTGGTTGAGCCACCCCTCTGAAAAATGATGGAGTGAGTAACAGTTGGGATGATGACATTCCCAATATTAGGAAAGTCATAAAATTAATGTTCCAAACCACCAACCAGTATATATATATATATTTAAATTATGTAATTATAAATCACCAGTGAAACAACCAGAAACAGATCTCTTGCAGGTGATGCTTTTCGCGAAAAGGCAGGCAGTTTTCTCTGTAGACCTGCCTTGCGTTGTACCATAGTTTTGTGTCAAAAAGAATCACGGACCATGGACACATTGGACACATTGGAACCCAGGAAATGAGAGACCAGGTCAATGGACAAGCCAGTGGTGGACCTCGAGACCTCGAGAGGCAACAAAAAGTTGTGCTAAGGCCGACATCACGGTGATTCCCAATATCGGACGCACATTTCGACTTTTATGTCTCTTCAAAGTGATATCATTGGTATATCATGGATTCTCCAGGGTTCTTCATGGTTCATGGTAGATTTCCCCATGATATTATTAAGTTGTCCGTTGCCTAAACCACAAAGGAAGCACCAGGTCAACGTAGCCGCGCCAAGTGTCTGCTCCCAGGCTCCACGACCTTCATGCACGTGCCCGAACAAGTGCACGCGCGGCGACAGTCTCCTGGCGAACGAATAAAAAAGGCTGACGATACGATGCGCGAAAGGGACTAAAGGGGGAGAAAATGCAGGACTAAGGATATCTAAGATCTTAGTTATCTATACGATCTATATAGGGGACATGATCTACGCTTTAGAGTCATTCAACTAAATAAGGACAGGATATCTTAGTCTTAGTTGAAACTGACGTCAAGTAAGAGCATGCATTCCATACATGTACAGTATATCATAGAGTATATAATGTAGAACAGTTGCAACTGGGTTGACGCCTGATTACTTCAATCAACACGTTTGCCAACAGCGTTACTGGGCAGTCGGGGACAATCCTTTTCGGGACTGCGAAACATTACAAGGTGGGGTCCCAAAAATTGGTTTTAAATTCCAATCAGTAGGGTAGATATATGGGTTTGTCTGAAAATAGGGTATATTCCCAATTATAACCATTTAATAGGGATAATGATCATTAACCATTGGGTTAATAATCCACTATCATGATATATCTATAGTTGATGGGGTTCAGTTCCTCCAACTTATCACTGGGAAATCCCACCAAAAGTACAAACACGACGTCAGACTTCTATCAAGTCGGATAGAAAAGACTAGGTAAAACAACTGTTTGAGGCTGCTTGCTGTACCGGTCAAGGAACAACAAATAAACATAATGCGTTCTCCTCCATCTGAAGCCTCAACGCACATTTTGTTCCATGATATTTAGTCTGTCTGTCCCATGGATGGGCATGAGGTATGTAAGAACGTGTACCATGTTGTCTTTGTGCCTCATGAGTGTGCCCCGTACCGCGTGTGAGAGATGCCACTTCAAATCCTCTGTTCAAATATGTGGATGTTTCCATGTTTCACTGCAATCTTCCACCAGCCAGATCCAGTTTATGTTACTGCGTACGTAGAGCAAACAACATCAACGAACCACCTGGACACTCCAGGTAGACCCATAGAAAATTGATAAAACATGTACTGCTTGGTGGTTCACCTACCGCTCTGAAAAATGATGGAGTTCGTCAGTTGGGATGATGACATTCCCAATATATGGAAAGTCATACAATTAATGTTCCAAACCATCAACCAGTATATATATATATATAAATTATGTATAAATCACCAGTGAAACAACCACCAACCAGTGTATGTTACGCCTCGTGGTGTTAGTACGCTGACCGATTTTAGAGATTTTGAGAGCATTGACACATGCAATTTTGGAGCCTCAAAACACATGAGCCATTAAACATACACCTATCTCATCTCATGAAATACTAGTTGGTTGAACAAGGTGTCCCTACTATGGGTTATCATATTCATCATAATCTCCAATAAATTGGGTAGTATAAGTCCGTATCAATAGCCAATCAACCATGGTATTATCCATTATTATCTTGTATTATCCATTCTATAGATTCTTATAGATGATGAACAACCAGGGTATCAATCACGATGTTGTTCCTAGTATAATAATCGGTCAACCAGGGCATTATCCATTATCATCCATCGTAGAGATGATTATAGATGATTATAGATGTTTGTAGATGATTATAGATGGTTATAAATGATTATGGATGATTATAGATGATTGCCATATATGTTTCAATGATTATAGATTATCATATGCCAGTATGTTCCTTTTATTTCCTAACCAATCAACTAAGCAGTGTTCAAAATCCTTCTATCATTCCTTTATACTGGTTGGTTTATGGGGATTCCCCATTCTTGGATTATGATAATCCCCAATATATAAAGGGTAGTATGATCCCTGAACTAATCATCAACCAACAGGGGTTTTGAGCACTGCTCAGCTAAACAATGTTTCATGGCTCGGCCTCTTGGTCTGACGACTCTTGTGGGATAAGCGGCCCAAAGCGCTCTTCAACCTGGAACGGAAAAAAAACAGCTGAGTTTGCTCGTACAGTATGTACATGTATAATGTAAATACATATTTATATATATATATATATTATACATTTATACACAATATAACATTTACACACAATATAACATATATATATATATATATATAATTATATACATATAATTATATATATTTGCATATGTATAATGCAATACACTTATATACACTTATATATATATATATATATACATAATTATATATATATGTGTGTGTAGACAATAAATATATATATATAAAGCAACATGTTGTCTGAAAACAGGCTACGCACAAAAGCTACAAACATGGCACTAAATCCCCTAAATCTGCCTATATCCAGAGTCGGATCGATCTGCGAAATGGGATCCTCAATCAACACAGACCATGTGCAATTCTCTGGAATGGAAATCTAAGGTTACCTCTCCCCAAAGTATCCCCACAGCAACAGGAATATGTAAGTAATTACGAGTAAACCTCTCGTATCTCTCATACAGGTTCATGGGGGGTAAGCCCTTCGTGAGGCTTCGTTTTGGGAGATACGGGGTACCCTTAGATTTCCATAGTATCTGAGTCCTGATAATTCACCAACCTCAGAAGGCGGGCCATTGAATCAGTGTCTGATGTTTATGCATTATGTACTTGTCAGGTTGGTAAATAACCATCAGCACTAATCATCAGCACTTAATCCTCATATCTCCTGTTTGATCATGTCCGTCATTCCACCATCATATTCTTTTGGACGTACCAGTACCCCACTGGAAAGTTCCAGTCGCCCAGTGAGATCGCTGTCCCAAGAGACTCTCGGGAGCCAATGTGATCTGCACCTAGACCAATGAATCCAGGGTTGGAAAACCCCACAAATTACGTGGCAAATGCAGCTAAATATTCACCAAGGCTAGGTCCTGCCGGGGGCAGTAACAAATATATAATATATAATATAATATACATATCATTATAACATATTAAAACAGTTCATAGCATATGACTTGGCAGAAATGTAGCTTTGATAGGTTTTGGTCTAAAGACAACCCTCCTAAGCTGCCACGACTCAATGCTCAACTCACAAGACATGGGGTTCCACCAGGATCAACAAGCAGCCACATTGGTCACACCTCCCGGTATCTCCGAGTCTAGACAACAGCATCAAATTATGCATACATTACCACATGCACATTTATGTGCTAGCAGTTCTATGTGTAATGATTGTAGATGATTCTTGTTTTCATGGGGAAAAAAACCCTTGAAATATCCCAGATTTCAAGGGGGTTCTGACCCAGTCACTAATGTTTTGGCTACCCTCCAAAGTCATATATATATATACAACTATTGTTGGCTGAATAAAAACACATGTTGTTTATTGGTAGTCAAATACAATCGCTGTTGATTAGAAGGGCCAACAACAAAAATAACACGTGACATAATACAACACAAACAAGACAACAAACAAGATAACACACGACAACCTATGATATTATTCAAGTTGCCATTTCCAAAACAACCTTTGAACACCTACAGCAGTCAGTAATTCCCTTGGTATACCCATCTCCACAGTCTTGTGACAATACTGGGGTTGCAGTTTTCCAAAATAAAGTGCCCCCAAAATGACAGAACATGTTTAAATTGCTGCTGTTTTAGTAGGTTTGACATTTCTATCTTTCAAAATGTATATATATATATACATATATATATATATCAGCATATTTATCAGCGTATATCAGCATTCAAAATTACCATTCAAAATTACCAACCTCACATGGGTCCGTTCAAGAGTGGTGGAATTAGCCGTCCACATGATGTTGTCAAAACCGCAAATCATATCAATCATATCGTATTTTTATTTAATCTTTGGATATCTTTGGAAAAACCATGAGACAACCAAACCCCTGGCCCGTTAAACAATGACAACCCAAGCGGCGCAAGGACGACGCCGAGGCAAAGTCCAAGATCTTGTGCGGCGGCTCGTGCCTCAGGCGAATACAACGATAGGATTTATTCTATGGGGTTTATGGTCCAACTTTTAAAAGTTTATAAATGGAAGGGGCATAACCATTTGATTTACTCACCAGTTGTTTGCTGCTTAAATGTCCATATTCGATGCCAGATGCTGTATTTACAACAATGCTGTAATGTGCGTACAAGAATGTAAATATAATAATCCAACTGTTGCATGCTTGAGATGTTGAAACTCGCATTTGGTTGGTTGCGATTTAACAATATTAAACCAAATTGAAATGAAACAGGGGCCACGCTGCTACAATAAATTGGGAAAAAACTAGCGAGGAGAACCCTACGTTTGGGTGCTTCCTGAAACAGGGAGACACCGAAATGATCTGACATTACAATATATTACATTAAACTACTTCAGTGTTGTGAAACCCATGGGTAGGGCACCCCCCTTTGTTAGGATGACATTTGGAAAAAAACATGAACAAACAACACCTTTTAATTCTGCTATGGATAGCCGGCAATAGCCAGATTAACTACCCATCCACTCAGTTTCCCCGGTGGCCCCATCAACCCCTCATTTATAGCTCTCACCTGATTTATGTATATACCCTCTGGTAATCCAACAGTTCGCTATTGAACTTGACAATAGAAATAGTGGATTTCATTGAAAATGGTGATTTTCCATAGTTATGTTAGTTTACCAGAGGGTAACATATACATATTGATGCACAGCCCATCCATTCCTCCATTTAATCACCATCATTTTATCCCTATCTATTTCAACAATCATTGACTGTTACAAGACCTTTGAAATGATATGGGGTATCAGACCCCTTGGTATGGAGATGGCACCCTTTCTCTGAGAAGCGTAAGACGTGTAGAAGCGTTTGTTTGGTGAAAACAAAAGAGAAGCACTAAATCAGGATCACAACGAACAAATGGATACTCCATGCTACTCCCACGATCATCTATCCATGTATATGTATTCTACACATACTGTATAATGTAGTTTGAGTATGTATATATAATATGAATAGTTCTGATGAAATTATATATATGTAGTAATGCTATGTGTTCAATTATGACTAACGGGTCCATAGCATCAAACAATGTTTATCAACAAACAGCATGGGAGTGTTGCCATCACTGGTGGGCTAAGTTCAAAACATCACAATCCAATCACGGTCTGCTGGGATCATCAAAGGTATGTAGAACAAAAAACGCATGCAAAACACACACACACACACATCACGTTTTGTTTGCGGACCTGTAAGTTTTCAAACGCAGTGCATCTGTTGCGTATGTTCTGCACTGTGACCTGCACGCCAATGTGCCAGGAAACATCCCCCATCTAAATGATCACAATGTGCTCACCAATACAGACTCGCACGAAAAAGTGTGTAGTGTGCTTGGCAGAGTCACTCCTGACAGATTCTGGCTCTTAAAATTCTTCCCAAATGTCAAGCTCTGAAGATTGCTTGGTAGTGTCAACCCTTCCAGACTCTGGTTGAACACATTACCAAATGCCAAGCTTTGGAGATTACTTGGCAGAGTCAATCCTTCAAGCAACCTTCCATTTGAACCACCGTCAAATTTCAAGCTCTCAAGACTGCTTGGAAGGGTCACTCTTTCGAGACTTTGCCTGAACCAAGAGCCAAGTGTCAAGCTGTTAAGATTGCTTGGCAATGTCACCCTTTCCAGGCTCTGATTGAAATGACCGCCAAATGTCAAGCTGCGAAGACTACTTGGCAAGGTAACTTGTTCCAGGCTCTTGTTAAAAAACTGGCCAAATTTCAAGCTCTGAAGACTGCTGGGCAAGGTCACTTGTTCCAGGCTTTTGTTGAAGAACCAGCCAAATGTCAAGCTCTGAAGACTGCTTGGCAGAGTCAATCCTTCTAAGCTTTGATCGAACCAATCGCCAAAATGCAAGCTCTCAAGACTGCTTGGCAGGGTCACTCCTTCCATGCTCTGGTCGAAGAAAGTGCCAAATGTCAAGCTCCGAAGATTGTTCGGCAGGGTCACTCCTTCCAGGCTCTGGTCGAAACAACGGCCGAATGTCAAGCTCTGAAGACTACTTGGCAGACTGAATCCTTCCAGCCTTCGATTGCTGCCACCTCCAAGTGTCAAGCTGTGAAGGCTACTTGGCAGGGTCAATCCTTTAAGTCTTTTGTAGAAACCACTCCCAAATGCCAATCTGTGAAGACTGCTTGGCAAGGTCACTCGTTCAAGGCTCCGGGTAAAATTTTGGCCAAATCCTAGTGTCCGAAGACTGCTTGGCAGGGCCACTGCTTCTAGGCTTTGGTTGAACATTGGACTGCTTGGCAGACTAACCCACGCCATGTTTTGATTGAAATCGTGGCCAAATGTCAGACTACGAAGATTGTCTGGGAGGGTCATGCGTTTCAAGCTCTGATTGAAATAGGCACCAAATTCTAAGACCGTCAGACTGCTTGGCAGCATCAATTGTTCTAAGCTCCAGTTGAAATTGTGGTCAAATGTCAAAGTCTGAAGATTGTTTGGCAGCGGTACTTCTTCCATGCTCTGGTTGAAACTATGGCCAAACGTCAAGCTCTCGAGACTGCTCGGCAGTGTTACTCGTTCCATGCTCTGGTTGAAACTATGGCCAAACGTCAAGCTCTCGAGACTGCTCGGCAGCGTTACTCGTTCCATGCTCTGGTTGAACCAGTGGCCAAACTTCAAGCTTTGTAGACTGTGTGGCAGCTTCACTTGTTCCAGGCTTTGATCGAAAGCATCGTCAAACGTCAAGCTGCGGAGACTGTTTGGCAGAGATGTTTCTGCGAGCCTCAAATTGAATCTGTGTCCAAAAGACAAGGTTTCAATACTGCGTGGGAGAAGGTGCAAACATGAAACTGCTATACCTTCTATCCGAGTGACCCCCTCTATTGAGAAGTCGACCTCCGAGATATCCTCTTGGGTAGAATGCCATGCGACATACAAAGTTGTCGGAACATAAGTGCAAGAGAGTGTTGCAGCCTTGCCCAGAATGCCCTGCTGTCGCAATGTTTGGTCAAAGAACAGTTGTGCATCATGGTTCTGCAGTGTGAGTTTCCCACCTTTCTTTGGTGGAAGTTTTCTTGAAATCATTTGGCACACTTCCCAACCCAGGGAGGAACCACGGACTTGCAGAGTGCATCCTTCACCATTCAGGCATAGTACTTGAAGATCAATCACATCAGGGCTATCAGCAGCAGTCTCTGACATCAGTTGCCTTCCAAAACAGTGACACCAGGCTTTGCCGGCTGTCAAACGTCCAAACCTGGTTTTGAACCGCCATCAATTTGTTGTGTCAGGCAACACAGTCAAACGCATAGAATACATGGTTACATATCATAGTTATCATATCTATAAGGTTCACATAGACGAGCAATACACACCACCTTCTGTCATCACCTTCCACTATTTGATTATAGGGGTCGGCATGGGCTGGCCTCCTTCATAGTCTGACCTGGCAATTTGTGTCCCAGTTCTATCCATTTTTCGGTTCCAAGAATAAGAATGAGGCATTTAAGACCCCAAACTACGGCAAATGAATAATGAAGAATGATGATCAAAGATCAACCATTATACTGTTTGGGGTATTCTATGTTCAACAAAAACCCATGGGGGGTAAAACCCGTTGCGAGGTCGTTGAAAACGACACCATGAGAACGACCCTATGTATGCAGAACCGGTGAAATGTCCAATTGGAATGAACCCTAAATATTATATATATATATATAAATAATATCTCAAACATTCTCAAAGATATGTTGTTTTTTTAATGGAACAAACAAACAAAACAAACCTGGTATCTCATCAATTCTCATCTATCCACCGCCAAAAAAAACTCCAGAGGATCATTTTCTCTATGACATTAGCCAATGTTCAATGAGGGAAAATTTCGAATGTTACAAACCAATTTGGGTACTTGAAATATTGCTTGGTGTTCGACATACCCCTCTGAAAAATATGAGATCGTCAGTTGGGAGTATTTTGCCCAATATATGGAAAAGTAAAATTCATGTTCCAAACCACCAACCAGAATATCTTGAAATGTCCTCACTTTCAGCGAGTCATAAGCGCACACCAAGTAAATTTCGGGATTCACACTACCCACTTTGGGTGGTTCCGATGTTCCATGTGTAAACATATCAAACAATATCAACAAGATCACCTATTTTTCAAAACACATGGGATTGTATTAAAAACCCGATATCTTTTGAAATGACCCCAAATCACGTCACGTTATCGTTTTGTTTTTAACTCTTATCGTTTTCTCAGGTGGTGAGCTCCCTGTAGACAAAAAGTGTGATTTTTCCAGTTTTATGTGGGTGTGAAAGCATCCTTAGTCTAGTCAACAGATGTCATCATTTGTTTTCATTAGTTTTCGTCGCCATGAGTTTTGCATTCATTTCCTCTCATGTTCCTTTCATTTTGCATTCATTTCATGTCATTTTGCATTCATTTCCTTTCATTTTACTTTCATGTCCTTTCATGTTCCGTCGCTATGTATCAAAGATACAGGTCTTCGAAAGCTGATATGCTCAAACCGGACATGTGGGTATCCACCCAAACACCCCCTTTTTTTGCATATGTCGTTCTGTTATCGTTGAGCTATCGTTTTGGAGGCCTGTGCAGGTTGCCATTTTCAGGTTTCATGAACATGTGCATGTATAAGTTCGTCATCGTTTTTGTACTCTGATCGTTTTCTGGGCCGGTAATGCGCAAGCCAAGCTGAAATAAAATGCCGGGGGCTATTATACTATCCCACATGTTTCATCATTTTTCAGCAAAAACGATTCAGATAGATTCAAGTAGACCATGCCAGCGATTGCTGGTCGAAACACATTTCAAGCCCCCATCTCCACGCCCAGTGACGAGACCAGCAGGTCCAACCCCTGCGGGATCTGCATGGAATATGCTGCGGCCATGAAACCTGCTGTGGGGGCTAGCGGTGTTAGGAGTTGGTGCTGCAAGCGGGGGGTATATGAATAGTGGATATTGTATGTGAACAAACGTGTATATATGTATGTATGTCCGCCTGTATGTATGTATGTATGTATGTATGTATGTATGTATGTCCGCCTGTATGTATGTATGTATGTATGTATGTATGTATGTCTGTATGTATGTATGTATGTATGTATGTATGAGTGTATGAATGAAAGTATGCAAGCATGCATGCATGCATGTATGTTTGTATGTCTGTATGTAGGTATGTAGGTATGTAGGTATGTAATGGTATGTAGGTATGCAGGTATGTATGTAGGTATGTATTTATGTATGTATGTATGCCTGCCTGCCTGCCTGCCTGGATGTATGTATGTATGTAAGTATGTATGTATGTAGGTTTGTATGGATGTATGGATGTATGGATGCATGGATGTCTGGATGTATGGATGTATGGATGCATGCATGCATGCATGGATGGATGGATGTATGTATGCATGTATGGTAGGTATGTAGGCATGTAGGTATGTAGGTATGCATGTATGAAGGTATGTAGGTATGTAGGTATAATTATATGTATGTATGTCCACATATATCTATGCATATAGATATATACATATTATGTTGTAAATATGTATATATATATATATATAAATATATATATATATATATGTAATATGTCCAATAGAGTACTTACTATAATGTATTCTAGTGATATCAAATATTAGTGCTATAAACTGGTATAATTGGAGGGTCTATTGTTGATGACCCATCGAAGGCTTAGTGACAAGCCAAGTTACCAATCGTTTGGAGACCCTTGGTGTATGGGTGACGCGTGATATATCATGATACGGGTATTCTGAGTATGGGGTTGCTACGTGTTAATACAATTTGCTGTATTATATGGAAAATGGATGATGGATTTGATCCTTTATGCTCATTTATTATCAGTTAGTATGGTATCGAACAAAAACAACTCTGTTAACCCCCAGCATCTGGATTTCACCAAGAATACCATGGTTGGATCACCCACTTCAGGGACCTAAAAAGCTATTACTAAATGACTATACATTTTTATAAAATTACATAATGAAATCAGATAATACTCTATGTTTTCACATAACTAACAATGGTTTTCAGTGTAACATATTCGATTTCATATAGTAAATCTGTGTTAGAATAAGTAACTATTAATATCCAACAATGGTTTTCACATGTTTTCACCAATTCAGCTCTGCTTTCAGAAAGTCCACTGACAGACAAACCCATCTGGGCGTCCGAGGCCAAGGTCGAAGTTGAAGTATTCGGTCAATTTCATTCATGTCGAGTTAGGATTAATCAATTAAATAGAAAACAAATTTATTAAAAAAAAATAAGTCACTATGATTCCTATTTAGAAGGTTGGTCATGAACATATCCTCAGAACCAGAATGCGAAGCGCCAATGTCTCGCACTCGGAGTGGGTCAGCGATCGATTTCAGGGATTTTGTTTGCGAAACTATGGTTTCCCAATGTTTTCCAATGGTTCTCAACCCAAGACCTTCATGAAAAACTGATCTTCTGAAGGAAAATCAAGATAATTAATCTGGTCCCACATCAATGAGACGACCATGGCGCGACCATGGCTCAACTGTGCCTTGTTGGTAGGGGACACCGAAAATCTTCAGGTCCTCCACAGATCGAGGCCCTCGAAGAAAGTGTGCCCCAAGGCGGTCTTTCCACCTCGGATCATGTGGAGTCGGTGGCTTGGAAGACTTGGTATAAACCAGGCTATCGGGTTTTAAACTGGAAGCCATTTTTTTCATATTATGCATATGATAAACATGTACATATATAATAATATAATATCATATATATATACTGCAAGAGGGCGCTCAGCCCACCAAACGCACGCAGAGGCACCCTAACCTGTTTTGCTTCAGGCGCCTTGATCCCGAAGGGGCTACATGATGTAGCAAGGTTATGATACTGTACAACTAATTATGATTGGGCTCATGTATAGGCTATTACACCTAACACCCCTCCACAGCAGAAGACTTGCATAGTCTTAGTGCTGCTCTTGGTGAAACTAGCCGCCACATTGCTGACAGTTTGTGTAGCCAGCTTGTAGCGCTTCTCTACGTGAAACTCCTCTCACTCTTCTGATGTTTGCTCGCACCATTCCACAGTCTTGGTTGTGGAATCTCTGTCCTCCTCCAATGATGAACACTCGATCCTCAGGTTGGGATCTTCTTCTCATATCCGTAGATGCACTGGCCGATTCTGTGGCCATTTCACTAGCCCCTCCATATCTACTGTTTGCTCCCTTGCTCTCAGTTTGGCAAGATCTCTCATCTGTTCTCTTTTCTGCTATGCAGGCAACGGCAGCGTGAGCTCTTGTATGAGGCTTAAAATGCCCAAAACTGCCATCGCATGCATGAACAGGAAGTACCACCAGAAACCGTTTCCTTCCTGTTGGTCTCCACCTTGCCCATTGGCAACACAGACTTGGCACAGCAGACATGCCACCACTATGCCCCTTTTCGGGTGCGTGGCATTATCTGCAGTAGCTCACCGATCCTTGTCCCTGTTAGGGATTTTGTTCCAAGATCGGACCAGTTGCTTGCACTTGGTTCTTTCTTGATGCTCAGGCGTTTCGCTCGCGCCACATCTTGCAACCACAGGTCCTTTATGTCCAGGTGCTTTAGCTTTCCTGAACCTGATCTGTTTGCAATTCCCTTTGCTGCAGTTGAGTCAGTCAGTAGTGACAGATCGAGCTTGTTGAACCCGATTGATTGGAGAATTTGTTGGCTCATTGGTCCGGCCGCTGCTCCACGCGTCATTGCGTAGAACTCAGCCTCTCCGCTAGCCAAGGCAACTACTGTTTGCCTTGCACAGCTTGTTTCAATTAAGTGCTCTCCAAACTTCTCGGCGAAACTGCTCATTGATTTTCGGGTCTCGCGGTCTGAGGCCCAACCTGAATCTGTGTAAACACAGTAATCAGATGGTTGATCTTGGATTTCAAGCTTCCAAACTTCAGTTGGATATTTGGCTAGGTATCTGACCAGCCGCTTCAGCTTCAACCAGTGCAGTCTGGTTGGAGCAGACATTCCAGAGCTAATCTCACTCATAGCGAACTGGATGGAAGGTCTGTCAAGGCTTAGGTATAGAGCTGTCCCGGCAAGGCTGCGAAATTCTTTTGCCTCTTCAAGTTTCAAAAGCTCTGATGCTTGACGATCACCTTTCCCACATTCTTTGCTGCTTGGTGTGTCTACACCTTTGCACCCGTCAAGGTTCATGGCCTTTACAAGGCTCTTTGCGTACTTGGGATCTGCCTCACAAGTGAAACCTTCTTGGCTTCCCTCGCGAAATTTGATGATGCGGTGCAAATGGCTGGTTTCACCTCCAGCATCCGCTGGACCAATCTTTGGGAGAACCTTTGTCTCAAAGTTCTCGACCATGAGAGCATCCAGCTTCTCCAGGTCTGTTGCCATTCCTTCCGCAAGGAAATCATTTCCGTGACAGGATAGTGTCACCTGCCACTCAGGCTGATAATACAACACACACACACGTTCTTGACAGCAATGAAACCACCTTTTGTTGTCACAATATCTTCCACGTGTTGAGACCATCTCTTTGAGGCTTCACGTGTTCCGTTCATTGCCTTCAATAGCATCCACAGATCTACGCCATCATACAGATCTTCTGGAGGGATGACGGCAATTCCGTCAGTTGAAGTTGCACGAAAGAAAGCCACAGATATGTCATACCTCGCAGCCAGTTTCTTGCCTCTCTGTCCAGGCCTTCTTGTGGCTGCTGCAGAGATTACCATTCTGTGACATTTCAGTGGTGGTGTTCCACTATAAACATCATCCCTTTGGTGTGTGTGTTGATTTCTTGAGCTACACACCGACTGCGTACTCCATCTTTGTCATCTGGCAACGCTTTCCAGCCATCGACCCATCGTGACTTCACAATCTTGAGTCCAAGCTCTCTGGCTTTGTCCCAAGTGATGTTCACCTTCACTTGGTGCTCCTCCATTTTGTCGAGCTCTCTTCCGCGTGCTCTTTTCACCTTTTCCGGAGGAAGTGGCACTCCCGTGCGCTCATCGTAGGCTGGGATTTCATCCAACCTACCCCATTCAGGATACCCTGCTATAGGGATGTCGTGCAGGGTCGGCAATCCGCAGATCACTTCCGGCAATCCAGCATTTGCGTTGTGCTCCTGTTCAAGCACATCCACTGGTTGATCCGCTGATCGCTTGCTACCCTGTGCTGGCGTTGGCTTGTTTCTCTTTGCCAACTGTTCCACCAGCCTTTCCGCGGCTTGCCGCCGGATTGAGGATGCGGTGCTGCCCGCGATCCCTTGGTTCGCGGGGCCACCCGCTGAACCTTGGCTCACACCCGCTGAATCTGCAGTGGTTGTGATCTTTCTCCTCACCACTCGCTCTTGTTGAACATCTTGCAGTTCATCACCATCGTCGAAAATACCACCTGGCATTTCAACTTCCATTTCTTGCTGCTGACTGCTCTTTCGGGCAGCTTCAGATTTCTCTTGGCCAATCAGTTCTTCGAACCTGGCCCCACATTCTTGTTGTGCGGCTTCTGATCTTCCACACTGCAGGAACATCCTGGACATCCTGGTGTGGGTCCGTGACGGATTTGGCGGTCCAAGGTTATATAGACCGATCGTTGCCTCCCAGGAGTACCTGGGGCTACCACACCGCCTGGAGTGCCAGGCATTACCGTTGGCACACCGCGAGGCTGCCATGGTGAACCCTTCATCTTGTCAAGGTGTTCCAAACTCCACCTCCTGTTTTCCGGCCTTCTCCAGATTGACCGGCACCGCATGATGCCGTCTGTTGTGCCGATGTAGTGCTCATCAGACTGTAGGCTTTTCCCAAGCCACACACCGATTGCACTTTGTGCGTCCAACTTTCCTCGTTGGCTGTCTGCCAGTTTGTAGTGGACTACCTCGAAGCATTCTGCTACTTCTCCTTTGAATTCCCTGCCGCGTAGGCGCTCATATATGCTCATATGGTGTCTTGCCGTCAGTCTTGATCACATATCTTGTGAGTAACCAACCAGCATGCCTTGCGGCCCAGGGATAGTGAACACTGGTCACTTTCATCTTGTACTCTGGATATCTACCTTCCATAGCACTAACCACAGTTCTCACCTGTCTTGCAACCTCAAGGATTGCACGCTCAGCATTGCCATTTGATGCATGTGATTCCCAGGGTGCATTTTGGATTTGGGTTTCCTTTCCCCATTTGTGCCCAACAGCTTCCTATAGGGCTTTGGTGGAGGGTTCTGCGTCTGTGTGAAGAATGACGCGTTGACGTCCGCAGAACTTTAGCGCTTCTGTGACCGTGTGAATAGCGTGTCCATTGACCCCTTTTGCCACAACCTGTGAGAACACAGCTCCAGTGCGCTCATCTACTATGACCAAAACTGGCATTACGCCTTCGGCTTCTGCCTCTGGGCCTTCTGGGGTCATCAGGTCACTTACCATGGTTTCTTCTTGGGCTTTTGTTTTATCCAAAACCCTGCCTAAAAAGCAGTAGTCCATGGATACCCTGGGAACTTCTATCCCGCTTGGTTCTGGACGCTTCTCGAACTTTCCCAGCACAACAGTGATCACACCAACTTCTGAGAGGTAGAGGTGTGTGAGCATGTGCTTGTCGTATTCCTCCTTCGTCACTGTGTCTGGAATTTTCTTTGCCCTTGTCACTCTTTGTTCTTCAGAGTTTTCAACTGGTGGTTCATCGGGTAGTCGAGGCAGCTGCTCCTCGATGACATCTCCAGGTTGTGCATCTTGTTCAGTTTGGGCTTCTTCCCCTTGCTCGAGTTGCTCAGCAGAAACAGCTTTCCTTGCTGGCCTCACTGCTGCTACAAGTGGAGCGGTGCTGCCCGCATCCAACTTGGTACTGCTTGAAGAAACTGTTGACTTCAAGGCAGCAATAGGTTGAGCAGCTGAACTCGAAGTCATTGCCTCCATAGGAAGCCAATACACACCTCTCTTCTTGATGAGGTTGATCTTGGCTGATTCAGCCAGCGCTTTCTTCAACTTGTTCGCGTCCTTTCCCAAATTCATGCACTGCTGTTGTGGACCTATCACTGTCCAAGTTCCTTTTTCAGCAGCTCTTCCAGCACTGAGCACTGAGAAATTCACCTTGTCAGACTCAGAGCATTCAATGCTGAACTTGTTTGAGCCTGCTTTGAAGATGCTGCGCTTCTTCTTACCGGTAGTTAAAGGTTGACCTGTTACTGTGACCATACCATTATCTGGTTTTGAATCAACTTCAATGGCATGTTTGTCAAACCCTTTTGTGAAAAGATGGCTACCGGCCCCACTGTCCACCAGAACCTCCAGGCCTGCGTCGAGAACTCCAGCAATGAGATCTGGACTTGCTCCCATAGGCTCCGGTTCCTCATCGGGGATTGGAGTGCCAGCATGAGGGCGGTGCTTCCCGCTCCCCTTGTTGGTTTTGCCATTCTTTTCATCATTCTGCATCTTCCTATACAATCAGCCTTTATGTGACCAAATTTGTGGCAGTACCGACACTGTTTATCCTTGTGGGGATTTTCTTGTTGAGGGCTTACCCTTTCCATCTTTGGATTTGCCTCCTTTTGTGAATTTCCCCGGGTCCTTCCCCTTACCACCGGTTTTACCACCTTTACCCTTGCCCTTCCTATTGGGCAATGCTCCAATGTCCATGGGTACCGGAATTTGGCTAAGGACCCTGTTTGTTCTGGCAATTTCCAGTAGCTCACTTCTCAAAGCTGAGTAGGTGGTCAGCCTATAGCTATTTTGTATGGATATGGCTTCTCAAATCGGTGTTTTGGATACCGTTGAGAATGATTCCTGCCAACATTTGGTCATCGATGGTTTTGCCAGATTCTTGTTCATATCTTCTTATATTCTGTTCAAATCCCTCAAGTTCTGATTCCAAATCTTTACCTGAAAACTTGGTGTTCAATATCCTTATACACACCCTATCTGTCTATCTGTCTATTTAAATATCTGTCTACGTATCTTCCTAACCATCAATCCAACAGTTTGTCTATCTAACAACCTATCTGTCTATCTATCTTTATCTCTTGTCCGCGGGAACAGCATCCATGGATGTCCGCGGCTCCGCAGCTGAAACATACAAATCCAGCATACGCGGAGCGAGTGCTTCCAGCATATTTTCAGTTTCAGCTACGGCGTTGTGGAGCCAGGATGCCTCCGGTAGGGTCGTCTTGGGATCGTGGCGGAGCCACGCGTCCCGCAGACGGAGGAGATCACGCCTCGTTGTCTGGACCTCACCATAGTGGTAGGATCCATCGGCTGCGTGATAGTTGGGCCAAGAATCTCCAGAGTCTGGAATTTCTACATGGATGGTGTGGTCATCACACATGGACTTACTTGCGAAGAGATTATCTTCGATAACTGTCCGAAGAAGATTCCTGAAACGGAGAATGGTGCGAGTTTCCTTGTTGGCCATCAAGGATAAGGAAGACATCACAGCGACTGAGACAAACGGT
>Ga0126342_10009416_pt1 | contig 17511 bp, 20 predicted proteins | sample Cyp1metagenome_FD_92528 | JGI IMG/M metagenome (GOLD analysis project Ga0126342, IMG submission 92528) | Coral microbial communities from Lord Howe Island, Old Settlement Bay, Australia - Cyphastrea 1 metagenome | ecosystem: Host-associated > Invertebrates > Cnidaria > Coral ... | reverse complement strand
GCGTACCTTGGGCCGCCCTTGCGCGAAACTTGCGCGATGCAGGTTTTAGACCATGGGAAAAATGCGAGAATAGGTCCTTTACTAAAAACCTTTCTGGGGTTTTTGGACGGCTCCCATATATGTACGTACATATATGGCAAGCAAGGAATATCAAGAAATGCAGTATCTAACGAAAGTCGCGAAATCGCAGTTGCCGACTTGCCAAAGATATGATGTTGGCAGCTGCAGCTACATGCAACGACCTCTCTCTCATGTAATTCGCATAGACGTAGTCTATCATAGTCTCTAGACATCGATGCCGGTGGCTAAACACGCAGAAAGAGACTGACATGGCTTTCTGCTCCAGCCATCTCCAGCCTCACTGGTGACTGGAGGGGCTGCTACCTTGAGCTGTCATTTGGATCATTTGGTTTTGAGCTTTTTCGCTAACTAGTTACTTCCGTAGTTACTTGATGTTACTTGACTTGGGTGATTCTTGGGTCTGTGCATCTGCTACTCACACTCAAAATTGTGCAAGGCCTTGTTCCCTTTTGTGTGGCTGTGGGCAAGGCTTTCAACTGCACCTACTTAGACCCGCTGTGTGTTCAATATGTTTCATTGCCGCATTGCCCCAACATATTCCATATCTCCGATATCTCCAGTGTCCAGCAGTGTCCAGCAGTGTCCAGCAGTCTAGCAGTGATACGAATCTCATGAGTCACCTACCGACGTCCCATGCCGTCCCATGCCGTTTTCTGGTTAAGACATGATGGGACCGCATTGCCTGTAGTCCAATCTCACCATCTCTTGCCTTAGGTTCTGTGGTACAACATCACTCAAATGTGTGCGAAAGTTCGAGCAAAGTCCTTTATATCATTTTAATTCATTTTATATCTCATCTGCAAAAACTTGGCTGCAAAGGAAAACATCGACCACGCCCTCTCCCATTGGCTCCATGTTTTCACAAGCCCTCAACATGAGTTTCCCTTCAGATTCCTTCAGGTTTGGCACATTGTCAACTCAGGATTTTCCTGAGTCTCTGAGCTATGGCAGTCAATCGCAACACTGGGAGCCTTCTTCTGCTTGTGGCATACAATCTTTAGTACCATGCGCCATGCAAAGAATAAACCTGTCTTCCATCTATAGTATCACAAAGGACTCATTTATCATATGGTATCATATGTTATTGTGGTATATATATTTTTTTTGTCATAGTAGCATGCTCAGGACACCAGTTCCACAAGTTCTCCGTTCGGCTGCTCACACACAATTCCGTTGCCGTTGTCAATGGCCTGCTGCAATCACAGCCATGCTGGGGAGGAAAACAGCGCTGGAACGATCTGAAACATTCTGAAAACATCTGATGAAATCACCCTTTGCATCCCTTTGCATCAATTTGCATCACTGCGCAATTTCTATTCAGATGATATAAGACAGCATATGAAGAAAGTCATGCACTACTATTTACTATTTGACAAAAAATGACACAAATACGGTATGCCAGCAAAAACCCATGCTATAAGTTGTAGTTGCAGCGAATCAGGAATAAGCAAACAAAGCCGGCAAAATCACATCCTGGATGATGCCTCCATGAAGAACAAGAACATGTCAGCCAATAATCAGCCAATGTCATTTTGGAGCCCACACTTACAAGATCTTTGAAGTCTGTCTAAGATCCCAAAGAAGCCTGGCAAGAACCCGACGAAACGAAACGGGTGTCAAGTCGCCTCAGTTTCGTCCGGCCCAAAATTCTCTTCTCGGAATTCCTGCTCCGCCAGGAAGTCCTCACAGCTACATTTAGATGTTTAGAGATGCTGGCAGCAGTCTACAAAATTCAACATCTTCAAACAAATATAATATAATAAGTGGCCTCATCAGTAACCCTGAACCCCCTTCAACTATTTTAAAAGCATTTCAAGACTTCATAATAAAATAGTTTCACCTTTAAAACTATTTTTTTCAAAATTGGGCTCATCAATGTGTTTGGACCAGGTCTGTGCGGCATTCTCTTCAAGACCAATGATCTGGCGACTCAATCAACTATGCGCAACCCAGTCGGTGCGGAAACGTCGTGGATAATCGGGGATGGCATGAGCAGAATCAAGCAATATCAAGCATACTTTCTGGATCAAATGGATTCAAACGATGTCTCATGGTGTATCTCCTTGTCCAGCTCTTCAACAGCTTTGGCAAGCACTCGGCTCCGCCTGGCACTTTGAGAGACATGCACCATGTGTCACAGATTCTCCGCGCGCAGATTCCGCATCTAGAATCTAGGCATCTGTGTCTCTGTGTGAAAGTTCGCATGCAAGGGTTCGATTGGCTTGGCGTGCTTGGCTTTGCTACAATCTCCGGCAACAACTACATACAACCACACAAAGCGAAGCAAGCTGCTTGCGGGAGTCAAGCGCAAGACCAAGTCCAACAATCGTGTCAGGAAAACGAAGAGGCACACAAGATCAAAGAACAATCCCCGGGGAAAAAGTACTACCGTTAAAACATGTTAAAACACGTCTGTGACCATCTGTGACAAAAAATACACGCCCCAGGAACAAACAGCACACCCACACACCAAAAGTCTTCAGATTAGCAGTGTGCAATCACTCTCACCCAAAAAATCAAAAGGAAAGTTCCACTAATATCCACTAATTACGTTCCATTAAATTTGTTTATGTTACTTCTGACTTACTTACATATGTTCCACTTACTTCCGTTTCGCATCCCTTCGCATCCCTCCAAGATTAGTCAAGATTGTCTGATGTCTGCGGATTCTGGCGACTAACATCGACTAACTGCATCGAGCGGCTCATCGCGAAGCTGTGACATCTCATTGAAGCGCTTCTGCTGCTGCGACATCTTCTGAAGCTCCAAGGTCAACTTGTGGATCAGTTCCTGTCGAGCTCAACTGACTCAGCTGACAGCTGACTGTGGAAGAGCAGGTGCAGCTGGTGCAAGAGTGAGAGATAAAGTAAGGAAGGCAAGGGAAGGCACAGAATCTGTCGTTGTACTCCAAATTCTTCCACGTATGTATAAATCTTAAATATATCATTCTTTCATAGGAGTTCACCTGTGCCGGGTAACCATCCAAAAATCAGCGTTCAAGAAGCACAGAGATAACACATACATCATACATTTGAAGGTCCGACACCCCTTCTGCATCTGCGCACTGAAGCCTAGACCGGGGTTTATCTGCACCTTCGAGTCTGTGCTATCAGTGGACAAGGAAGTCAAAAAACAAAATGGATTCGCTGAGAAGGTTCCATCTTTGTAACATTACAGCCCAAAACGAAAGCTGTTAAGCAATGCATGGGAATTACATTTGACTCATTGACATCCGGTGGCAAAGAACCAAACCAAGATCCCAACACCAAGAAATAACTCAATCTCAACAAATCTATATAAAGTGGTACAATCAAATCATATCAGATCTGATCATTCCTCTTTCATCCTCTTTCCCAGATGTTCATAGATTTTCCTGAAACCACGGGGTCATGCCGGTCACCTTTGGCCACCTATGAGCCTGAAACACGTCACTGTTTTCCCTTCATAGCCCTAGCCTTGGAATCATGTTGCGGCCGTTTGGTGTTCACGGAGGCTGCCAAGGCTTCATAGCCTGACAGCTGACAGCTGATGGCAAAACCGTCAAACCATAGAAAGCGACCCAAATTTGCGGGAAAACCATGGAAAACCCACATCGGTTCGTGTTTTTGTTGTTATTTCATCTCAGTATTGCTGGAGCAGGATCTAATTTCTGGATCCAAATGAACCTCATGGTTCCTTCCCTGTGTCACGCTAATATGTTGGTGTGGGCTCATATGTTGGTGAGTTTGTGTGGAAAAAGGAGCATCGCCCTCGTTGTCGTCGTCGTCATCATCATCATCATCATCACCACCATCATCACCATCATCATCATCATCATTATCATCATCATCATCATCACCATCGTCATCATCCTCATGCTGCACGATATAGTTGACATGTGAATTCGCGTGTGTTCAATGTGTATATATATATATATATATATGTGTGTGTTCAACAAAAAGTGTATGCTTGTCGTATTCTGGCAACTGAATGCGGATGTGGCACGTTGAGAAACAATTCTATAACACGTATATATTATGTATATTAAATTAATATAATATAACGGGTAGCCGTGCAAGAACAAACCTCATTGAACTATCTTGACTTGACTTACTCTTCGCCGATCTGTGAAGACCCCCAGCCTAATCAATTCTCGCAACTGTTTGCGAGTCTGCGTCTCTGTGTCTGTGAGCAAGAGTACAGGTGCAAAATGCTTCATTGTCGCAGTTCTGCAAAGAAATGTGTTGATGTGATTTGATTTCTACCGCACTCCGTTTCTCCCCACGCTTCGCGCCATTGCTTTGTCATCTCACAACCCAGTTTTTTAGTCTTTCTGAGTCTTTCCATTCTTTGCAAACCACGATGCTGATGGTATGAATCGAAGCAGCCAAGCGGCCCTCATAGCGTTTTCGCTTTACCTGGGCCTTCTGCAAGACTTCGCGTTGCCCTTCTAATTGTTTCTCTTCCGCTTCACCTTCCTCATGACAGTAATGGTGCAAATAATAGCTTGTCCCGCATGGAAGCCCAATTGGTGGGAAGATCTGAGATTCAAACGGTTTCTGCTTTTAGCGTATGTCCATGTATGTCCGAGATTTCTCAACCGAGTAATTAATCACCATGCACGAACAACAAACAATTTTGGTATGTTTCAGGCCTTCTGGAAGCGTGAACGCATGGCTTCCAGGTCAGCGATTTCGCGTTGCCGACGTTTTTCTTCAATCTCCCAAGCCCGGATGTATTGCATCTCGTACTTCACCAAACATCTCCTGAGTCATTGCACTTGTGCAAGGGGGCTCATCTGGAAAAGAAACTTCAGAAAAACATGAAAAACTGACAGCAATGTTCCAGCTGCATTTTCTCATTCAACGTCCAAGCTGTAATATGCTACTGCTACTGTATCTAGAGCATGCTAGAGCGAAAATCAACTTAAGAACAAAAACAACGCACAACGAATAATAATGTGTAAGTTTTGGGGAGTGGCGACATGTTGATCATGTTGCAAATGTATATTAATGTTTGATTGCTGCCAGAAAGGTTCTGAATGTCAGCGATCTTACGAAAGAAATCCTGCTCATCCATCTTGTTGAAGTCTCCTGAAAGTCATGATGCAGTCCGGCGCGCGCCGTGCAGGTTGAATCTGGCATGCACAGCAATGCAAGGTGGAAGACTTTGGATATTTTTGGATCTCAACCTTTCCAGGTCATTGGCTACCGAGCAACTGATCAGCGCCATGGAATGGCGTGTCACATCCTTCAGCTTGTCTTCTTGTGCCTCTGACATTGCTCAGTGCATCAGGGAACCGGGTTTAGCTGCTTCAGAACTTTAGGTGACTTTCGCGATTCTCTTTGGTTGGCCCATAACTGTCACCCAACTGGACTGTGTTTCGAAACCGGCAGTCTAGCCAGAATTATGAAGTGCTACCTTCACCCATGTGCGCCAAGCTCTAAAGTACCACTTTGTCCGTCTCAGTCTGAAATCAAGACGATGTCTGTGCCTCATATTTTGCTTGTGCTATTTGAGTCACCACCTGCCAGCTGGCCCAAGATCAAGTGACACGGAAGCGTTTCAAGTTTCAATGGCACCATTGCCAATGCAGGTTCAGTTGGTTCAATTGGCCGCTATTGTCCCGCGTTCGACATGCAAACGATGGCAACATTCACTTGATACCGAAGCAACCGGTCATCGAACGAAGCATATCTATGAAGCCAAAGGACCACGGGTTTGACATGGTTTGACCAGGTTTGTTGTTGCAAGTTGCAACGCAAAAATACGGGTGCCTCGTCTGTCAAAGTGGGGTCCTGTGGCGGCTCGTTTGGAGCAATCCCATCCCTGTTGGTGCAACCAAGCTATCCCCATGGCATGAGCGCTAAGTCGAAGTCCTGCTTCTTCGGAGCAGGCTTTGTTTCCTTCTTTTTCTCAGGAGGCTTCTGCTTTGGGGCGGTGAGGTCATTCTCGAGCAGGGGAGCCTGCAAGAACAGCTATGGAACCACCTGAATTAGTTGAGAATATCGATGCCTTTTGGCGTGCTGTGGGATGCTGTCATTTCATTTTAAATAGATCAAACATACAAAAATTATCTCAAACAGCATGGTGTTTGAAGTGTTCGCCTTCTTGGGCTCCTTTGTTTCCTTCACTTCCTTCACCTCCTTTGCATCTTTTTCCTTCACCTCCTTCGCATCCTTCACCTCCTTCACTTCTTCAGCTGGCTCTGCGCTACGCATGGCTTGAGCCGTATGCTGCAGCGTGCGAATATGTGCGAATGCCAAGCGACTAAACGGGCCACAAAAACATCAGTTGACTAGCACAAAAGGAAGACAATAGACTCATAGACAGAAACAGTGGACGTATGAATGGAGCTCTGTGCATGACAAAATGGCAAAAATTAATTGCGTTGCATGTTCTGCATGTTCTGATAAAGTAAATGGCAAGCCGCCTAAGTCAAACAGTCCTGCAACATGCAAATCTTCCAGGATGAACCTTTCTAAGACATTCTAAGACCCTATGCGCTTCAACACTGCTGGCCAGCTAGGAACACGGCCACAGCACTTCGTGCGCGCAAGCGACGAGAGTTGCAGCCTGCCGTTTGAGTTTGCAACTTGGGACATGTCTATATCCAGCATGCTTGGAAACATGCAAGCTGAAATGTATTGAAAAGTATTGAAAAGTCATATTGATTTTCTGCAGTTGCTACTCTCCATTCCTTTTAATATTTTGAATGCTTCTCGTAAGGCCCACAAGTTTCAAGTGCCGAACACCCACACCGACCCACACACCGACAACGGTGTAGAAGGATCCTTGCAGAATTGTTGCTATCCTAGGAAAGTTGATGATGCAAATAGACATAGGTAGGTTGAACATACTCACATACAGGTTGTGTGTATACAATAGCTATACATGCATTTATATGTATGTAACTCTCACACACATTCATATTGAAAAACATATGCATGTCGTATATGAAGTGTATGCATATCTACAGTACTATATCTGTGTGTTGCAGGTATTGATACACATTGATATTCCATGATATTCCGATGTGAATGCCATGGCATAAACTCTGCCTGACACTGCGCAGGCACAAGCAAGACAAGCCCAAGAGCTTCTCGCCAACTTCTGGGCCTTTGATCCATGCTGCTGCAACAGCTACACGCATGATCTACTCAATTCTTGTCATGGTCTGTATGTACAAGCTATACATGAACAGCATCTGCATGTATTATCTTGTCGACATATGTCACCGCGTGAATTTGTCACATAAATATACGCGCTCGGTATGTGTGGTTTGAAAAGGCTGGGACGTTCCACCGTGGTCTGCCCAAAGGATCGTGCGGCCTGCCACAGGAGAATCCCAAATAGTTGGGCCTGGTTGCCAACTGAAAATGTGAACAAGATTAACATGTACATTAAACAGCGTCAAAGAACTTCACATGCCACTTCCAACAAAAGGCAAATTCTGTAAATGATGTTGAAAAACGTTGGAGAAATCAAACGCCGCTTCAACCACCATCCAGGGATCCAATATGGAAGCCCAACCGACGCAGTGCAAGCAAATGGCAAATCAGCCCTGATCCAAAAAGGACCAACAAAGATTGAACTTGTAACACACTTGGTTTAGGGAGTCTCCGGCAGACAGAGTTGCAACACTTTGTACTTTGGGGGCTGAATGCACATTCATACAGCATCATACAGCGTTGTACTGGTTTGGCCAATCTGCCTTTGTCGCAATCTTCTGGAACTCTCTGCAAATCTCTCCCTACACCTGTCGCAGAATTGAAGTGCCATCATGTGCCTGCCCTGTATGGCCAGAGTTTCCCCACGGGGGAAGTGAAGCGCCAAAGCCATTGCCATCGCCCCAAGCTTTGGAGGCGGTTCTGTTGCTCAGTCTGTCCTCTTTAATCCTCTTTACCAAAGATCTCCTCCTTCATTCCGGGAACAAAACCCGAATCAGTTCGACAGAAAAGACTACAAGCGCTGCACAACGCGCACAGGGACCAGCAAGTAGATTAACATAGATTAACTAGTAATTCTAGTTGCTGTTGCATTTTGACTCACTCCTTGTGCACACCGCCATCGGCCATTTCATGGGACATAGGAAGTAAGAACTGCGGATTGAAAGTCATATGGACGCTCGTGCTGCTCAGGACCTGATGAAAACTTGTACGCGAACTCTGATGAATGCGGCTGTGGTCCATCGCAAAAGCAGTGTTTGGGTCAAGGGCTCAGGGCCAAAGCCAACGACAAAATTGAGGAGACTTTACACACCAAAAGGAATGCAGTGGCAAGAGCGCTTTAGCACTGAAATTGCCAAATCATAGTCTATATATTTTCTCCTTGACTGGAAATTCTGCTGAATCTACAGTATCCATCTCGCGTGTGTTCTTTGGCAGTTTGGGTCGATCATTCATGGGTGGTCCTTCCATGTCCTTCCCAGTACAATGCCATTGGCGTCATCGACGGCAACCAATAACCACGACTATGAACATGAAAACTAGTGAGCACTCCGTGAAGGTCACAGTTCTCTGAAGACCATGTCCATGTCCAGTCGGACTCAGTATATTCGGTGTTGGCAATTCTGCTCAAGCAGGTGCTTTTTTAAATTCTCATCGACGGCTTTGACTCCGGCGATCATTATCATTGAAGGCCAACATGTTCCCCTTTGGGGGGGTGACCTTGAAGCCATGCCCTTGCAGAAGGCCCATCTGGAATCAGCCAGAACTGGACACCCATCAAAAAGTTGCAGGTCCCTCAAAAGACTTGCGCAGGCTGGTAGCTTCTACAAAGCTATCAATACAATGATTTGCATTGATTTGCACTGGCTTTGAGTTTTTGAACAGCCAAAGACCTGCCAAAGTATGATAGATTTATGTTCATCCATTGACCATGCTTGTTGCAAACTTCATACCCTTCATCATGCCTAAACAACCACCAAGGGATATCATGTCTCGAGTAATCAACTACTAGTCTTCGGATGGGCTCTGCAATGCCAAGGAAAATAGCATCGCGCTATGACGCTAAGCATAGCATGGCAGTAGCTACAGCTTTCCCTTGTTGGAAAGCTCTAAACAGTTCACTCCTTGCCTATCGGCCAAGAATGGCAAAATGATAAGCCCACCATGCCTCAGAAGAATCTAAATTAAATATATCTTCTTGCATACATGCCATGGAATGGCAGAAAGGCAGGGCGCGAACCGCTGCAATCTGATACGCTTTGAACATTGGATTCCCCCGAGCATCCACCAAACCTGCCACAGGTTATTTTTTTGCCACAGGTTATGAAAACAGAAATGAAGGATGGTGAGCCTTGGCATAGAAACTATTCCCTCCAATTTCCCTAGAATCTGACGCAAATTCGGCTATGTTCCACGTTGTCTACATCTTGCTTCCTGGTCCAAAGGTGAAGGCGGGGCCATGCAGGCATTGTATTCATTTGTATTCAAGCTTGAGTGCTGTCTGGTTGGTCTGTACGATTGTAGGGTAACTGCATACTCCTGAGGCACTGATTGTCACAACAGGCACTGTGTTCCTCTCTGTCCCCCGCCATGTCCCCATGCCTCAACGTGATGCGATCGAGACATCATTCCGAACTAAACCCAGTTCCTCCCACCAGGCTGGAAGCAATGATGGCGGTGGCAAACCTTCCGACACACAGGGGCGCAGCATTTTCGAATGGTTCGTCTTGGACCAAGATTCTCTTGGCGTCTGGCATCCTCATACTCCTACTTTTCAAACTTTGTTAAATTCTTGTCCACAGCAGCAATCAAATCAAGCATGGGCTGTACAAGCACTGGAAAATGAGATGTCAGTCTCCGGCTCATTTTGACTGCACATGCACATGGAGATTGAATGTCGCTGGCCTAGAGCGCCCTTGGGCAAAACCTCCATCGTCACCTTGGCCGTCCAAGAGGTGTACTATTTTTTTTGTCAGGGCTTCGCGAAGGATTCTAACAATACACCATCCCATCAACAAACCATTTCTGGGTCATTTTACATCCTCAAATACGGGCATACGGTATCATATACCTAATAATCAACCTCTATTGGAGATGGTAGTTATGGCGTTTATTGTAGTTCATGATTGGGTTTACCACTGTGGAGATGCCAAGCAACGGAGACCGCTGTTCCATCCACCGTGGTGGAAGGCGCCTTGCGTTCCACAGCACCCGTCATTGGTGAGGACAAGGAGGAGCGACGCTTTCGAACAAAGCCTTGATCAGTTGGTGTCAGCACCAAATAGACCCGTGGTGGCCACGGGGAGTATCAAGAGTCAAGAGATATCAAATGTAAACAGCATATAATATACTGAAATATATTAAATATATTATATTTGATTCATCCTCAGCCCTGGGTGATACATGCAATGCATTGGGCATGCTTTGATGCAACAACCCCCCAAAAAAGCTATTCTTTTTGGAGGGGTATCTTTATCACTCAGGAACTAGCTCATCCAAGTCGTATATGTAAGGAGAAATTGAGGAATTCATTCAATGAAGGGTGCATCAGGATTGTGCTTCTGCAATATATAAACGATTTAAACATACACATCACCAATTCAACAATAAACCCTCTATGTCTGTCTATTATCAAAGTCCGCCTGCTACAGTAGGTATCTATTCATACATAAATGCCCGTATACAGTAGGTACATTTCAAACATATAAAGAGGTACTATATACAACATACGAGTACATGCATATATATATATATATTATAAGTATATGTATGTTTGTATATATATATATGCGTGTGTGTACGTATGTACAAATATATGTACAAATATGTTCCAAGACAGCCTCTTCCTTTTCCAAAGAACTGACAGTGTGTCCCAGTGGACGTCGAGACACGAGAAGGCTGTGCCTCCGGTTTCTCTTTCTCCACCTCGATTGCTGAACACAAATGGGCGGCTGCATAACATGTCCAGCAACCAATCAGTGATCTCCTGCGATAATGTGATATAATGTGTGCATTTGTATGTGCCGGCATGTGTACAAGTCGAGGGAAAATCATGTTTTAATGGGTTAACATGCTTTAACTACTTCTTGGCAGTATTTGAAGATGATATGATATATATATATATATATACGTAATTATTTCAATATCTATTTGATATTATGTGTATCTTTTCATATTATGACCTTTCACAACGCTGCTTGAAGTTCACCAGGCCTCTTCACAGCTGGGCACAGACGCAGCCAGTCGCGCAGCAGCATTTCGGACAATCTGCGCGTTTCCCGCAATGCAAAGGGCCCGACATGAAAAGTACATCCCAAGATGGGCTTATGAGGGCTATTGATTCCTATTAATGGGTTCTGCAAAGTTCTTTGCTGTTGCTCAGGCTGGATATGTGCTGTTCAGGTTTGGTCTGCCATTTTGGTCTGCCATGGTTTGTCAGTTGCAGCAACGAAGACCCCAAAGTCATATCCATTCCACCTCTGCAGCCATCCCAGCTGCAATGACCACAGTGGGCCCAGCGACCTGGCAGAAAAAACTGATCCGGGGCAGATCCAGAGGCCATGACCAAGCATCATATTTAATGCAAGATATGCAAAGGTAATTAAAGCTATGACAAGGATTAATAATTAAATTTATAACAAGGATTAATAAGGTACATAATCAATACATAATCAATCAGAGTCATATAATGTCATATACAGTCTCCCCACGCCTGAGCTGCACAAGAAAGGAGGGTCTTCTCCTACGGCTCGCTGCACAAGGGTCGAAGGGAATCCCGCAGTTTCTGGTGACTCTCAGTGACTAGCAGAATGACTGGGCAGATGTACAGGATCTACACGATTACGAAGATTAGAAGCGGGCAACGAGCATTCTCCAGTACCAAATATATAGAGTCAATATTGCTAATGAATACTCATGATATCTATGCACTGTGATTATGTATGGGTAATAGCGGCAATAGAATGTACTAGATGGATGGATGCCTACTAGTAGATGATACTTATCCAGAAATGCAGCATATTGCTCGCAACTGGCTAGGAATCGCGTTCGTCTTTTTGTCAGATCCTTCTGCACGTGGTCGCACATCGACAAACACCGAAAAGTAGTCGTGCAAGTTAGAGAGAGTGCGTTGGATTTGTGTCCAGATTATTCTGGCGCAATGAGAAAAAACCTGCATTATCACTGATCACATACTGATCACTACACAGTATCATCAAATATCATCAAATAGCATCAAATATCATCAGTATCATGCTACTTTTGAGAAATCCATCGCTGTCCTTTGGCACATCCTTAACAGGCATCTTGGAAGCTTGCCGAGGAAGGCCCCGGCCAGCAAGTCTCGGTGGCTGCCCCGCCAAGGCTGTATCGGCAGTGTGTTGGCCGGCCTCACATCTGGTGGCCCAATGAGTTCTGAATATCTGGATCCAGGTTCAGGCGAAGATGAGCTTCTACATCTATGTACACACACATATATATATATATATATTATAGATATATATATTTACATATACATATATATAGACCACATACATACATATATATATATATATATATTATATTATATAATTACATGACTATAAGATAATATAAAGAATGTATGATGTGATATTTGTGTATCCCCATGGCGCTCGCGGCTTTCTATTCACTGAGTTAGTCCAAGCAGCATCTGGGAGTTCAGGAGCCTCCCATGCAGTGCTCTCTAAAGCTTTCCCGCCTGCCGCCTGCACTTTGGCCTTACACCGGCGCTTGCACCAAACTGCACCAAGCTGATAAGATCTGATACTGATGATACTGTAAGATGTTAGAATTGTTAGAAGATGTTCAGGCTCTGCACTTCCGTGACTTTCTGAGTTCATCTTTTCAAAAATCTTCAATATGCATCTGCTGCGATTGATTTAAGATGATTTAAGCATTTGATATTTAATTGATATTTACGAAGTTCCGCTCTATTGAAGTATCCCTTGACTGCTTCTGGTGGCTCCAAGCACCAAATCTGAACACCTGACACCTTCGACCGCGTTTCAGTGAAGACACGAAGTGATGGCAGTGCTCCTCCGTTTCAAACCACCAGCCATCGACTGAACGAGTTGGCTCCAGTGCTCCGAAGGGTCTGTATGCACCTGAGGTGTTTGTCATATCGACAACATTCGACAACCACATGCATTGAACACTTCCATTTTTCCGCACAAGAAGATACAAGAAGAAGGCATACCATAAGGAAGCAAACCATGATAAACCAGTGTGCGAACACGGCATGAGAAGGCTGTCCTACTGACATCCTACCAAACACCTGCAGTTGCCAGGTTCAAAGGCACACACACACATATATGTATATATATATATACATGATTATACATGCATGTATGTATGTGTATATAATATATATATAATAGAGAGAGAGAGTGCCGTTGAACGCCTTCACAGCCGGATCTTCACTTCTTGTATTGTCTCGTGGCATCTCATGGCGACTGTCGTTTTTCTGAGTCCGGGTGGCCACTCCCATCTACCGGCCAGCCAAGCCGGTGGAACTCCTGGGTGCCCGGTGGTGCAAAAAAGGTGATCCGCATCCACCTGCAGCGACTCAGCGACCCATGGCGATATTGCTGTGTCAGAGAAGCGCGTAAAGTATCCGATAAGCATCCCACAATACAAGTCATATCAAGTCATGATGATCGGGCAGGTGTGCGAAATTGAAAGCAATGCAGCCTGTACCCAAACAGCCGTCGCTTGTCCAGACCCCGCGCCCGCCAGAGCCTGTTCTCATGGTAAAGGTTGAGCAGTGTTGCAGAAAAGCCGCCGGGAAAAATCACAGAACCAAAAAATCGTTGTCCGTTGGCAAAGGGGCCACGCCTGAAAAGTAGCAGCAGCTGACTTTCCAAAGACAACTTGAATTGCAAGTCATGCAACCCTTCTTCATGACATCTTTGTTTATGTAATTATGTGAGTAAAATCTTTCATAGTTCATGTATGTTCATGTATGTTCATGTGTAATTAATGTTGTTTCCTGATAAGTGCGGTGGGCTGGTACCCGTCAAGTTTTTGGAAAACAGAAACCTGTTGATTGATGGGATGGGTCGGTATGTAAAGTTTGTTCCATGCATTTTCCCAAGTTTTTTGTGTTTTCTTTAGCAAGTTTTTCATTTTTCAGTATGTGTTTTTGTGATGTGTTTTTCAGCATTAGTTTTTTGTTCAATGTTTTGGTTCAGAAATGGTTCGAAAATGACATCAAACAATAAGAATAAGCTTGTTAATTAACTAAAGCCTATGTAAAACCTATATAATCAAAACACTGCACCCACACATTTTTTCAAGCGGGTAGTTCATGAGCAACTGAGATTTCCAACAGTTTTATATCATATATGTTTGTCGTGATGGTCTTCTATTGTGTCCTACTTTTTCTAGGGGGGAACTTTCAAAAATCCTTACTCAAGATCATGATCCAAAACTATTTCAACCCTGTTCCATCATTTTTTTCCACTGTCGGAATTGTTTGGGGGGCCCACGCTAATCAAGAGCCCGCATGAATATTCGTCCAAATCTTTGAACTGCTGCCTTACTTCAGTGCACCATAGTGTACCTAACCAATCCTTGGATATCCTTGGCATCAATGAAAGCATCAATCACGTTGCCAGGGCACAGGCCCATAGCCAGCTCCAGTCCTCATGTTGCCGCCATGACTGCTACGGAGTCGAATGAGACATCTTTAGATCTGGTGAATACTATGCGACTAGATCGTGATCAAGCTGAATTGAGCTGAATTGAGTAGAATGCAGCCTTTTTGCCCAACTGACGGCATATTTCCATGCAACAATGGCGGCCAAAACAGCTTAAAGGCATCCCTTCCGAATATTTAACATCTTCCCATCGGCAGCGCTGCCCATGCAACACTCGAGCAAGCGGGTGGGTCTACGCAAGAGTGACAAGTTGGTCCACATGAGATTTCATTAGATTTTGCTGGAAAAGCAAAAAAATGGTAGGTCGCGAGCAGTACACTTCCCACATTTAAAAATGAAATCAGTCGTTCACAATTCCGCACTCGTCTGTTCCCAAGGCTCGGCGCCCAAACTTGAGGTGCCTGTGCCTTTGATGCCTCTTCTTGCGTATCTCCTGCACGAAAGGATACAGGAGTGATACAAAAGGGCTATAGATAGCTAGATGCATCTGGATACAGCATCTGGATGCAATGATATGGCAAAATCATAAAAACAAAGTCACATGTGGGGCATGTCAGTTTTTCTCGATGCCAACGCCCCATCGACTCTATCGGCACATGTGAAGTATGAATGATTCATGCAAATTAAATAGCTGATGCAACAATCGGGATACAATTTTAGGTATGGTGCAAGAAACGGGTATGGTGCAAGCGCATGCACCTGCAAGGTATTTCCCAGGGCCCTATTCTTCCCTGAACTCGGTCCTGCAATTGCACCCAAAGATGGCAAGGGTCTTCCAAGGTCCTCGCCCCTGGCTGCGCACGCTTTGTCAGCTCTGCTGGGTCGAGGTTCGGAACTGTCCTCGGGCATTTCAGTGCGAGTTCAGTGACCGACGAGCAAAAGAACCCAGTAGCTATTTGATCCATACAGGACGTCTTGCGTCGCGTTAAGAGCTTGACCGCAACCAGACCTTGCACTGAGGGTGGCTTCGGACAACGCTCACCTCCTGTAGCTCTGCGAACGTAGAAATGGCAGTGAATTTCATGTGAGGGCCATAGGATGCCATAGGATGCCATAGGATGCCATAGGATGCCATAGGATGCCATTGGCCTCAAGTGAAAATTGCCATAGGCATTTACCTTGCCTCGCCAAGGCTCAAATAGGAAAGCAAGAAGTCTTTCACGCGCAGGACGAAGGATTTCAGAATGGTTGCACGGAATGGTTCCACACAAACACCTATCCTCCAGGGAGCTGGAATGGACTTGGAACCTGAGCTGCAAAATGCCGAAACACTTCCCTTTCTGCATGTTGGAGTCTGTTAATTAGAGCAATTGTATCACGTGGCACCATGCTGGAACGCAGGTGCCTTTTGTGTGGCATTTTGGCCGAGCAGTGCGTGAAAGCACAATAAGAACTTTCTTGAAAGCTATTGACTATTGCCATGTCTGGGCATCTAGATATTGCCGCACCCTATCAGATCCTTCTGTGAGCACATCCAGGAGTCTTTTGCAAAATTCAAATTATACATAATCATCATAAAATAATATCTGTTTATATAGTTGTCTTATGTACTAAAAAATCATAATATGATTATATAATATTATATACCAATATATACCATATGACCATAGTATCATATCCGCCAAGTTTGGAAAAGCGCACGTACTGCACACCTCACATCGCGTCACCTCAGCCCAGGCACCTTTGCGGCCCCATGGGGATTGCCGAGCTTCGGCTTCCGACATCTGATTCGGCTTCAGCTTGGCAGCACCTGAGACGCTTCGTGCCTTTTAAATCTAATATATATATATGTTCCTTTAATGTCGTTTATTCTTTGTACCTTTTTCATCCTTTTTCCGTGTAAAACAGTGGCATACAATCCCAAGCCCTTGCAAGCTCAGGGCTCAGGGATAGCTCGGGGCTTCATGGCTTGAAATGTCTTGAAGACGCAAATTGCATTTCCTGGACCGTCCTTGCATGTTATCCTATCAAAGGGGCCCAAAACAAGGCCAAAAACAAAGCAAAACGGTTGCTAGGGACCAAACATGTCGCCTGATTTCCACTATGTGAATGCATGTGAATGCAATCAGTTTGAAACCCTGAATCTCCATCCAATTGCCCAGCAAGTTGCGCAGCTGCAGAACAGGCCTTGCCAGTCCAGCTTTCTTTTGCTTCTCCCGGCCTAGGAATTGCCGTCAACGAGCAAAAGACAGCTAGAAGGCTAGAAACGAAAACCAGATATACGCAAAGAACATCAAAGAACTGAAGGCAAAAACTAAACTGACCATACATCGAAAATAATGATGGCATTATGATGGCAGGAACTAGTCCAGCCACAGCTCCCTGACAAGGCGGCTGCCTTGAAATGGTCTCTCAGTCTCTGAGTGTTTTTTTGCACGCAGCAGCTGTCTTTACCGGGCACAGAGGCCACGAAGGGTACTTCAGAAGTTCCTTCAGAAGTTCCTCCGTGCCGAGCTTGTCACTTTGGGTTCACCTTGGGTTCACCGCCAATCGAAACTGCTCCATGGACCTCTGGGATTGGGCATTCGCCCACCCGGGCCGGAGCCAAGCTCCCGAATTGAATTGCGCCCGTGCCACTTGCAAGCTTCTTCAGCGAAGACTGCGAAGACTTGTTGATCTGGCTGTGAAGGGACTCACGCCCCTGCTGTGATAGGAATGGAATACTGCGCGTCTCCTTGCTTACATCCACAATGTCATAATACTACTTGAGAGGGGGAACACGAAAGGTAGGTAAGCAAGAAAGGAACCGAAGAAAAAATGAAGGGGAGAGGGCAGGGAAAAAAACATAAAGTGGAGTCTGGTAAAAGCGACGCGGCCAGTTTCTT
>Ga0126342_10009415_pt1 | contig 17512 bp, 19 predicted proteins | sample Cyp1metagenome_FD_92528 | JGI IMG/M metagenome (GOLD analysis project Ga0126342, IMG submission 92528) | Coral microbial communities from Lord Howe Island, Old Settlement Bay, Australia - Cyphastrea 1 metagenome | ecosystem: Host-associated > Invertebrates > Cnidaria > Coral ... | reverse complement strand
TCTATCGATTCTATCGATTCTATCGATCGATCGATCTATCTATCAATCTTTCTTTCTTTGATTACACATAGATACATTAAACATCAATGTTGCATGATATCTTTGGATTGATTTCACCTACCGAGGCAGCAGAATCTCGCGCTGCCGCTGCAGAACAGGAGCTGAGTCTCCTGCGCCAGGTGCGCCTGGTTCCCCATGGGGAGATTTTGTGGAAGATGATGGGAATGATGGGATGATGTGGATTCAGAATGAGTAATGATTTTCCAGATTTCCATGGATGATGAAAATGAGTCCTGGAAATGTGGGATTTTCCAGATTTCCATGGATGATGAAAATGAGTCCTGGAAATGTGGCTGGTAATGTTTGGGAGTGGTGGTAATGTGGCTGTTGCAGCTTCGGCTTCTGTTTGTGTGCTGTTGTTGCAGTGCAGCTGATTTACTGTAACGACTGTGTACTGGCAGTGTTCGATTTCTTGTTTAGTTCAGACCTCACTGGACCATTTGGAGACTTGGATCAGAATGCAAAACATCTGCTGATTTTATCAAGAATTTGACACATGTGTTTCTTAAAACTTGATGAAACCAGACTGTATGCTGTGATGAAACCTTTCCTACCCAAAAATCACAAGAAACAGGATGTAACTCGAAGGGTATGGAGATCAGGATGCAGAATCATAGATATGAATATGCATGCACCACAAACCGAAGTTTATAGATTATAGATGGATGCATGTACACTGTAACTACTCAAAATTATCGAATATGCCAGAGATGTCGAAAATCGAGAACCTGGAAATCAAGAGGCGAGAATCATCCACAGCATCCTGGAAACACGTTTCGATCTTTTTGGGTACCCGGCCTGGTAAACTAACATAGCTATGGAAAATCACAATTTTTCATGGGAAAATCCACTTTAAATGGCAATTTTCAATAGCTATGTTAGTTTACCAGAGGGTACCCCGAAAACATCATATCACACAATGCAAGATATCTAGTCGTTTTCAAAGGTACCCTGCAGAATGGTGAACCAATGGCCATCATAGGAGCTGAAGACTGCGTTGGCCACGCTGGCGGAAACTGAGGTAGGGCCCAGGGTGTGCCGATAGCAGACATCTCTGACATTTTGACGAAGAACAATTGGTAATTCGCCAGCAAAGATAGGAATTCAAACTATCAAGAATAGGCGGGATATGATGGGATCTAGAATGGATACATACAGGCATACATACATGATTTGGGCGTGTTTGAAAATTACAGATCCACTCGACATCATGGATCTTTTAGTAGAGAATGGAAGGTTTCAGACCATTGGAGTCTGGGGTGCCATATTTTGATCAGAAACTGTCCATTTTTTTAGGTGCAACTTGAACTCTGTGCGCACGTTGAAGATATTGCATGCTGGAAGGGTGGCATTTTTTTTTGGAAAACACTAGACATGAAGGATCTATCTGATTCCTACAAGACATCGTCAGAGTTTTTGCAAACATTCCCTCGACAATTCCCCAACCTTTCCCGAAAAGATCTGGGAAATCACCTCTCATGTGAGGCAGCTGCTACTGCCACCCGCATGCAGCTGGAGCCCTTGGAGAAGGACACCTGGAGTCTGAGATGGTCAGCCCAGGGGGAAGACACCCAAACAAATCGATGGTGTTCGTATCCTCATTTTTTAGCCATGAAAAATATGAAAATAAACAGAGACACTGTTCCAGTCTTCGTTGCAGGTGGGCAGAAAAAAATTCGGAGCACCTTCAATTTAAGGCTCCAAAAACCACTCCCTGAATCCACCTTTGGGATGCAGATCCAGTTCCGATTGGATATGTCAGCATACAGGGGTCCCATATCTTCACTGTTGCGGATGATCATTTACCCTCTGGTAAACTAACATAACTATGGAAAATCAGCACTTTTAATGGACAAATCAACGAGCGAAATTGCCATTTTCAATAGCTTTTTGTATGTTTACCATGCCGGGTATATTCCTATCCCATTGAATCACGATAGAATCCCATTAAACCACTATAAAACCATACAAAACCCATTGAATACCATGAATTATATTTACCAGAGGGTATGATTCATAGTCACGAAAAATCGCGGCACCTCCAGGAGATGAGGGGCTTCGGCCAAGCGCACGAAGCGGAGCTGGAGCTCTTACGCGAGGACCGGGGTCCTTTGGGCACACCGAAAGTGTGCGCCAAACGCGTGCGGAGTTTCTGACGTGAAAGCCTTGTTTGGGGGATGACAAAGCCTACCCTCTAACTGCACATATACTGTAACTGTAACTGTATGTATGTATATATATATACAATTATATAGATATCATATTCCCAATTATTTGTTATGACCATAAGGGTACTGATCGGGTTTTGACCCCCACATGTGGAGTTGAAGCCCTGGGGATTTAGTGGTGAAAGCTGGGGTGTTCATATCCTTTTGATGGGTTCAGACTCGGAATGGATGGGGCTACACCTCTTCTGGAGGAATGTTGAGAGCTGGTGGCAGCCGGCAGGAGAAACATATTTCAGTGTGACGTGGCAAAACCGCCGTGCTGTGCCGCAGGAACAGCAGAAGCGCACGGAAGCACATGCCCAGCATGTGAAGGACGCCAATGGCTCTTCCAGTCGCTGCTAGGGGCCACTTGGATATGGATCAATACCAAATAACCCCCAACTTGGGTTGAGGAATAATCTCGACATGTACCATGTACACACATATATATGTATATATACATATATAATCATATATATATATATATTCTCGACATGTACCATGTACACACATATATATGTATATATACATATATAATCATATACATATATATATATACATACACCCTTCTGTTCATATTTGGGATGTGAACCAAAGGGTAGCAGGGTTTTCGTTCATTTGCACTCAAAGTGAGCGCGTTCAATAGGCAAATTATTCAAGAGGTGGGAGGTTGATTGGGTGGTCAAGTTAGCTACACGGCTCATTTGTAGCAGCCGCTTTCCAATTCCACTAACAGCGGTCATTAGTCATTAGTCTCATATCGCCACTTAAGTGTCTCTAGAGCACCAGAGTCTCACCAGGAGTTAGAACAGCGCCTGGAAGTGCAGCAGCAACAGGTGCCTGCTGAAAAATCGAGCTGGGCATCCTGTCCGACATGAAGAGTTCGTGGTCTCTGAAAGGCGAACCCTTCTAACAACATCATGCACAAAGTTATCAACAGTTCAGATTACAGATTATATATAGGTACATCTATTGTGTTGAGCTTATAATATATCTACAATATATATACATATATAATATACATCTATTGTGTTGAGCTTATAATATATCTATCTACAATATATATACATATATAATATAAATATATATAGGTACATAGGTACATCATATTGTAGAGGAAATATGTATTGAAGTATGTTCCACCCCAAACATTTTTTCCTTCTACAGATAGAGAAACGTGGCTGCCGCGTGAACATGTGTGGCCAGGCTGCTGAAGAGCTGCAAAGACAGCAGGAGGAACTCCAAAGGCCGGAGGGTCCGGCAGGGTTCGGCAGGGCTTGGAGTCCCATTTTGGGGACTTGTTTCACTCAATGGATTGGATTAAGGGAAAATTTACAGGAAACCATAGATTTTCCCATTAAATACAGGGCTTTCCTGTAAATTTCCCCTTAATCCAATCCATTGATTCACATCACCAAAAAAAGGTCGTACCTGTTGGAGATTTTATGATCTCCCCATTAAAAATCTGGGTGATGTGAAAAATTGGGAGATTTTCAGAAGAAACGCTGTTTGTAGAAAAGCCACCGACGATGGGGTTATCTTTGGGATATATTTGGGGTTATCATGTGGGATATAACAAACTAACAATATGTGATTTTGGTTTGTTAATCATCAGGGACCTCCGCCCAAAAAAATGATAGTTGAGACACTTATTTTCCTCAGCACAGTCGCATTTTGGATTCCCCATTTTGGTAAAGACAATTTCAGAAATGAATGGTTGACTAGTATCGACTCTAAACAGTTTTGTTGGGGAACTTTGCATTCACATTCTGAATATTCTGATGAGTGTCTGACGGCATTCCGGAAGCATCAACAGTAAGCTTTCTGATGCAGTGTTTGAAGGAAGTATCTCTTGGTAGTGCAGTAACTTTGCAGTTGGTTATGAACCGCTGGTCAGATGAGAACAACAAAGAGTTTGCAAGGGTCAATAGGTTTGGAGCGTACCCCAACTACGGCATTGATGTTAGGTTTGTTTCATTGAGGGTTTTTCACGTTAAAGGTAATATGGCGGTACTGGTTTTGGGGATTCCTGGTTGATTGATCAACCCGTGCGAAAAATCCAGGGTTTCCACGACCTACCGATGAGGTCGAAAGAGGCTTTGGTGGAAGCGCAGGTTCGGCTCCGGCACAGCCTTGAGACTGGTTTTGGTTGGACCAACCTCGGTTCGCCAGTTTGACAAGCAGCAAAGTTTGATGGTCCCTCACTTCGAGACATTATTTGGAAGTGCAAGCCATCCATTTTTTCAAGTGCTATCCATCTACAGAGCTTCACCCTGGTTGCATCCGTATGAATTGGAAATCAAAGCCAGGTCTTTGCTTATTTTTAACATTCCTATCCAGCGGTTAGGAGGGAGTGGTTGGGAGCTAGTGGGAATACATATTCCCAATAAAGATTGGAGAGCCAAGGAGCTACGACTTGGGTTTCCCAACCACGCAATATAACCTTTAATCATTTTATCTCCTAGAGCTGTATGGGAACAGCACAGCAGCGTGGGTTCTTTTGGACCTCGGACCTCGATAGAACCTCGATCGGATCCCGCTTGATTATGCAGAAATCCGGCTTGCCAATGCCTTGCTGGATGTAAGTGCAGCTGGATATGGTTTCATGTCGCGTTGCCAATAGGATTTGTTCCTCTGCGCGAAACAAGCAGTTGTCTTGTTCCAACCAGTTGAGGAATTCATTTTTGAAGCGTTCGCAATGGGAAACCCATATTCCCTGAACATGAAAACCATAGTGCAACTGAATATGGGTTGATGTAGCGTTGCCAATAGGATTTGTTCGTCATAGTGCTTAAATTTTTAAATTCAACCCTCAAGAAACAGTTTTTTTTTTGCAATGGTGGGTCTTGCGTTTACAATGGGGGATCCATGTCCCGGCAGGCGTTCACAATGGGGGAAGGAATTGGTGTGACTTTTCTGGACCTGTGGAGGGCGGAGTTCCATGCGGGGAAGGAACTGAGAGCAAAGTTGGTGGGACTTCCGGGTTCCATGTCGGGTAGGTGACAGCTGAAGCCGCCGCGCTGGAGGCTCGAGCAGTGAGGCGAGGGCAGGGCGAAAATATTTGGAGGGTATTACAATTCAGCTTTCAGTCCTCAGATTTTCCCAAAAACAATCCATGAAAATTGAGATACCACAGGGTGAAATTTTGGTTTCTTGAATCGATTCCCTCCAAGTTGCTGGATATTCCCTCCAAGTTGCTGGATATTCCATAGATATTCCATCGATCTCTTCAAAAGTGGTGGAAGGTCCGAGGACGCCAAAATGCCAGGATGGAGGCTGCCTCGACTCATGCGGAGCCCAATGGTGCGACACCTGGGTATCCCACATTTAAAGTCCGCTGGTTCTGTCCCCATTGTCGGGTATTCCATTTTTTTTCTTGGATCTCATCAATTTGATGGATATTTGGTGGTTGGTTCTATCCAAAGATTTGTTTTGATATTAGTATTGACTATGAGTATCAGCCATATGGGATGGGTGAACAGTACCCAAGATCAGTTCCGCAGTTTTCCAAGGCGATATCTTGGACGACCAGCTGCTGCGTGTGGAGGAAATCGGTGATGGGTGCTGTATGGATCAAAGGATTGTTTTTTCAAAGAAAACCCATGTTTTTATTATATTCATTTGTTTTTTTTCCCGAATGCGTAGCAAGGGTTCCCGTTTCACTCTGGGGGTTTGCAGAAGCCTCGCGCCAAACATCGATTTTGAGGTCGTAGATTTTGGAGTTCATGAGAAAACTCATAGGAAAGCGTCGACTTTGTAGCTACAAAGTGTGAACAATTCAGGAAGTCTCGCACGAAACGCTCGTTTTGAGGTTCCAACATGTCTTGTTTCGATTCTCTGGTTCTCTTGTAGCGTCGCCGTGTCGATAAGGGAAGCTGCAAAACCTGTCATCTTCGAAGGTGTCCAAACAGGTTCAATGTCGTTTTGCGTGGCAGGCGTGGCGCGTCGTGACATTCTCAAATGTCTGCATAATGGTGTCGAAAGTCGTTTTGTGTGACAGGCGCAATAGTTTTGCAAGGTTTTCAGAAGTTGACTTTCATTTTTCGTGGCATGTGCAGCACTTTGGACGTGTCCATGTTCATTTTGCGTGGCAGGCGCAGCACTTTAGACGTGTCGTGTTGCCTTGACAAACATCGTTCGGGCCCAGACCGGGCGTGCTGCTGGCATGGATGGTTGGAGCGGCAATGAGATCGCTTATCTCCCACCTCCTGTGCTGGAGCATGTGCAACATTGTTTCGCCTTGTTTCAGCAGCATGGCTTTGTTCCTACCACTTGGACTTACATTAAACAAGTTCATGTACCCAAGTCTGCAAATTCTGTCCAAGCCCGTGATTGGCGGCCTATTGCAGTGATGTCGATTTGGTATCGTGTATGGAGTGGATCACATTTCAAATCAGCCCAATGTCAGCAGTGGCTCCGGGGCTGGCTCCCTGCACAGGCCGTTGGTGGCCGTCGTGGAGGCGAAGTTTACGATGCCCTGTGCCAACTCGATTTTCACCAACATGCAATTTCCTTGGACTTTAGTTTGGCGTTTGACCACGTGCATCCTCGCCTTGCCCTGGGAATTTTTGCCGCTCTCGGCATGAATGCTGCAGTTCTAAGGATCCTTGAGAATGTTTGGTGTCACCAACAGCGTTTTTTGACCCTGGATGACCAAGTCCTTGACCACCCAGAATCTGTTCAAACCAGCCCTCCACAAGGAGATAGCGTTAGTTTGATGGCAATGCTTGCTGTGCTTGTGGGACCCACACATGACCTGGTGGCTCGGCACCCACAGGTCACTTTACGCACATTTGTCGATGACCGCACCTTCACAGGTCCGGCTGCTTCTGTTTTAGCTATGAAAGATAATTGGAGGCAGTGATGCCTTGGGCTTGGTTGAAAATCAAGCGAAAACCATCCATTTCCATCGCACACAAGCCGGTCGTGCCGCTTTTCGAGCATTAGGTGTCCCTGCTGATGCCATTTCCACCAACCCCAAAATTTTGGGTTGTGAATTGAAACCTGCACAAGGACGTGTCTCTACTCAACGTGAACAAGATCGGTTGCGGGACAGCGTCCACTATATTCGCAAAACGCAGTTCCTACCCCTGCCATGGCAGCGCAAGCGAGCCTTTGTTGTTGGCCAGGGGCTTTCGAGAGCTGCGTGGGGTTGGTTTTGGCGCTTGCCAAATAAATCTGACATGAACAAAGTCCAGACAGCTGTCAAGCGGGCGCTGGGCGAATCACCAGTGGCATCAAAGCATCTGCAGCAAATCGCTCGAGGTCATGGTGCACACTTACAATTTCGCATTGTCTCCGATTTGCTGCGTGTGGCATGGAGACAAGCCCTTCGCCGTCAGAGCATTCCTGGCCCGTGGAATTCCATGTGGGCCAAGAACCTCACCAGAGCCCTTGCTGTTTGGGGATGGAAGCCATCGCAGCCCTGGCATTTCCATCACAATGAGTAAGGTTCATTTGCCCTCACGGGCACCCAGATGCGCCGCCTTGACCACATCCAACACGATCTTCGCGAAAGTTGGCGTCGGTGGCACTACAACCAGTGGTCCTTTGGAAGTCGCCGCGATGCCAGCGGTGCACCTTTCCATTCTGACCGTTTGCAGTGGATCCGCAGCAAAGCGGCGCAATGCAGAGATTATTTTCAGGTCCTCACTGGGGCCTTCATTAGCCCTGCGTGTTTTCAAACCATGCGGAAGGAAGACTTGCAACATTGCCCCTTCTGCAACAATCCGGAAGTTGTTCCGACCCAGGACCACATCATTTGGTTTTGTCCAGGAAATACTTTGCATGAGCCAAGACTTCGCTTATTGGGATCGTCTCCTTTCCCCGCTGACAGCTTGAGCTTTGTGCAACATCGATTGGCTTGGCCAGAGAACCCTTTAGGGAGCCCAAACAATGACATGATCCTGACATGGTTCGTTGCTGCGCGACGAATCATTTTGGACCATCGGTGGCAGTGAGGGGATGGGGGCTGCATGCGCTCCCGTAAGCATGCAGTCTTGCAAGTTTGTTGTTGTTGACGTGTCGTGTTGCGCGTTTTTTTTGCGAATTGCATTGTCAGGACTGCAACAAGTAGTGACAAGGTGCAAATTCCGTGGCAGGCGTGGAACATTGCGAGAGTCATGTTGCATGGCAGGGGCAGTATTTGGTGCAGATCTGTTGAGTGTGGAAAGTCATTTTGCGTGGCAGGCGCAGTATATTTGGGACACTTTATACTCTACACTCCATCTACACTCCACACTTTACACTCTGCACTTTACACTTTAAACTTCACTCTTTACACTTTAAACTTTAAACTTCACTCGTTACACTTTGCACCCCACACTGTACACTCTACACGTGACACTCCAGACTGTACACTCTCCACTCTCCCACGCGCCATGCATTGACATGCATTGACTTTAAATGATCCAAATTGAACGCCAAGTTTCTTTGACCTTTCTGGCATGGATCCAAGGATGTGGGGAAACTCCGAAACGCAGCCCCAGCCACTAATCAGGAACAGGATACCGCATGAAGGATTTGCCGGCACTGAGGTGGACTTGCTGGGATGTTTGGGGCGGATTGGAGCCGGCCGAGCACTTCAGCAGCGCCTCCAAGGCAGGGTGCTGTTTCTGCGATGGCAGGATACTACCACAGCACAGCACAGCTCTCGCCTAGGTATTGCTGCGGAGGAAGGATGCCAATGCATCGTCCTCCAAAGCCTGCCCGACCCAGATGCGGCGGGATTTTGGAGTGCTGGTGGCTTCAAGATGGCCGCATTTGTCGGCTCCTCATGCCCCTTGCGGGTTGTTGACGGTTACAGCGAAACAATGCTAAACAATGTTACGCAGAAGTGGCACACCACTCACTCGCATCAAGGCCAGCGCCGCAGAGCGTGCCTCACTGCCGCCTTCAACATGGCGGTGGCTGTGCGTCTTCGATGCAGTTGAGATAACGTGATACTGCACCGCATTGGTGATGTTTTTGTGCACGTACTTCGCCACGAGGTCAAGCAGATCGACAGCAGCTTCTGCGCATGTTCTGGCTGAGCTCCGCCGAGGACATAGCATACTTTACACTCTACACTCTACACTCCGCACTCTACACTCTACACTTTACGCTCCACACTTTACATTCTACACTCTACACTCCGCACTCTACACTCTACACTTTACACTCCAGACTGCACACTCTCCACTCTATGCTTTACACTCTAAACTTTATACTCCACACTCTACACTGACTCTACACTTTACAGTCCGCACTCCACACTCGACACTTTACACTCCGCACCCCACACTTTACATTTTACATTCCACTTCTACACTCCACACTCCACACTTCACACTCTACACTCCACACTCTTCACTTTACACCCCACACTTTACACTCCACACTTTACACTTTACACCCCGCACTCTACACTTTACACTTTCCACTTCACACTTTACACTCCACACTTCACACTTTACACTCCACAATCCCCACTTCACACTCTACACACTACATTCCCCACTCAACACTCCACTTTGTTCACACTTCGCGCTTTGCACCACCCCATTCCCCATTCCACAGTCTACAACGCACTTGTACAGCAACAGGGAGAAAATGTACAAGACTGCTCAAATAATTTGTTTCACAAAAGTGTTCTACGTGACTGCTTTCGGGTTCGTGGGCTGCATCTTGTTTTTTTCCCTACCATGAAGAATAAGAGTCTCCTGTAGGTTTTCCCCTCAACCAATTCTATGAACGCAGCAAGCGCAACATCAACATCAACACAAGCATCAACATTGTGATCATCAGAATCATGATCATCGCCACCATCACCAGAATTCCCTTTCAAAACCAACAAGGATCAATGATGGGCGAGGCTAGGTGTCATTACAACTTTGGACCCACATCACTTTGGGATTGTCGGCTTCTTCCTGGTGCTTGTCATGTGAGGGTGAAACAAAATCACCAAGAAAAACCGTAGACATCAAACACACTCTTGCAAGAGTGGAACATCAGTCACACTAACAGTCAGGTTATCCGATCAACATTATATACCGTTGATCAGTGTTTATTTATATCACCAACTGGGTCTTCTTCCATTCAGCTGGACAAACTTCTCAGGAAGTCGCCATGCCGGTGGCCAAGGCAAACTCGGGCGAGGTGTGGACCTTGGTGCCCAATTCTGTGGAAAATAGAGAATGGATTGACCCTATCGGATAAGACTCAAACTAATTAAACTTCAGATTCTGATTCGAATCTGAGATTAGAACATTTCAGGCTAGGGTCAAGATATATAGAAACACCCTTTCGTGGAAAAACATGCTTTCTTGGGTGTTTCTTGATAGCTGGAAGGGATTGTTGATGGCTTTAGCAGAGGGGAAGGAACCCCCTTTGCACCTCGAGATCTCTCATTTCACCAGAGGTCCTGGGTCTGCAAAAGCGCATTGACTTGCTGGAGAACAGGTGCCCTGGTCTTCCCAGAGCTTGGGATGGTGGAATTCTCGAGCCAATTTGGCTCACCAGAGAAACAGGAGCATTGGGACCATTGATGAGGCCTTGGGTCAACCTTAGTTTTTGATAGTTTTTGAATATCAGATATATCAGATGCAACGCTGAAACTCTTCGAAATGCCCGCGCTCTGGGTGCCAGGTGCGCCAGCTTGCAAAGGCCTGGTGGCAGTTGGCCCAGCAGAGAGAGAGAGATTGAATCCTTGGAGGATTCAAGGGCCCTGTCGGCCCTGTGCTGTATATTTCAACTTTTGCCGTGCTTTGGTTGACTTGAAAAGAACATCACCATCAATTTCGTTTCGCTCTTAAACCCATTCCATCCCCACAGGAACCGTTATCCCCTTTCCCAGGCGGCTGCAGAGCCAAGAGTCAGTGATGAGCACTGCGCCGCTGCGACCCAGTTGGGAACTGAAGCTGGCGGCCGTGGCAGGACTGCTCCAAGAGGTGCCCAATAGGGGAGAGATCCAGCCCAACGAAACCAAAGATGCGAAAGAGTCAAAGTGGATTTATGACATGTAATCATTGACTCTCTCTCTCTCTATATATATATTAGTGAGTCTGAGTTTACCACATTAGAGTATGAACTTCGATTTGTCCAAGATGTTGCAGGATGATTGAGATTGTTGAAAGATCATGATCTTAGGGCCCCCCCTTGACATCCCTTGACATCCCTTGACATCCCTTGACAATTGACTCGTTAGGACCTTATGTGACAGCTGTGGTGGTGACCATTCACCGCCTTGCGCTGGGCATGTTGAGGGGCTTCCTGGAGCTCTGGGCGGAAAGGCCTTGGGCTTTGGAGCTTAAGTCATGGGGTAAGTAGAGGAAGTAGTTGGGGATATTAAGCCTACCAGCCTTGGCTTGATATGTGTTGGTTTACACATCGCTGACTATTGTTGGGGATGAACATTGAATCCCTTGCCCATTTTACTGTGCCTCCAATAGAAAGCCTGGTCCTGTGGCTCCCACCAGGAGAAACTACTCAAGAGCGAAGCGTGGCTGTGGGTCTTCTATGCACGGAACCCAGGGATGTAACTGGCAGAAACTGGGGATGTATTTAGGAAAAGTGAGAAAAACCTGAGGATTTTTTCAAGAGGCATTGTGGAATATAAACTCACATCGGATGAACATTCACCAGAATTGCTGCCCTTTTTTTTTCCATCCCTACACATGACTTGAGCAAGTCACAACGGTGGCGCCCTTTTTTCCCATCCGAGGCTCATCTGTTGGTGCTTTATGCCATTGCTGCTTCCTCTTCACTGCAAACCACTGCGGATGCCGGGCGTGGCTCGTCGAAGTCGGAACTGCCTTATGACTTGAGGCTTTTTGGTTTGAACTGGACTAAAGCCGGATGGAGAAACCAGCAAAACTTTTTGTTGCTCAGAGGAACATCACCAGTTGAAGCACCTAGAAGCGCCCAGAGGAACAACTTCCGGAACAGGTGGTCAAACTCCCCCAAAAAGCTCCCAGGAGGAGCGGTGGATTCGCTGAATGCGCAGCTGGCCTCCGCAGGTGCTGGAGGACCAGGTTATACGCTGTCATTTGAAGTGGGTACTTGGATGTGCATCCAAAAAAAAACAAAACATACGTTAGATCCACATATCCATATATCATATCATATACAGATATGTATATATGTATGTGTATATATATAGTAAGTGGTTTAGAACCCATCATATATGTATATATATATATAGAATTATATAGGACTAATGATAACCAATATATATATATATATAGCTGGGGATATAGGCCATATCTAAGTGGGGGTATATACGGTATAAGCGTTGTTACTAAGTGGGGCCCGCACCCCGAAGTAAACAGGTGGTTTCCGGGTAAGACACGTGCAGGAGCTCCAGCCTTGAGAGGCGGCTAGCAGGAACTTCCGGTGCCCTGGAATCAGAGGAGGGAAGAGGGAAAAACATGTGGAAAAACCTGATAAAAAGTCAGAAAAAAAAATATATATAGAATATTATATTATATTATATATATATATATATGTATATTGTTATTATATATATACACACATCTTTTTCATTCTTTTTCCATGGTTTCACCTAGTTTCACCTAGATTCTCCCGCTATTGATGTTTGGTGCAATTTTAAGTGGCAAAAATGGACGAGTTCCCCATGGCACCTGGCCAGTTTAGACGATGCAAAACGATGTTTGACTCGATTTTCGCTGGTTGGCACGGCCGAAGAGTTGCCGAGCAGGCCAGTTTGTACATAGATATCATAGATCTTAGAGCTGTCCCAAAGTTGGTGTGGTTTCAAACGCGCCGTGGGATGGAGGTTTTGTGAAGCGATCTTTTGGGAGCATGGGAAGGCCCCAAAATCCAAGCGGGCCATACTCCATTGAGATGTTTGGATGAAATGAGTCGAAATGAGTCGACACCTTCAGGGTCCATCTCCGACCTGGTGTGGCTAGTGTTCTCCATCACTTTCTTGCCCTCCGTCCTGTCCTGGACATTTGTTGTGCAATTGGCGTGTCGATGGCTCAAAATGGTTGGCCCCACGGATGGACAAGGAAGAGTAACTAGATGAAGTCGTAGACAACATGATGCAGGCAACATTTCTGTTTAATTACGATCAAGTCCGGGATAGAACATCTGCTTAAACATGCTTAAACATTCACCTGACCTCCAGCTCTTTGAAACCATAGGAAGCCTGGAAATACTAGCAGTTAGCACTTTTTCAACTCCACAACCATTTTGCGGAGCAGATTTGCATCTGTTGCTTCACGTTGGGCTTCTCTGAGAGCCATGCCGTGGGCTGGCAGGGTCGGGTTCTTGATGACGGCATTGATACCACGTATTCTCTGAACACCCTGAAAATGACCCAACAAAAGCAATTGACCCATACACGGACACCGAATCAACCAATTGCCTGATTTTTCCTTTTTTGGGGTTGCGATATATTTAACCGTTCATTTCCCATTTGACTCCTCCAGTTGTGTCACTTTCTGCTCCATGGACCCGCTGGCATCAGGTTCAGAAGACATGCTTCGCCAGAGCGATGGCGGCGGTTTTGATCTGCCGTCAGCTCAGGGTCCTCAGGTGGAACTGAAAGGATGCTTTTTTGTAGACAGACAGTTGACATGTGTTGAGAGGGTCTTCCAAGCTTCGGAAGAGATCCCGATGTGGGATGATCGCTGCATGGCAACATGGCCCAGGTCTTCCAAGCTTTGCCTTCGTTTCTTTGCCCTCACAGGCAGGCACCACATGGCCATGGCATGGCGTTGAAAGAAGGGAACATGCCAGGCCATCTCCTTTGGGCGGCTCTGTGGGCCGCAGCTTGAGGCAGCGGTGGATTTAAGAATCTGTGGGCCTATGGGGATAGACTGGGGATATCTAAGTCTAGACTAGCCCTAGTTGGTGGTTTCAAGTATTTTTTTACCCCAGTGATTGTTGGGTTTCGGCTGAAGGAACCCTGGAACCCTGGAACCTGCTGTTGGCTGGCAAAGCTGGCTTAATGCTCAACCCTATTTCGAATAATGGCCACCAATGCCGAACCTATTTTTCAGGGTTGAAGCTATGAAACCACCAACCAGTAGATCTTTGGGCAAACCTCGTGTCCAAGGACCTAAGAAATTTGCCCTTTGCACGGCAAAGAATCGGAGCATTGTGAAAGATGATTGCGGACCCGCCGATGGTTGAAATTGCCAACTCAACTTAGGATAACTTAGTTGCATATATTTCATCTTAGGATAACTTAGTTGCATTAAAACTCAACCATATGGGATTTAAAAACTTGTTGCATATATTTTCCATTCTGCAATGGCTCTGACTATTGAATCATAGAACTGAAGCCAAGTTTGACACGCTGTTGGACTCAGTGGGACTAAAATGGTGGTGCCCCCCAGTCATCCATAGATTGGGATGTTCCATGAAACAAATAGTTATAGTTAACTAGTTATAGTTATAGATATTCTATAGTTATAGATTTATCATCCATTTATAGTTATAGATATAAATAGATCATCTATTTTGGTGTAACCTCATGGCCATGGAAACAAATTACCAGAGGCTATGTCCCATGAATATCCCATTGAATCACTATAAAATCCCAGTAGATCATGACATAAATCCCATTGAACAGCCCAATGGAAACCCCATGGCCATGGACCTCGGGAAAGCAACAAAAACCACAGGCACCTGGACGAAGGGCGACAGCCTTGTCGGCCACCTTGAGCTGGACCCCTTGGAGGTGGGAAGTCGAGGGCTGTGAAAATGGGAGGATACAATGGTGATATAATTGGGATATATATATACACGTATATATATATATATCACTACTCTCTCTCTCTATATATATACACATATATATATATTTATATACATATAATATTTAACATATACGCACACTTATATGTATATATATATTATTTATCTGCATATACAACTAGCACTATGGTATATTAGTGTCTGAAAATGGGGGATTCCGCCGGCAATTTTTTGCATGCGGAAAATGATGATTAAGCATCTCAAAGCTGAGGCAGGGTTTTGACAATTTTTGGAGTTGTGTTAGCCACCATTTTTGTTTGTGCACACCCTATGATGGTTGGGTATGTTCGCACTTTAATTGGTACATGTTCTTTATTGGGTTGTTTTCGTTTTTCGGAAAATCGATTTCTCACCCTGATATGTAATCCCTGTTATAGTACCCCCCTAAGAGGATAGATAATTGACTTACAAACTATCTTAGCAAGTGTCAATTTATTATAGTTTGTAAGTCTATTATTGAATAACCCCCAAATCTATAGATTCTCCTTTTCTGTCTCTTTAGTGGTCGCGATTTTCAGAAATCATCCCACCTCCCGATGCGCCGATGCGCAGGACGCAAGGCACGATGATGGAGCGCCTGAGTCCACGCGAGTGGCTCCGCATGTGCCCACCTCGAAGAACGGGTGAAACTGGGGGATTTCACCACATGGCCATGTCTCATGGAGAGATGAACGGTCTCAAATTTGGAGATGGCATGGAATACCATACTTTAGACAAAGCCATCTGATGATCCCGAACTCCCGTGCAGTCTGGAATGCTCCAAAGATCTTTGGAGAATATCATCTCGAAGTGTCTTTTTCCATCTTTTTCCCATGTTTGGCAATTGAAAAAAGGATATTTTGTGGATTTGTGCGGTAATCGATCATAACTATTACGCATTGCCAATTTTTGGATGACTTTCCCATAAGCATCGCCATTTTTTGCGGGTTTTGACAGCCATGTCGGCATGTCGGCAGGTATCGCATCCTTGGGCTTTCTGAGGATGCCACGAAGGCGCAGGTGACGAAAGCAGCCTCGCGGCTGCGAAGGAAATATGCTGAGGATGAGGTGCAGCCGGTGTCGGTGGGAGCCAAGCCGTTGATGAATCGCTATTGGTTTGACTCTAAGATCATTGGGGATGACTTAGGGCCTAGGAATGGCTAGGGAAGCTCTGGACAGTTGAAAGTTGCAGCTTTTTCGGTTGAAATGTGGGGGTGACACCTGGACAACTTCCTGAAAGAAATGGAGCCTGGGGTTGGAGCCTGGAATGGGAGGAGGGATCCTTGGGTCTAAGATGGTCCTTGCACCAACATGGATGATTTCCTGCAAGTCAATGTATCATGGTTATCTCAGCTATTGATTTCCGGTTTGTGGTCAATTATGCCATTGTTATAGCTGGTTATATCATTACATCCCTTATTAAGGTTATCTCTCTATCTATCGATCTATCTACTACAGTATCTATCTGAATCTATCCGAATCTATGTATCCGAATCTATCTATCTGAATGAATCTTTCTCTGAATGAATCTTTCTCTGAATGAATCTTTCTCTAAATGAATCCATCCGAATCTATCTCTCCGAATCTATCTCTCCGAATCTATCTATGAATCTATCTCTGAATCTATCTCTGAATCGATCTATGAATCTATCAAAGAATCTATCTATGAATCTATCTATGAATCTATCTATGAATCTATCTATGAATCTATCTATCTATCTATCTTTCTTTCTATCTTTCTATCTTTCTATCTATCTATCTATCTCTCTCTCTATATATATATATATAAAATAGGTATCCCTCGTGTATTTATCCGTATTCTAGTTCACTAAATCATATCCCCAAGCGTTTTGCTTTCAATGTCACGGAGCCAGGATTCCTTGCAACGAGTGGAGACAGCCAATTTGTGGATCATGACGAAGTTGTTGAGCGAGCCAGGCATCTCAGGTGATTTTTCCCAAGTTGAACTGGTGGATAGGGATACCCTCTGGTTATGTCAAAATAGCTATTGAAAATGGCCATTTATAGTGGATTTACCCATTAAAAATGGTGATTTTCCATAGCTACGTTAAATTACCAGAGGGTAGACATCTTTTATATCCATTGGGGGCTCATTGTAAGGTGCCTGGGGGCTTCCCACTGACGTGCGAGGGGTGCTCGGTTTCTGAATGGCTCAAATTCTTGGGATCATTTCTATTTTCTTTGGGACTTTTAATGTAAGGCACTTGAAAACTACACAACTACATTACCCTCTGGTAATTTAACGTAGCTATTGAAAATGGCCATTAATAGTGGATTTTCCCATTAAAAATGGTGATTTTCCATAGCTATGTTAGTTTACCAGAGGGTAATGTAAGGCACTTGAGATTCAACCTGAAAAAAACAACACGTTGGCTGATGGAGATCATCTCCGACGATTCCATGGTCCCAATGGTCCTATGAGTTGCCCAGAACGACCAAGGAAGGAGGAGGCCCTGAATGCCAAGCAGCAAGCGAACCGC
>Ga0126342_10009414_pt1 | contig 17515 bp, 18 predicted proteins | sample Cyp1metagenome_FD_92528 | JGI IMG/M metagenome (GOLD analysis project Ga0126342, IMG submission 92528) | Coral microbial communities from Lord Howe Island, Old Settlement Bay, Australia - Cyphastrea 1 metagenome | ecosystem: Host-associated > Invertebrates > Cnidaria > Coral ... | reverse complement strand
TACGTCATATCTTCCGCTTCCAAAGGCATGACGGGCACACGCACCAAGTAGCTTAGAAGGATAGGGCACGAACTACGGACTGGAGCATAAATATACATACATAATGTGACAAGTCATGCGATAACATGTCTTAAAACTCATTATATAGGGACTTTGTCAAAAATAGTGATTTATATGGAAATTACACGGGCGTGGGGCGTCCCCCTCTCTATATTATATTATATTATATTATATTACATTACATTATATTATATTATATTATTAATATTATATAATATTATATTATACTATATTATATTATATTATATTATATTATATTAGATTAGATTAGATTAGATTAGATTAGAATATATTATATTATATTATTTTTATATTATGTTATATTATATTATATTATATTATATTATATATTGTATTGTATTGTATTGTATTGTATTATTTTATTTTATATTAAATATTATACAGTATTATATAATATTATATATGTCGTCTCCTGTACCTCTGGTTGTCCCCACTGTCCCCAGTCCCCAGTCACCCCCCTTAATAAAACCTTAGAAGTTTGAATCCAGATCCAAGACTGTCAGCCTAAGTGATCCAAAAAGTTGTCCTAAGTGATCCTGTGACCAATTGTTTGGCATGTTCTGACATGTTCAATTCATTCAGAGACTTTACTGTACTTCACTTTTACCCGGTACATCATGGGTCCTGAAGCCTTCACCTTATCAGTCCCTTACCAACTTTCCAAATCTCCAGTGACTCCAGTGTGTTCACTGAGTGTTCACTAAGCCGACTAAGGCTGCTATGTGCTGCTCTTGTTGAGCACGGAATTGGAATGGCGTGATTGGGCCCTGTTTAGGCCATCTGTTTCACGCTCAGATTGTGCAATGCAGAACCATGCCAGACCCCATACCCTATGATGACAAAGTTACAAAGTGGTCTGTAGCGTACCTCTTTAGGCGCATATTATGTTGAGTAATGTTGAGTATGGGTTTAGTTGCATAGTTCAGCTGTTTTTGATTGTCTATCATAAAAGTGCTCTGTGAATCTCTACTGTTGGAACTCCGGTGCTGAATAGACTTGTTGAGACTTTTTCTGGCAATTGCTACATGAGGAGCCCTGTAACTCGAACCCCTCTTAATTGTGGCCTCAAAGCAATAAACTGAAAAGGTCAAGAAGAGGTCAAAGACCTTCAAAGGGTGGGCAATTTGGGTAGTTTCAGACCTTCCGTGGCCGTACATCAGGGAACAAACTTTGAACCTCCTTTGTCCAGGTGACTCTTGTGGTAATTCTCAGCATCTTTACTCCAATACAAGGTAGAGGAAGCATTCTTCAAATACTTCTGAAAGCTTGAAATCAAACGCAATCAAACCACACCTTTTGCAAACAGAGTCTCGAGCCTCGCCTCAGATTAGGATATGCAAGTATTTCGGGCTATGCGAAAGCCAAAGACCAGGTCTGGCGAGGTGCTGTGAACACCAGCATTTAAAACTATTGCAAGACGGAATGTTTTAGGTTTCGCAGAGTCCTGGATGACCGAGCAGGTGAAGTATGGTGAAGTCTGTTCAACGAGGTTCTGCACTACAAATGACTCAGCGAAACTTGATGACGATAGCGCTGCAGTTATCTCCACCTACAGGAAAGGGTTGAGGCCACCAACCACTCAAAAAGAAATAACAAGAAGCGCTTTCCAGTGGCTTTCAGCTTTTACAGCACCAGCCTTTACCTCTTGTCTTCACCAAGTTCGGGCTGCAGCTTTTGTCGACAAGTTGCTCTGCAGCCTCACAGTTGCGGGCAACAAAACCATTGAATGACCAACGAGATGGAATCCTACCAAACAAGTCAAGCACCAAGCTGATCGAAATGATGCGTGTTTGTATGTATACACAATTATATGATATTAGACTGCGCATACATGAATATATAACGGAGTATGCACCTGTCTATGGACCGTCAAATATCTCTACACACATACACACACATACACAATGTTCAGGAGCAATCTGGTATCGTATTGGACAGTGTGAAAATGAAACTGAGGGCTGCTAGAAACATGAGGACAAAACCTAGCGACTCTGAGCGATCAAGGTAGTGGTGACAGCAATGATGACATGAAACCAAATGTCAAAAAATGACGACAACATCTGTCACTAGTGCCTTATTGCTTCTGAACGAATACCAAGTACACCTAGAAGAACTGCACGCATCAGGTGCTTGTTGATAATTATAATGAGAGTAATGACAAGTTCCACGGCGTTCATGGAATGAGCGCCGTGGTTCGTTCTCCTGGAAACCAAATAAAACAGCTCTTGCTGACATGGTTTTGAACGAATGCAACGGTGGCACTGCAGCTGCGACCATTCGGAAGTTTATGCAGGAGCATCAGCTCAAAAGTAACAGCTACGGAGGGAAGCCATTGTTGACGCCTTTGTGTTCAAAGAAAATAAGGGCACATGTTCAAAACAAAAACCCCACGCTGATTTGAAAAGAGCAGAAAAGATTTTTCTGCAAGCGTAAGCGCTTTGATATCTTTGATCAAGTCTTGTAAGTGGAATCAAATCGTCTAGACAGACATGTCATGACATGTCCAGACTTCCCATCAAACATCTGGATGCCAGGTGTCCGCTCAATCCAAAAGTCCCTTTCTAGGCGCCTGCTTCACATCGACACCGGCTCTTAACGCACTGTTGACAATGTCAATTACGTCCTCAAACATTGCCAACGCTCGGTCTGAGTCCAGATTTTCCACACCCTTCAAACTTCAAACTTCAAACTATGATGTCCTGGGATGAATGAAGCTCAAAGCAGCCGTCACAGGCTAATACCTTGTCCAGTGACAAGGTAGGACAATGCTCTGGGAGAGAACAGCTCGGCATTTGCATGCACATTTCGGCCAACTGTTTAGTCCCTTGCCAAAAATTCGTCTTCGTCATCCAGCTGCACCGTTCGAATCTGCAGTAGTTTGATGTGCAAGGCTGTTTTCAGCGATGACTAAGTCAAGGTAAAACACAATAAGCATTGCTTGTCAGTTCGAGGGAGATACATTAGGAGCCAATGAGGAAACGGAATCAAGTGACTAATCAAGTGACTAACCAAGTGACTTTATACAGAATCCCTGAGTAAATTGTTGGTTTTTGTCTGCACGAATCATGCCAAACCTCTGGCACTGCGATGACCTTCTGTTCCTCCGCACTGAGATCTGCCCGTGCCTTCGGCGCACTGTTGGCAGAAAACATGTGGAAGAGTGAAGCACATAGGTCTTACGTGGTCTTACAGTGCGATTTGCACACTAGAAAAACATACACAATACGATTTAAACAGTAACCAAGCTATCAATCAAAGATTGTCGCGACGCCTTGTAGTGAAAATCACCGAGTGCTCGAGACAGGTTGAGTCCCCACCTGTTGAACACACCATGGCGAAACAATCATGCCACAAGCCCCTGCACCGCACCAAACAGCACAATTTCATAAATGCATTTGTGCAAAATGGATGAAAATTGATGAAAATGGATGATATGCCTGAGATCACAAGTTCGACATAGTTCGACATAGTTCGACATAGTTCGACATAGTTCGACATAGTTCGACACTTGGTTGTCTTTGTGTGGTTTCAGCTGAGGTTTCCACCCGTCTATTCGGTGGCAGGGGCCAATCAGCTTCACAGAACCACCTGCAAGCCTTTCAAAAGATCTGTCAAAAGATCTGTCAAAAGATCTGTCAAGTTCAGTGCGAGAAAGATCTTCTGTTGATAAAGACTATCAATAAGATTTAATCAGCATCTGCTTCTCGTTCTCATGAGGGAAAAAAATCCAGTATATAATAAACCAAGTCTCTAGCATGCATAGATTCTATGACTTAAAAGTGGCAAAGAAGGGAAAAGAAGGGAAGAACTCCAAATTCACCTCAACTCACGCTGCCTAGGAACTGTCTTCCAACCAAACTTGATTGCTCACCCCACCCTTCAAGGACTGGAAATACAAATTTCAAAGCTTTGAAAGCAAAACTGGGTTGACGATTCCTGATTCGCTGCTCTTCACTTTCAAGCTCCGGCTTGTGGTCCTTGTGGCAGCCCAGGAATACTTGCAGGCAGTTGCAAACAACTTGCGAGTGTTGCAATTTAGGGCATTTCACGATCGAAGGAAAAAGCAAGCAGTACCAGACAGTCTCCTCTGAAAGCTCAATTGCCTGACCCAAAAGCAAGATGCGATGCCACCACCCTTGAAAAGTACAGTAGAACATAGCATCTTTGGGTGCATGTGCAATACTAAGACTTTCATTGCGGCCGTCTCAACAGAAACCTGAACTTTCGCTCTCAATCTGTGCCTTGCCCCCTCGGCAAAGTACAGCTCTAGAATCTCCGCAGTTGGCAACTGTAACACTTCGTTGGGAGCCTGCAGCTCCGATAACAGCGAAAGAGCAGTGTGTAATTCTGCGAAAACAAAACTGCCAGATGCAAATAGTCAAGAAGTTATCAAGCAGTTATCAGATATCATGAAGTTATCAAGATGTTATCAAGAAGTTATCAAGACTTGGCAGACCTGTCTGTTTTCACCAACATAGCACAGCACTAGTGCTATATTGAACTTGGATGAAACCAGTAGAAGTTGCCATGGGTTTGGTGGAAGCTTAGTGGGTCGAAGGTAAGTTCCAATGGGTCTATATATAGTCTATATGCAGTGTTTCCACGGATACCAAGTTATGTCTGGTACAAGGAGGTTTCACAAGGTTTCTAATATCCTAAGGGTACCTCAAATCTGTGAGCACAAGAATCTTCATGCAGGCAATGTAACAAAATTAGGATGTGGGAAATGCCAGGATCTTGAAAGAAGCTCTTGGACGACAAACGGGCTGTAGCCTTAAGTCTCCAACACTAAATTCGCAAAGCCACTAAATGTGTGGCACTGATCACTTTTTTTGTTGTGGCACTGAAAAAAGGGGTCACAATATCAAGGCATGGTCTTGCGACATTCTTTGACACCCTTTCTTTAGCCTTCTCTTGGAGAAAAAGTGTCCTCCTCTTGTTCGCATGGGGGTTGAGAATGTGAGTTTGCAGATACCCTGAACATGCAGGTCCGCTAGCCTCTGCAGTCAACCAAAGCAACAATGGCTGTGCTACCTGGGTGCAGAAGATTGCAGAAGTATTTTATTCGCTTCCAGCAAAGTCTGCCGCAGGGACCCATTCAATTTGTCACCTCACCTGTTGGCCTGACGAGCCGCGAAATTACCCGAAGAATTTCAATTTTGCTAATGATGCACTCATTGCTCAGGAGAGTGCCAATCAAATTGAAAGCATTCCTTTGGCGGTTCGCCTGCCAAAGTGGGATGTGGAGGAAAGAACAACTTGCAAAATTGAATGTAGCAAGAACATGTAAGAAACATACCGGTCACCGCATGGGAAACGGCAAGATCCTGAATCGAACAGCTGCTCTAAGCTCATGTTTCAGCATGCTGATCGATTTCGCTGCAGCTCTTTTTACACAGAGCCAAGCAAGTTTCAGCGCTTTGGCATTTGTACTTCGAGCTATGCAAACTCTCAATGTTGAGATCGGGCAAAGTGCGTAAAGATTCAGATAGTTAGAATCAGAGAATTGCAAAGAAAGAACAATTGATGCAACTGCAGCAAAGTCAAACTGCCGATCTGCACAAGTCACGCTCAGGTCACGTAATCCTGAGACCCGGCCTCCACAGCTCACAGTGTCACTGAGTGTAGATCAATTTTCTGTCCACATCTTATTTCGGCGTGAGTTAGTGCAAGGGCCTCTTCTTGCTCCGCTTTAATCGGAGATTATTGATCTTGATGATCATCTTGCGGTGTTGACGTAGAAATCGCTGGTAGTCACTGAGTGTTGCCTAGAGCAACAAGAGCAAAATGCCAGTGCAGTTTGGGGCTTCAGCGGAAGTACAGTTCAAGTTGAAGCCACGCCGTAGGAAGACAACAGCAGACAAATCCACAGAGCCTCTTCAATGTTGACTCCGTGGACAAACATGAGTGTGAGGTCCTAACCAAAGGCATTCCACGAAGGAAACCACAAGAAGCAGATAGAATCTGATAGAAGCAGATAGAAGCAGCTTGACATAGCTTGACAGTGAAGCAACCGTGAGTCCATGTGAGTCCACTGACGTGCCAGGTTTAGATGTGCCAGGAGTCTCCATAATGCTTGGGAGGAGTCTCCAGTTTCCAGAGCCAGTTTGGATACCTCGTGGTCACTTGGTCAAGCAATGATAATAAACAAGAGAAATCATCGGCCACCTGTATAGCTGTATGAAAATCACTGTGGCTGTATGAGAACGCAGTGAAATCAGTGAACTCCGAGTTGTGACGAGCTGCCAGCTATCCGGCTTTAACTCCTCATCCGGTCTTTCAGCATAGATATTGAAGACCTGCGAGCGCACAATTTTCTTGACGCCATAGTTGGTCCAGATGCGCAGCAAGTACCAATGTTTGCTGCCAGGGGTACACACACACAGCACACAGGTTCTGGTTTGCAAAGGGTTTGCACAAACTTCAAACAACATAAGTTCAGCACAAGGACAAAAACAGAGTTTAGCCGGCTCTGCATCTCTGGAAGGCCATGGGCATCTACTTGTAGCTACACTGACGGGGATGGCTTACATTCCCTGCATTGGTGCTGATTGTTCAAAGATATTCAAAATTCAAAATCAATTTCAGTTGATGCAAGCACTTTGTTCAGCATAAGCATAGCAGCATAGATGAAGCTTGTGGCGTGAGCAGCCCTTTCCTTGCATTGCTTTGCTTTGTATTGTTTCCCGTAAGAGTACTGTCCTCATTCTTTACTCATTCTTTACTCGTAATCCTTGTTTGCTTTACTTTGCTTTACTTTGCTTTGCTTTGCTTTACTTTGCTTACTTTGCTTTACTTTGCTTTATTTTGCTTTACTTTGCTTTACTTTGCTTTACTTTGCTTTACTTTGCTTTACTTTGCTTTACTTTGCTTTACTTTGCTTTACTTTGCTTTACTTTGCTTTACTTTGATGCTTTGACGTCTGCAAGGGGGCCTGACCAGCACCAGGAGGTCCAGCTGGCACTGCTGCTGCCGCTGGTGCCTTTGCACCCTTTGCTGCCTGAAAAGCACCGAGCAGAACCAGAGACTGAACGTGTTCCAGTTCAATCGGGTTCAGTCAGGTTCAATCAGATCATAGATCGTTCAGATGGTTCGGGTGTAAAGATTCAAGCGAAACTGGACCTTCTACATGCTCCAAGGCTGGGGCCTTCTTTGGTCCTAATCGCATTGCCTCGCGTGCAAATTGGTTCCTAAACTATGCATAACTATGCTGCATGAGTCACTGCATGAGCCAATCTGTGGATGTTCGCTAACGCTGGGCTTCTGGCGGGGACATGCAGAGATCTGGTGGTGCTGCTCGACAGGCCGTGGAGACCAAATCGCACTAGACTGCCAAAAGAAAAACATAAAGACCTCTGCAATGCGATTCTGCAGCACAACATGCGACATATTCTGAGGTTGTTCCGTTCCACAGCATCGGCTGACAACAAAGACCGGCGGATCAATTAATGCAATACCGCAAGCTTGATCTGAGACAAGGACTGGCGTGCCATTATCAGCTCAAAGGTAAGTAATAAGATCAAGTGGCGACATGTAAGCCGAGAGTTGTGTGACTAAGGTGTTCGTGATGAAGCTAAATTGCCATTTGCCGGCATCGCCATATCTTTGGGGAGTTTCCAGAGCCAAACATCCTGTTCAAGTCTGAATGATCAAAATGCTGGTTGTGCAAGCGCCTTTGACGAGCGTTTCAAGCTGGAAATTGGGCCCAAAAGGCAGGCTTCAAGTTATGACAGTGTTGGCCATGCCATTGCAACTGTGAGAGCAATGATAAAAAGATGAGAAATGAATGACAGTTCAGTACAAGACCCAAACAACTCGACCAGCTGGCAATTCAAGGTTGAAGCAGCCAATGTCAAGACCAACAGGAAGGTAAACGTGCCTCCAAATGTCTTGCAACAATCCCCAAAGGACCTCAATGGCTTTTGGTGACTTCTTGGACCTCACAGAGTTTCTTATAGGTTTCTTTTCGGGAGGCTTTTACATGCTTCATACTACTTTATACGTTGCAGACTTTACACATCTTCATACATGATTCTTGTGGTTCTTTTTGCCCTTTGCTAACATCGTTCGGTCACTCTGATACTCTGATCACTCCTGAGCTTCAAGCTTGACAAGGGGACCAGGCCACTCCGTTGTGAGTTGAGGCCATTCCCCAACTGCAGAGCCCAAGGTATCAAGACTCACTGGAAAATGCCAAGATGCCGAAGTTCAACACCATCGCGTGAGACAGAAACTGCTTTCAATATATGTGAAACATGCGTCACAGGAAGTCAGTTGGAAAGTGAAAGAGGTCAGCATCCCAGGAAGAATTCAAACATTTCGTTCGAATTCCATGTTCACCCATCCGGTTGTGCTTGGGTATGCTTTGACAAACATTTTGCACCCCTGTCCCTGCCCTTGCTCTGCCTGCCGCAGAAATGCATCCATTGCAATCATGCTCATCGAGAGCGACTGGCAACAGATGTGGCAGTGCAGCAAGACAACTCATCAAGACAAGCTGCAATTCAGGGTTCAGGCAATCTGTACTTGGAAGATGGGTAGGCTGTTTGAACAAAGCCCATCAATCCGAAAATAGAATGGCTCCTGACTCAAATGTCGTTTGTGACTTGCTTCCCCAAGCAAAGCACGCTCTCAGTTTTTTCCGCTGTTCTGACATGCAAACAACCCTCGGCGCTCTCACTCTACCCGGGCCAATACAGCTGTCAAATATGCCGCCTTGCTTGCAGGAACCATCGGCTAAGCAAAGCGATGTCCACGTCAGCAATACGTAGTTATATGTTGCCATCAGGCTGCTCAAATACTCAAATTGTTATTCAAAAGTTTTGGCATCTGAACCACCTGAGCATCAGCTCTCCCAACCTCTGGGCAAGCCGGGGAAACGGGATGGTCTGGAGCCGCCTCGCGCGAGATGTCTGCAACAAAAACAAAGAAAAACCATTAAAAATTAAACAAGGAACTCCAAACTACAGAACATCACGCGTCTGCAGCCGCTTCTCACAAACACCTGTGAGGTTTGCAGTACAGCAAGATCCTCAGGAGGAACAGCCAAGAATCTGTACTGTTTATCTTAAGTGTTCGAAAAAGTCAACTTGCACGGGACTTGGGAAGCTACGCGCTCTGCGCCAAAAGCAGCAGCCTGTGTGCAATAATGATGAACTTCCTCTTGCTGCAAACATCCAGAACGATGCTGAGTTGTTGAGTGCATTCCAATGGAAAATTCTCCCTTCCACCGTAGTTTATATTCTTTAACACCGTCCAGGAAAATCCTGCTTTAGGAATTTGCATTAAATTAAATCATGTCGGGGTCCCCTATTGGGGGTAATTATTCACTATTAGGGAGAAGGGATGAAGCACAGCACAGATCTCAGCCTTCACCATTCTTATGAAACGACCGGACTGAGTCATAGCCGCAGAACAAGTACCTGGAAAGTCAAAAACAACAAGCAAAAATTCTTGGAGCTCTTGAAAATGCTCTTGAAAACAGTCCAAGTAATCTACTTTCACCGCGGCCAGATTGCATGCAAACTTGCAAACCTAAACACCCCCAAAGCTGTTCTGGTCGACAGCACCCCTTATATAGATGCACTTAGATACAGAGTAGAAGCCATCAAAATGAACTAAGCACATTCGAGATTCCCGACGGACCCTGGACATTCATGCCTTTGAAACTCTAGCATCGTAGGTCAGTGGCTGATGCTAATGCTCCAAGACCTCCTTTCTCTAAGAAAATGCGAGTCTAAACAGAAGTTCAAAAATGCTACAAAATACTACAAGGGTGGCCTTTGTTCGAACAAAGTGCAACGTGTAAGTGACTTTCTGACAATAGAAACGTAGAAGAATAAAGAATATTTCATTTGTCAAAAGTTTTGATGCCGCAGCTGGGCACCCATCACTATATAACCAAACCCAAAGTTGCTTCTTTCTTTTTGCCCGCACACCTCGTGTCTTTACGGTCAAAATGACTTGGAATCTCTGAGCAAGAATTGTCACAGATTCCCAGGGCACATGTCAGGAGTATGCCACCAGGGGCCACCAAGCGCAACGCTGCCTTATGTGGGAAAAGTCGAAGCTTGAGAGCACAATGTGTGCATCGACCAGCCTCGTTCAAAGCCATATATTTCCGTTCAGCCTTCGCCAATGCCTCTCGGCGCCTGCACCAGAATGGGAGAAGAAAAAACAGATAGAAGCAAATGGAAGCAGGTTCATGCCAGCGCCAGTCAACCCACCTGGAAGGAGCCAATTTCGGAGGATCCAGGACAACCACATCATACTCCTAACGCATCAGTCTTGCCTCAAATCCATCGCTCCATTGCTCCATCAATATATTCAATATATTCAATACAGTCTGTTACAGGATGGCTTCCTTAGTCTGTGACACTGGCAAGATGCTGTGCACTGTACAGACAGGCCCAACTCAAACTGTCCACACAGGAGTATTGTTCAACCATTCAGTCTACCTTATCTGGATCCAATATGATCCAATTATATAGGGGATCAAAACACAGTTGCTGTGACAACCTGTTGCATTGCCAGAATCAACCACGCAAAGTTTCCAGCCACGCAAGCCAATACAACATAAGACGACCTAAGACATTCTACTTGGAACTCATGGCCAACAGGCACACTGGCAGTATATGTTTCTTTGGCCTGAACAACTTTGCACGCGGAATACACGCATTATGATTCATTTATGATGGTTTATGTATCATGACATGACATGATGGGACATGACATCACGTTGCGTTGCGATTTTGTTGTGGCTCTTTTCGTTGCATTGGACTTCATTGTGTTGCACTGAAAGCGTCATGTTACATTGCGTTAGATTGCATAGAACTTATATACATAGAACTTACCAATACAAACGATGATGGACCCCAGCCGAATGATCTGCGAATGATTGCCTTGGCTCCAGCTTCATCAGCTTCGACTTTAATCTGGTGATATCTGGTGCAGCAGCGAAGCAATTCAAATTCAGGACTCGACGCACCTATGCGACTATGTGACAGTGGCAAGGACACCGTCCAAGAAAAACCGAAAAACCAAGGCAAGCAACTCCATATGCGGACGAACCCTGGTCGTTGTTGCTACGTTTGGACAAAGACGGGGAATTGTTGCAAACAAGTCGTTCGAACTAAACACAACTTCCCTACACTTGCACGACTGCAACGCTGCCAAGAGTGCATCGAAACAAAAGAGATTGCCAGTTTACTGCCAGAACATCCCGGAAAAAGCAGGACCTCCATCAAACCATCCTTCACAACAAATTCTCACCATATAAAGAGTTACCTGCTGACATTGACAACACGCATCACCATGACCATAACCATCAAGGAAACTTTGAACAAAACGTTTGACTGATGGACACTGATGCATGTGGCTCGCTAGTCAGCTCACCGACTTACAAAATTAGCTCACAAGATTTGAAAAAGCCGCTGGGATACACCCAGCCCGGCTGCTAGCAGCTCCTTGTTCATCTCAAAAAATGAACAAGTGCTACAGTACAAGTGCTTCTAGAAGGGAAATTTTCCAGGTCAGGCTCTTTCCATGTGTTGCCATTGTTTTGTGTCCAAGCAAATCGCCAAAAGACTCCTGCTTGTCTGCTGCGGCCTGGTGCATGAAAGCTGCCACATCCTTAGGTGGTCTAAAGATGTCTAAAGATGTCTAAAGTGTCAATATGAAAAGAGGCTGCGCAAAGCTGCGCAAAGCTGAGAGCAGAACTCCTTGCTCAAGCTTTAAGGAGGACTTGAAGCCGTTCAGGGTGGCATTTCGAGCTGCAACCTCCCGCTTGAAGGCTACATAGCATCCATGAGATGATCTATTTACCACCATAGACATGGCAGCAGAGGTCCCTAGGCATGGCAAAAGACGACCATTGCGACTGTACCGGACCGTACCGGATAAAAGTTTGAGAGGCAAGGCCGCAAGGCAATACTGGAGCAGCTTCTTTTCTAAGAAACCTTCTACGTTGTGCCAGCCTGCAACGCCTCTGCAGATGAGTCTACCGCAGTCACGCACGAGGCACCGCCTGCCAAACCGTCATGCACAAATGCTGAGGTAGAAGGAACGATCTGCTGATTTGTCATCCTCAACGCCTACCAAATGTTTGGGCCTGCCAATGCAGCCAAAGCGAACGCACCATGGTAGCAGCACAAATCAAGGACCTCACCGCAACTAATTACAAGTTGCACAAGTCGGATTGAAATCATTCAAAGATATTTGAAACAAACATTCATATTCAAACTGTCACATAAACTGTCACCTATCTATAATCCAATCACTAAAACAAAATGTCAACATATGTTAGTTTCTTTGAAGTGCAACGAATTCCAAGTCCTGACACTTTTTTACACTTGGGCTGTTTGGGCAGCTTAGGCCACTGCTCGTGGTGCATCTTGGAGGGCCACCAAGGACCGGATCAGCCTGCGATTTTCACCTTGACGTCTAGGGAAGAAGTCCAGCAGCTTTTCTGAACTTTTCTCATCGAATTGCAGGAAGGGTGTGACAGTATGCCCCAGAAATCACCAGGCTGCGAGACGTTGGTCCAAATAAAGGCCGGTCCTTAGTAAAATATACAGAGCCACTCAGTATGCAAACTCTTGGTGCCACAGCAGATGCCACCCTATTGCAGCTTTGGAATGCTTCGGACATGACAGCACATGCCAGCGCAGTCTACTTTACACTCGGAGTTCGGCTTTTGGCCACCAGCAGGGCGGACCCAAAAGCGCAAGCCAGACTCCATGACCTGAAATTTCAGCCACTTCGTACATTTCGTACCCACCCATTGGACATCGTCAGGATATGTTGTCAGAAATGTTCAGAAATTGTCACAATGTTCACCTTTCCTGCACCAAGATACTGAGCCCAAAACCTCACACTCTTCGTGCGGGTCCACCTGGACATCGGAGCACTGTGCTTTCAAATTGGCTCTTCCCTCTTGTACAGATTCCAATCTTGGTCAGCTCAGAAATGAGTGCCTCTTCCTCAACGTCTTCTGCAAAACTTTGGCAGAGACCTCCAATTGGACAATCTCATTCAATCTGCTGGGAAACTCTCACATTGCCCACAGTATCCAAGTCTGAGTTTGCACTTTCCAGCCTTGCGGGAAGTCCTGTAGAAGCGCTTGGAACAGATGCCAACCCGAACCTCCCAACTTCTAGTACCTTCTACCAACGTCTACCAACTTTCGGTTACCCACTTCTACCAACTTCTACAATGTAGACTTCTTGCAAATTCTTGGTGATCTCTGTGACCTCTGTGACCTAGAGGACTCATGGGGACTCGTGGGGACTCGCTGCAACGTGATCTCCTGCTGCAGGTGGGCTGAGCTTCGGCGCCAAACAAGGCGGATGTTTACCCCAACCTTCAACATCAACGAGCAACATGGAGTGACAGGAAGCAACATAGCAACATGGACATGGACAAAATGTGTATAATCCATACTGTATATGTATATATGCATAATATACATGATATTGTAATATAGAAACCGATCATGTCTAGAATCATCAAAGAATGTGCCATCTCTTCTCTATTTCTAGATGTTCTCTGCATGCCTGGCCTCTAAGAATATTGACCGAATTCCATCTTCCACTGTGCGTCTATGTTTTTCAACCTTAGACAACGTTTCTGAGATGCTGGTCGAAGTCCTAAGACTTTCACACAAGTCTAAGTTCCAAACCCAGTAGGCTGCTACTCGTACCACTGCGATGCATCCATAAACATCAACCTTGGGTGGCTCGATTTTGCTCCCAGGTGATTGTTCTCGCCTCCTCAAATAGCTTGGCCATTAAGTGCTTCGCGATCAGTCCTGACAAACCATCTCCTTCGCCATTGACAAGTCGGTATGCCTCGTCCTTTCAGGACATGGAGAAGGCTGTAGCAATTCTGACTCAGGGAGTTATGGCTGCCTTAAGCAACAGTCCTGTCCAGCTTTGGGCAAGCCCAGCAACCGGCGAGTTGCCATGGCAACTCGCAACCGGTGCAAAAGGATTGAAGATAAGTCCCGCCTTTCAGAGCGACTTCAAGTCCAATTTCAAACTTTGGCACTCAATGGGCATTGCATTCGCTGGCATTCTTAATCATTCTCACATTGTAAGCTCTCTAAAAGCACCTGTTTTCACCACGTTGGAGGACCTCGCAAGCGAAGGGGAAAAACTGTCATCCTGCGTTTCACCATGGTTCACTTATGTGTCTTTGCTGTTACTGGACCCAATTTGTTCTGTCTTTTCATGTCCTTTCTCAAGTCTTTCAAAATGCCTGAGGTCGAAGCTCTCACTCTGTACATCGAGTTGGGGTTGTAAACTCCCATAGCCTCATTCAGGACGCGATTTGCCAGTGTACAACCTAAGGTTTCACCGTTTAACCTAAAGTGGAGATCGCCACGAAACTGTTCACAGAAAGGCTTTCCTCCAACTCTTTCACAGCAGGAAATCTCGGATTCCAGCTAGCACACAGCCACGCCAGTCACATACCTGCTTAGCATTGCTTGGCATTGCTTGGCATTGCTTGGCATTGCTTAGCATTGCTTGGCATTGCTTGGCATAGCTAGACTGCTTTTGTTTGGTCTCTCCAGTTGCGCATTGATTTCATGTTTCACCGTCAGGACACCTCTACAAGGTCGCCTGCGCTTGGGAAGCCTTTCACCTCGGACGACAAGAACAGTATATAGGTTTATATATATATATATATGATATACATATATATGATATACATATATATGATATACATATATATGATATACATATATATATGATATACATATATATGATATATATATAATACATATATATATAATATACATATATATATATATATATCATATGAACCATCATGTGAGTACCTTACAATATAGTCTGAGAGATGGAGAAAAACAAATGTTGTCCCCCACTAACACTGCAAAACATGGATCAAGCCAAGGATAGTGCATGGACGAAGCTTACATACCACACCCCTACACCCTATTAAGACAAGAACGATTGGAAGAAAGCAAAAACTCAATCCATGCTGTAAGCATCAGACCCTTTCAACGGAAGCATCATACAGCAAAGGCGAAAGCAAATGCTCACGGCCGCGTCGAAGCACGACAGTTGGCAGCTCGGCTGCTCTTCGACGACTGCGAGGCGCCAGTGACGCTGTCACAGCTAAAGCAAGCCGCACGGATCCACCAACCTCCCGCGTTCAGGACTGCTCTTGGATTCCCTATGCCCTTGTCAAATGGCTGCACAGTAAATCTTGGTACAACTTCAAAAGTATCGTTGAACAAGTTTGGAAGTCTCAAGTAGTTGCAACAAGTCTTAAGTCTCAACTCTGTGAGATACTCTATAAACATCTATAAACTATAAACGCTGCCGTAGTCTACCTGATTTCCACCGCCCAAACCCTTTTCAGGCCCGCCTGATTGATTCGAAACGATCTTGCGCCGCTTGCGCCGCTTGCGCCGCTTGCGCCGCCATACTGCCAAGGACACTGCCCTCGGCTCTGTCCGGTCTGCCAGGTCCATGCTGGGGCGACACATGGCCTTTGCATCAAGTCTCTGTCAGGTGGTCTCTAAAGTCTCTAAAGCTCTGCATAAAGTCCTTGTCCTTGTCATCTAAGGGGATCCTACAGCTACAGGGATCATCTCATCATTTCTGCTCCTCCATCGTCGTTCGACATGCTGCGACAAATGCAAAAAAAAAAGAATTCATCTAATATAAATCCATCAGTTGCATTATTTCCTGCACACATACCCCCTGCGCTTGCTGAAGAATTGTGAACTGGCTAAATTTCGCGGGACAATCAAATTGTCTCAAAGCTGAAGCCAAGAGCAAATCAATTTGCATTCATGTTTACAGTGTCTTATGAATGCTGCACTTGAAGACTGACATATTTTTGCAAGTCTCTCAAATCCTCACCTTCCCGCTTAGACCACCCTCCGCTTTGAGAGCAATGTCTGCCTGGCTGGTCCAACAAGTGCGCTCAATGGAAAAGTGAAGAACGATTCATCTGAAAACTTCGACTCATCCAGCGGCAGAACAAAGACGGGACCACTAGTCACTAGGGCCAGTAGGGGAACATGTCAGCACATGGGAATCTCATAGGAATCACATGGAAAGCACGTGTCACTACTTCTACGTATCTGCTTCGACTGCTTTGCAAGAGTTGCTGGGTCAGGACAACTTCATTGAAACTTAATCTTTGAATCTGCCCTTCACAAAACTACGGCCTCCACACCATTGGTGGACAATTGACACCTGAGCAGAAAGGAATACACCAAAGCCACCAAAGCCACCAAGCAAAAAATGTTCTCGTCATACTGCGGCAGCTCTAATTTTGTCAGGTATCCAAACTTCTTGAAAATTCTGCCTATGCTACTTCAAACAGAGCTTTGATCATGAGGCCTCGGCTTGTCTTCTTCCTCTCGATCCTATTCACTGAGCTGAGTGACCCGCACTGCTCACTGTAGAAAAAACGATGGATGTTGCAAAAATAATTTCCAATTGTTTGCTGTTAGCAACAAGTTTCTGCGAACGGCACTGTGGACTGTCTTCCGCGGTCATGTGATGCGCAAAGCTTCTAGGTCAACTTTGGATCTGCAGGTCCAAAATGATGAGAAGCCCAAAACTCCCAATACAATCCAAATATATCCAAATCATACATCTTGTTCATCTCAATCCATCCTTCACACTACAAGAAACATGTCCTCAGCATTGTTTGCTGCCCGCAAGTCTTCAAGATATTTGAGCTCGATTGACAACGCCAAGACATGTCATACAATGGTGGAAACGGCAGTTCCGGCAGTTGCAATCCTTTGCGAGATCATCTCTGGGCTTGGATCTGCTGGAACTACCAGGTGTGCAAGGCCTCAAGTGGGACAAAAGTTGACAGCATGAAGTTCATCTACAAGGTCGAAAATCTTTCTCTATGAGGCTGTGAGGTTTTACTGAGTTGTTTTGCCATTCATCTGTGCAAATGGAAGCGGATGTGCGACAGCAGCTATAGCCAATAATCATGGTTTGAAAACCAGAAAAATGCAAATTTGATGTTGATAACAGATAACAAATTGACTTGGCCCAAGATGAAGATGGCCTGGTACTTGCAGCAAGGGTGTCTGCCAAACGACTTGCGTTGGCACTATGTATAAGGATGTTCGGTTGCACTCCATTTAGACAATGAGCAAACACGAGGTCAAGCTGTGTCCGTACTAGAAGCCCGGTTTTATTTCAAGTGGCAGCTGTTACTTGAAATGGTTTCCCCAAAAAATGCATACGTAGATAGAGAGAAAGAGAGATGGATAGATGCATTTACAAATGCACATTCAGACACAGATACAAATCCGCCCACACCGCTTTGGCGGTGAAGGCGTGCTTATTGGGGGGCAAAACAGCAACACTAAATGCTCAATCACATTTGTTAATATAGCAGTCGCTATATCAGCTTTAGCTGGGGGGGGGGG
>Ga0126342_10009413_pt1 | contig 17515 bp, 11 predicted proteins | sample Cyp1metagenome_FD_92528 | JGI IMG/M metagenome (GOLD analysis project Ga0126342, IMG submission 92528) | Coral microbial communities from Lord Howe Island, Old Settlement Bay, Australia - Cyphastrea 1 metagenome | ecosystem: Host-associated > Invertebrates > Cnidaria > Coral ... | reverse complement strand
TATATATATAGTGTATATATATAGTGTATATATATATAGTGTATATATATATAATGTATATCTATATATACAATATGTATATATATACACACCAATGTATATATATATGTATAGTGTATATCAGGGATCAACTATTAATCCATAAGAACTCATTGTGATAAGTGTATAACAGATTGATATTTGCTGCCCAAAAATCAAGTGGTTAATGTTTTCAATGTCCCCTGACATCAACATATATGAAACTTTGGACCAACTATTGACCAATTCCTGAAGGATGGAACATAAACATATCATGACCAAAACTTAGATTCTTAGATACCCTGCAACCAATTCGATCGTGAGCGATCGTTACCACAAATGTTTTGTTGGCTGCAACGATACACACTGCTATGGAAGCCATGACCCATAGAAAGAGATGATAAACATGATGGTTTACCTGGTACAAATTGGGTACCCTTTTTGTAAAATTAACAGTTTGCGAACTGGAACATCGGACCATTTTTTAGAAAGGTAAATCAGCTATTTCCATGGCTCCGGCGAGATGGGGAATTCTGTAGATGTGTCAAGATAAACCACAATTCAGAACGACTTTTTTGTGAAACCCAATTGTCGGAGTGCTTAAACATGCTGAAAAACCATGGTTAAGCCATGGTTAACCTTTATGTTTGACGGTCAAACCGTAGTTAACCACAAATTTTCTGACGGTCAAACCATGGTTAGACACATATTTTGTGGTTAAATCAGTTAAATCCCCTATTTCCAGGGCCTAAAATTCGACATGTCCAGCCCGGGTCTCGCGCGGGACATTTCTCCTGCTGCAACTTGAGCAAGGCTGCCACTGAGGCCACGTAGAGGGCAGCATGGCTGCAGGTCAGCTCCTCAAGTGACATCGTGAAACCATGGTGAAAAGAATCAACAAGTTCGATATGGTGATTGTGGCTATACTTGGATGGTTGATAGTTAGAATTGGAAGTCCAAGCGAGTGATAATGAACACATGATCATATGTGCCATGGTCAAAAGAGGGAAACTGAATGAACATGATCCATTTTCAACCCAAAAGTAGCTATGTTTTACCTAAACGATCCACCAACTGGGTCCACAGGGTATTATTCACGTATCTACAGTATTCATTCTGCAATGTGGGGCCACCGAACGATATGTAGGTTTGTTTAGGATTGGATGTATGGCCGTTGTATAAATATATGGATGAGGTTAGAAACCAACCTATAACCCGTACCTTATCAGAATGCTATGATGTCATGGTAAAAACATTGTATATCTGGTATGGTCATCCATCCCATAATGGGAATCCCAACATAATGGGTAAATCAGTAAAGCCCTTTTAATATATCTTATTGATGACGATTCCTCAATATTATGGGTGTATAATCAATCTTTTGACCATGGAATTCAATGGATTGGTTTAAGATAGAAACAAAAACATGAAAAATAAAAAAGTGGAGAAAACCCGTGTTTTTCCAGGTAGATCAGTAGATCTAGGAGTTTCCTGTAAGTTGTCCCTTCAACCCTTCTGGGATATTTTTGAGCCATTGTCACACTATCAATTGGTCTGGCTTTCTACTCATACTTGGTGAACCTCATGAATATCACGGCAAGCATCTCAGCCGTGGCGAATGATTCCCCGAACAAACGTGGCACCAATGAACATTCCACGTTTGCAGAAGGTTTTTGGAAACTCACATTTCACCCTTCGAAACTCACACTTCACCTCACAAATCGGTCTGGAACATGATCTTTGTATATTGTTGTATTGGTGTTGTTCATTATGGGTTCCAGGGTTCCAAGTCACGCTAGTGGCCGCTAGTGTCTAGTTTTCAATCGGCATATACCTTAAATACCCATGTGTACTCCCCACTTTTCTTGGTATTCTGCCTATCTTATCAGAATGCCAAGAGCTACCTTCAACTCCCCAGGCTCCCTGCTCCTGAAGGGTGCTTAGCGGCCCATTGAGACAGACCTAACGCTGAAAAGGTGGAGCCAAGTCATGTCGATACCCCAAGAAAGGGATGGTCGGTTGATATTTGTTTCACATCTTTGCCGAACAGAAATACTATGAAAATCTATGAAATACTTCTATTATTGGTCCGAGCGCCTTAAACCTTTACCATCCTGTACCTGGTAAGAACTGTTTCAACATGGCAAAGAACATTTCAGGGAGCGAGAAAGGTTCAGAGGGAAGTTTGATGAACAAATCCAAACATTATGCGGCATGATCTTGTCTTAGTGGTGCATCATCACGTCTGCGGGAGCAAAATGAATCGCTTTATTTATCTTCAGAATTTAGAGCTTCACACCTACAGCAACTCTGTAGTCTATCGTGTCTACAGTCTACAAGTCTATAACGTGTCTACAGTCTATAAGTCTATAAATATAAATGTCTACAACTATAACTATAACTATATAACTTACCCTCTGGTAATTTAACATAGCTATGGAAAATCACCATTTATAGTAGATTTTCCCATGAAGAATGGTGATTTTCCATAGTTTTTTGTTAACGTTTACCAGAGGGTAACCACACTTCGATCAACAAGAAATGGAGGATCTTTGACAAACACCGTCGCCATCTCAGCGTTGCACCTGCAGAAGATCGACTCCAAGAAGTCCTTTGGCCTGGAGAGAGACGATTGGAGAATCATCCCAGAACCCAGCATTTTATAGGGATGATCTCCAATGGGATATGATCATCATTGGACCATCAAAATCCTCCCAGTTCAATGTTCCAATGCTTGTCATTCAAACCTACCATTGGACCATGGGGATGGTTTATATATAATGTCTATGGATGTTTATTGCATCGGATTTACTGTAACCATAGTTCCAACATGTTCCAAGCCACTTATGGGAGAACTGACCATGCTAACTCCGTTTGAGGACTTCCTGCCCAGGCTTGACAGGAAAACGCTTGCGATTCATGGAATGATCCTCCAAGTAGGGGAAAGGGTGCAGCATGGCGACTGTCTCGATTCATGTGCCTCCATGACATGCCAATGATGTTCATGGCCAACCTTAGATACTAACTCACCGCAAACCCATGAACTTGAGCGGTTAGTTTGAGTGAAAAATATACTTGTTACTATTCAGGTCATTATTCTAGCTTGTACATGAACAAACAAGTTTGTGAAACCCATTGTCAGTCATTGTCAAAGGTCCTCCAAGACTCCCGCCTGGCTATTTAACTATGCTATTACTTCTACCAGTTCATCAGTCTTATCCAGTTTGTGATTTTGCATGACCATACTTGCTAACTAATCTTGGTCAACATCTTAATTACTAGTTACCTGCAGTACTTGAAAAAACAATCCTTACTAACTCATATAATCTCCTAATGTCGGTACAACAATGATAAACCACCCATGACTTGGAATGGTTTATACCAACGATTTATGGTGAAATTGGGTGATGGTTTATTGTCTTTCTCACATTATTGAGAATTATGGGATTTCCATTATAGACCAACCATTTGGGGATCCACCATTTATGGAAACCCCCATATGTTCCTATACAAATTTCGCATCAAAACTTGGTTCCTTCCCCGCCTGGCTCAGCAACTCCTTCACAGAGGAGATCTCATGAACATCCCGCAGCATCCCGACATACCTGGACGGTACACCTGGTCTGCTGTTGGATAACTCTGTGTATAATGTATACTATACATACCCTGTGGGAGTACATCATGGGTTACCATGGGTCAATGAAGTTGAATGTACATAATCATCCTGAAGTAGATGGTCTACCAGAAAAACCTTGGTTTCTGGTAAAGATCTAACTCAGATGTTTGTCCAATCAAACAGGTCATGATGATCCCAATGAACCCGTAGCGCACTCGATTCCGGGCAGGCCCGGAAAAATGACGGCCACTGGCTCAGGGGCCTGCGCCAATGCAGCAAAACATCACCCAGTGAATGGTGGTTAACAATGGTTGATAATGGATCTACGGAATGGTGGGGATATTATGAGAATATAATGGGAATGTAATGGGAATATAGTGGTTAATAGTGGTTAATAACGGTGAATAACGGGTGATAACGGTTGATGGGTATATGTCAAAGTAAATTATGTATAATAGATGTGTATATATATATATAATATGTATATATATAATATGTGTATATATATATACGGTAATATGTAAATATATATATAATATATAATTATGGTGAATATTGGTGCTTTATAGGGACCATAATTGGGATAATAATTGGCACCTACCCTCCAGTGCAATCATTCAGGTGGCTGGAAAATCCCCGAGCAAGCGGAGGTTGAGTTCGCTGGTGGATTTCCCAGCTAGCCACGTTTGATTAGCGGAGGGTAGACCTACATTTTGAAACTTTCACTGGACATATTTAGTTTATATTCTGATGGTAAACCTACATTTAGTTGATATTATGATGGTAAACCATTTATAGTTTCCCTACATGATGTTCTGATCAACTGGAAATATCATCTGGGAGAGTAATCACAAGCTTATCCGGTTGGGAACCCCAGCTCCCATGCTACAAGTTGACCTTCTAGTCCAGGGGGAATGGCTGGGGGCCGCCATTCGCAAGTCAACAACATTGAAAACATCATAGGAATGTAGATGGATGTAGGTGGTGTTTAATTAATGTGGATATCTTTTGGGAAAAATATATATCTTATCGCTACATCACCAACACTGTGATATTCATCAGCTTTGCCCAAGAATGGGAGATGGACTCAATATTCAACGTCATGGCCATTTTGGCAGGACTGCTATGGAACATTCAGCAACAAACAAATGGTGGCTAGCCACCCCTGGAAACAAACCGCAGATCAAAGAAATGAAGGTTTCCTAAGTCATGGGGATACCCCCAGTTATATATATATATTATTATATATTATATTATTATTATTATATCATTCATTTTTTTGGGTGGATTTTTCATGAAAGAAACTATCCAGCCATTGGGAATCCCCCATGACTATGGAAACTCCCTGACATTCCCCACCGGCAACTTCACAAAGGCTCGAGGGTTGCTGCCCTGCAGCAATTTCTTCACTTCCTGCAGGATGAAGGAACTGACCCCTTGGTTGATGACATGCGCACCAACCTTTGGCATTGATAATTCATATGATTATTTGCTGCAAGGAATCATATCACCCCAAAAAAGCATCAAGACGTGATATTTAGGTTGACATGGGTCATGAAACACAGTCAGGGTTACCTCCATTTTACTTGGAGGTGTCTAAAAAAGTATCGCACTCCGCCAACAGCCAACGGCCCAGGAGGTTTTTAATCCGAGGTTGACGTCGGTTATGAAACAAACGCAACGGACGAATCCTCTACTCATACGTCATACGTGTTTGGAAAGGATTGGTACAGTTTAATTAGACATACCGGATTTCTTTACATGTGTTGCTTGAATCTTAATCTATTTATGGGCAACCTTAAGTACCTGTCCATGTTTAGCCAGGTATTAGCTTTCTTCCTTTTGCCAAGGATTTTAGCAAGAAAATGCAACGGAAAACGCACATTTTACCGAAGCTGCACTGTCCATATTGGACCCGCGCTGCTCAAGATGCGCCGCGAAACGTCGCGACACGTCGCGAACTGCACTTTGTCAGGTGAAAATTGCTGAGACTTCCAAGATTGAGACTCAGAACAAAATATATCAAAATATGGATAGAGGTATCCCTAAATCCAAACCCAAACACATCCAAGAGACCATTTTATATAGTATTGAAACTTTTTTTTGGGGGGATCCCCCATGAAAATACAGGTCGAAAACCCTGGTTCTCTGATCCCCAAAGTTCAGAGTTGTGGGGGAAGCTCATCAACCCAAGCGTTTGCGAACTGGAACATCACCATCAAATTAATAGGTAAATCATGGTAAATCATTGTAAATCATTGTAAATCATGGTAAATCATGATAAATCATGATAAATCATGGTAAATCCTGGTAAACAATATTGTGTTTTATCATGTATATATATATTCCCATAATCAGAAGTGATTTACTATCTGCGGTATTGACTCATGCACAAAAGGTACATTCTGTGTGTTCCACGCTGGTCAACAGGTTTCGAGGTTGAAAGATCCTAAACAGAAATGAATAATTATTGGATGATTCCCAAGCAATTGGAAGATGGAACTGTTGTGATTCTTGCCTTTCATTCATCTGATCTTTTCCAGAAACCCTGATGCCAAGAGTGACTTGAATCGCTGCGCACTGCTTGGGATGATGCGAATTCCCACCGTTCGGCAGTATCTGTGGTATCATAAGTGCCAGTGCTTGATCTCCTCGAATTGTTCGTGCGGCGAATGCCTGGATTATTCCATCCTATTCCATCTATTTGTCATCCTTGCAATCTCTATTTGAAGTCCCTATAGGATGTTTTTTTCATCCCATGGTTTCAAGAGCTGGTGTATTTCCAGCAGCGGCCACTCAGGCAATCTGCCAAGCAAATATGATGCTTCAAGGGCATATCGACCAGTTCCTGGAGCGATCCCCAAATGGTTTTGCTGCCAAGATGATAAACATGCCAACCAAAGGTTGCCCAGGGTTGCAACTGTATTGTCAACTGGGTAAGTAAAGCATGCATCCCTCAAGAATAGTTGGATAGGATGTGTAGAAAAATAAGTTGTCATATGTTTGAAGCTTCTATAACACCTTTTCTGTTGGTGACATTCCCGCAACATCCTCTAACCAATATTAGTCACCAGGTTTACAATTGTTTTCAGGTCTGCTCTGTCTCCAGCCAACAAAAAACATGTATCAAGCATTCCACCGTCGCCTAAATACCTTTCCAAAAAAAAATATTGGTTGAAATCTATCCCCAGACAAAGTAACACATCCAGCAAATTCCCCAGGAAAACAATCAAAACAAAAACGTGAAAACACACACACACAAATCATCATAAACCGCACAATCACACCAACCACCCAACAAAGTGTAAGAACAATTCAACAAAAACAACAACAGCAAAATAGTTTTCACCCACAAAACCGAAGGATACATAAAATTCTACGAGCGGCAAGACTCAAAAAACCAAAGACCCCGTAAACCCACCCATAATCTATCAAACATTCACAGCAAACAACATCAAAATCCCTACATCTGTTAACAAATTCCCCCCCAAGATCCCACTCATCAAAATCACGAAATTCACCCGAAGATCCCACAAAATCTTCCAACATCCGAAAAATCCTTCAACTTCCATCCCCAACTCCCTCCTGCGGTGTGCGCACGCGCGCCGCCGAGCTGGCGTCCGAGCCCCTGCGCTCCAAAACAGCCAGGCCCGAGCCGCGCGGCGTGCTGCTGCTGCCTCAGCAACAGATGTCAAAAAGATGTTTTTAAGGGATTTAAAGGATTTTTGCAAGTTTTTATGGAGATTTATTGAAATTTATGGTGATTTATATGGGTTTTTATGGAGATTGTAGGGGATTTATATAGGATTTACATTGTACATGCTTTCAAAGGGATCATTTCCGGGACTGAGAAAATAATTTTGATAGATTGCCCTACAACAATGGGAATATCATAGGAAATCATTGTATAATAATAATTGGGATAACCATTGGGATATGCCCCTTTGTAGTGAAACGTGGCGATTGCTGGGAAATCCTCGCGCTAAATGGAGGTTTATAGCTGCAAAGCATAAATAAATAAATAAATATATATATATATATATAAATAGGTGATGTTCCATTTCCACGCTTGATTACTGGAGAGATTTGAATAGGTGAACATACCATGAATACTTTGCATATGGGAGTGATGATTTTGCATATGGCTGAGAGTGTTGGCAAAAACAACAACAACATTTTTTTGCAACCATGGAGAAGTTATGAGATGTTACACTCAAACATTTTTGGGAAAAATGAAAAATATTCTCCTATGTGCTGCCAATTTGAAGAACATTGGCATTTTAACCTCAAACATTTTGTAAACTTGAACCTAACAATTTACCACAAAATCTTCGAACCAAAAAACATGTGACCATGAAACTTTATGCGGTCACTTGGGTGTATCGAACAACTAAAGTAAGCAGCATAAATGCGTCGATCACATGATTTGCAACCGGGGATCCTAGCAACACAACGGGTCAAATCATTGGTCTCTAAGTCACTGAAGGTTGGGGGGTTGGGTGAAGGTTGGGTAAAATAAATGTGCTGCCCTGGTGCCATTTTCTTTGGTGCTGGCATCTCGCTCCGTCTTGGAAAAGAGCTGTTCCTCCCGAAGGTTGAACTCAAAAAATGGCTGGGAACACTCAAAGTATAAGCTGCAACGCTGGAGATCATCATTTCCAAATACCACAATTCAAAGTGGCAATGGACAATCTACATCAATCTACTATGTATTTCGATGATTTTCCCACGAAAACCTTCCATCTTTTGGGGATTTTCCAATTGCCAGGCTGACACCGAAGGGTGGGTATGAAAATAGAAGCGAGTCCAAGTCACCAACCGGCCTCAACAAAAAGTGTTAGCGGATTTGGGGATGTCTCCAATTCTCGCCCACACACACACCCAATGTAACCATATATATATAAACCATATATATATAAACCATATATATATAACCATATTTCATGTCATAGTTTTGCCAGAGAAATAAAAAATAAATGGTTTTACCAAACATCATATTATGGAGGTGTGACAATCTATCTTGCTGTCTTTTCTTCAAGAACAACCTCAACATTTGCAGCCAGGTGTGTCCATCCCAGCTGTGAACAAAGATACACTCGACATGAAATTCAGATGGATGAGATCTTCCCACTACATGTGACACTCAAAAAAATGCATCAAATTCCGCACATATCTTCAAATACAAACTTACGTGCAAGAGACATTTCAATACATTTCAGCCAAACTGCATACCCAGCATCATTGTCTCCCCCGATCTCATTCCAGATAAATTATCGGTATTGCAAATCGAGAAGATCATGCTCAACGCCCAGTTTTGGAGGCGATTCCCAGCCTGAAATTCTCTTATGGCAGCTTCTTCTTCGGCTTTCATTGCTTCCTGTCAGGCACAACCAAAGGAAGATGCATGAACGGCAAACCCAACATAGTAACAGCTATGCACATCAAGAATGATTGTCAATGGAGATATGACCAACATGTGGTAAAACCCAATGCCACACACCTCCAATTTGGGATGGTCTATACCACCCATAAAAATGGCAAACCATTGCTGTTCCGATCCTGGTTACCAGTGAGGTGTGGATGAAATATGATGAAATCCCCCAGCATTTTGGCGAACTCCTGCCATTTTTTTGTGACGGTAAAGTCCCTCTAAAATAGCAATCTCTTCAGAGTTTTTAGTGACTCACCAATCTGATCAAAATATGAAGGTTACGTTGGGGAAGCTTAGCCGATACTGATACGTGGATATGCTTCATGGGGGACATTAAAACTCAAAAAATCCAGGAAATTAAACACTCATCTTCAACCACACATTCTTATACTGTTATTATTTCTCCCCTCGCAGCATGAATCTTGACTTTCATGATAACTTGGGTCCCCCATGGTTTAAGAAACCAAGGTTGCCATCCAGAGTTCTATATTCATGACATGGTATCAAATCTGTACCCAGATTGATACCTAAACCCTCTTGTAATTTAACATAGCTATTGAACATGGCCCATAGAAATAGTCGATTTAGCTCTTAAAAAATGATTTTCCATGTTTATTTGTATGTTTACCAGAGGGTATGGCCTACTAAACCACTTTTGTTCGACTGGAATGACCCCCTCCTTCAGGCGAGCCATGGCTTCACCAGCAGCTCCAGGAGGCACGGTCACCTGGCGGATCCGGAAGGCGGACCTCGATCTGAGGAAACAAGGACTTTCATCGGACATGAACAAACAATGTATATATATATATATATATGATATGATATGATATGAAATGATATGATATGATATGAAGTGATATGATATGAAATGATATGATATGATATGAAATGATATGATATGATATGAAATGATATGAAATGATATGATATGATATGAAATGATATGATATGAAATGATATGAAATGAACTGAAATGAAATGATATGAAATGAAATGATATGAAATGATATGATATGAAATGATATGATATGAAATGATATGATATGATATGATATGAAATGATATGATATGATATGAAATGATATGAAATGATATGAAATGATATGAAATGATATGAAATGAAATGAAATGATATGATATGAAATGATATGATATGATATGATATGAAATGAAATGATATGAAATGATATGAAATGATATGATATGAAATGATATGAAATGATATGATATGAAATGAAATGATATGAAATGATATGATATGATATGAAATGATATGATATGAAATGATATGAAATAAACTGAAATGATATGATATGAAATGATATGAAATAAACTGAAATGATATGATATGAAATGATATGATATGAAATGAAATGAAATGATATGATATGATATGAAATGAACTGAAATGATATGATATGAAATGATATGATATGATTTGAAATGATATGATATGAAATGATATGATATGACATGATATGATATGATATGACATGACATGATATGATATGATATATATATATATATATATAAATAATATGATATGATGTAAATATATATATATAATATGAATGGTATGATATGATATTTGGTAAAAATCAAATAGTTCATAAATGATTAAAATAGTTCACTATATTTTTAACACAACATAGTTCATAAATGAAAGTATCAGTCTGTGGTGTACTTTATTCCTCGATTTATGTCTATATAAAATGTATATGGGAAAATACCCATACAATATTTTCTAATGATTTGAGCAAATCTGGGAATGCCAAGCATCACCCATCCCTAATCTAATATCTTGATATCATGCCATCATGACTTCACGATAGCCATGGAAAATAACAAAACAAAAACAAGAACAATAACAAGAACAACAACAACAACAACAATAACACTGACAATTAACTAATATGAAAATGAACCCCATAGACTATGGCAATTTCAAACAAGCTTCATGAATATGTGAATACTGTTGAATGCGCAATACCTGGTCTACTTCAGGGTAATTAAATAATATGTACATATACTCATATACAATACCATAAATCTAAAGCCACACTTATGAGTATATCCATGATAAGTAAGCATAAGATCATCATCCATAATTCCATGCTGGTCATATGGAGGTTTCCTAAAATGGGGGTACCCCCAAATCATCCGTTTAAAAATGATTTTCCATGAAACAAACCATCCAGCTATTGGGGTACCCCCATGACTTAGGAAACCTCCAAATATATATATATATATATATTATGTACATATCATATACCCATGATCCCATCATTCTGCCATAGGAATCCCCCCAAAAATCACCACTTTACCATACAGCCATATGTTAAATCATGGAAACCTCCACATTTCACACCACAGAAAAAAATAGGTGAAAAAGTCAAATATGACCGTATATATCCATATGTATATGTATACATATCCATATTTCACCCGAAAAAATATATGTGCCATATGTGACCATCGTGAATCAATATCATCCAAGTCACCGCCCTTGCGCAGGGCACCGCATTCTTCCAGGTCTGCTGCAGCCCTTCGCCGGGCGGACAGATCTGTGGCTTCAGCAGATCCATCGTGGCGCCCTCGGGGCAGGCGCCTGTGCCGGCGCCCTCCAGCAGGTCGTTGGCCAGGGCCGTTGAGACGATTTCGATCTTCATGGCTTTTCCTTAGGGATTTTTTTGGGTGGGACCAGGTGGAACCATGTGGCATCTATATATCTACATACCTATCTTTATATATATACTAGGCGCAGATGACACGGGACTTTGCGGCCAATTTAGCCGAGGTTTTTTGGCACATGACATGGGATTTATGTATCGATTTTGCTATGTTTTTTTTTAAACATGACATGGGAATTATGCGCCGACCTAACGGGCAGGTATTTTTCCATTTTATTGACAGATGACATGGGAATAAGTGATCAAATTTACACATGACATGGGACTTCCAGGGAGACACAGACGTCCAAGATGGGAAATGGCAGGTAAGTTCCTTTAAATTCCTCTAAAATTGTTTGCATTAATTTCCTTGGAACTCCTTAAAAGTCATTTAAAAATTCCTTTAAATTCCTTTAACTTCATTTAAATTCCTTTAAATTCATTTAAATTCCTTTAAATTCCTTCAAATTCTTAAAAATTGTTATAAATTCATTCAAATTCCTTTAAATTCCTTAAAAGACGAATTAACCACATGACATGGGACTTCCAATTCCTTAAAATTATTTGAAATTCCTTTCAATTCCTTTAAATTACTTTAAATTCCTTTAAATTCTCTAAATTCCCTTAAATTCCTTAAAAGACAAATTTACGACATCACATGGGACTTCCAATTCCTTTAAATTCTTTTAAATTCCTACAAATTCTGTGAAATTCCTTTAAATTCCCTTAAATTCCTTGAAAGATGAATTTACCACATGACATGGGACTTCCACTTCCTTTAAAGTTTTTTAAAATTCCTGTAAATTCCTAAGTTTTTTGCATTCCTTTAAATTCGTTTAAATTCTTTTTAAAATAATTGAAATTCCTTCAGAAAGTCCTTGAAATTCTTGCAAATCCCTTTAAATTCCTTAAAATACGAATTTTCCACATGACATGGGACTTCCAGTTCCTAAAAATTCCTTTAAATTCTGTTTAATTCCTTTAAATTCTTTGAAATTCCTTTAAATCCCTTTAAATTCCATTCAATTCCTTGAGCGATACATGACATGGGCCTTCCAATTCCTTAAGATTCTTTAAAATTCCTTTAAAACCCTTTAAATTCTTTTACATTCCTTGAAACTCTTTTAAATTCTTTTTAAATCCTTAAAAATCCTGAGAATTCCTTGAATGTCCTTAAAATCGCTTTAAATTCCTTAAACGACGAATTTACCACATGACATGGTACTTCCAATCCCTTTAAATTCTTTCAAATTACTTAAAATTCCTTTAATTTCATTCAAAATCCTTGAAATTCCTTAAAAGACGAATTTACAACATAACATGGGACTTCCGATTCCTTAATTCCTCAAAAGTCTCTTAAATTCCTTTAAATTCCTTAAAAGACGAATTTACCACATGACATGGGACTTCCAATTCCTTAATTCCTTAAAATTCCCTGAAATTTCCTTTAAATTCCTTAAACGATGAATTCACCACATGACATGGGACTTCCAATTCCTTTAAATTCCTTTAAATTCCCTTAAATTCCTTAAAACGACAAATTAACCACATGAGATGGGACCCAATTCCTGTAAATTCCTTTAAATTCTATAAATTCCTTCAAAATCATTAAAAGATGAATTTACCACATGACATGGGACTTCCAATTCCTTTAAATTCCCTTAAATTCCTTTAAATTCCTTAAAAGACGAATTTGCTACATGACATGGTACTTCCAATTCCTTTAAATTCGTTTAAATTCTTTGAAATTCATTTTAAATTCCTTTAAATTCTTTGAAAGATGAATTTACCACATGACATGGGACTTCCTTTTCAGTTGCCCCCTGGCGCCGTTGCGGGCCGTCCCGGGAAATTCATAAGCAAAACAGCTGCCGAGAAGATCGGGCCACACGAAAAAAAGAACGCAAGCAGCAAGTGCAAAAGACTTCCCTCCGCGCTGGGCGGCTGACTCTTCATACGCAACGCAACCAAAATGAAGCAAAAGAACCTGGGTCGTTATTGCAAGGAAGCGTCAAACGCATTGAACTCAACGCCTTCACATGCCTGGATCGAAGATGCTGAGGGCATTGCCGCGTCGTTATCTGCGTGCCCGTGCACAGGGTGCAACTTTTGTTGGAGCACCTGCGGGCACACTAAAGATTTGCTTGTCACCTTACGCGTGCCAACCATACTCACAGACATGCTGCGGCGCCCGGCTTCCATTCAACAGCTTCTGGCTTGAAGTGCGTCTGGAGAGCTGCCTGTGACAATTGGGGGGCTAGGGCAAGGGTGGCATTTGCAGTAAAATTGATCGAAAATCTAAAAATGGAAGCGCAAGTTAGGACCGGAAACCCTGGCTCGCCTGCAGAGTGCTCGTGCCCTGCTCCACCCGCGCATTCAGGAGCCAATACCTCGGCGGGCAAACTGCGCAAGCGCCGCGATAGGTTACAAGTATGTTGCGCTATCATGCGGAAAGAAACAAAAAAATGCTTGTCAAGAGGCGGCTCCAGCGTCGTAGTTTCTGCGCAGCAGTCGCACACACTTTTGCACTGCAGCGTAGCCTGCCAAAAAGACACTGCGACGTCGACAGAACAAATGGGACAGCAAAACACCTGTTAAGAAAAGAATGTCGCTACATGCCTCGAACAGGACCCTGACCGGAATGAAATCCTTGCCCTTCGTGCTAATCAAGGGCGGCTCTCGCGAAAACATGAAGGCACACGTGCGCAGGCATGCTTTCAGCCCGTGCGAATTTAGATCGGACCTGCAGCTCTTGGTTCTTTGTCTGCAGGATGTAGGACGCAAATCACTCCGGTGGTTCCATGTCTATTTAGTTGGGGAGGGAAATGATGAACACCTGTCTCAAAAACATGAACTTCCAGAAACCCTCTGCCCGTGCAAGGGTCTTTCCTGACAGAGGGGTACCCGCAGTGATCATCCAGCTATTAATGGTTTTAGTGGGTTTTTCCAACCATCCAGCTATTGGGGTACTCCCATTTATGGAAACCCCCAGTTGTGCTTCATTGAAAGAGGAAGGGTTGGTCATCTTCACTCGGGCAGGGATAGGGGAGGAGGGAAACTTGAGCCCTAGTTCGACCATTTTTCATGGGGAGCAGGGGTTGCAAATGGTCCATGCCAAAAACGTTCCGGCGAATTTCTCCTCCTGGGTTCCATGTATAAAATCTATGTAAAATCGTGAAATTCTACATTTGTTTGTGGGAGGATGAAGATAATTTATAATCGTGCGTACAGATATGGTTTTGAAGAAACCTAGTTGGGAACTTGTTTTAGTGGGATTTGTTTATATCACATCATGTCTTATCGACCAAACAAAGTGGATGTTCAATCGCATTCACCAAAACCCATTGGTTCCTCCTTGACTTGCTAAGCTACCAAATGTCGAAAAGATTGAAGCACGCACTGCACCAGCGAAGCAGCATCAATGATGTCTGGGTCCAATTTTCTGGGGGCCTATGTTTTCCAACATTATTTTCAGGCTTGCTCCGAACATCCCAAATACATCCCAAATACAAGGAGGAAAGAGGAAACTGGGTAAGATAATGAGTGATAATGAGCCAAAATAGAACATGTCCCCTCCGGGTAGATCTCATTTACCATAGCTTGGAGCAAGCCTGTTGAAACTTGTCCATCATCCCCCTGCCACCAGATCCATCTCCACAAAAAGCCGCGTTTCGATCTTCAGGAAGGGTCCTCTGAGAAGCAACCAGCGTGTGGCTCACGTGTCGCTTAAGAATGGGTGTACCAAAGTCTGGGAACGGAAAAAATGTGTCCCATTCTTGGAAGGTCTTCAGGATGTACCAGAGAAGTTGATACACAATGCACTGTGGGACTTCACATGCCCAAAGCTGGTTCCCAGGACGAACTTTGATACCTTGGACACCTCTACAGTGACCACCATGCCATGTGCCATGTAGGGGTTTCCTAGTGTGCCTTCACTACTGTTTTGGTGGGTGGCCATGATGTGGTGTTGTTCAAGAAATTGTACGCCTACACTCCATCAGTTTATGATTACAATCTTCACATTGCCGTACAATTTTGATCTACAGTATATATATGTTGTACACTGTATAGTTCATGTTGACCCATACTCGTATGCCCTGTTTTTTTTGGCTGACCTCGCTTTTTGTACTGCAAATCTATATCTCATGTCTTCGCCTGTGGAAAGGGGGGATCCAATCTCCATAGCTCCTGCTCTTGCTCCCACGGTGGCTGGCTTCAGAATTTGCCGAGTCCTCCTCAAAGTCCTGCGAGGGCAACCCCCCGGGTCGCGTGAGGTTTGTTGGTTTTGTTTACCCCACTTAACTATAGCATACTATAGCTACAATGAATCACCGTAAACCTTGGCCGACTTATTTATAAATCAACTTAGTTGGTTGTAAAGTACAAGATGACGCTTCAAGTTCTCTAACTAAGTTGTTTTGCGCTAGGCTAACTATGGATTATGGTAGAGATACCTCTAATCCTCCAGAGGATGGGGTTATAAACCAACAAACATCACTTGAGGGTACCACCTTCTACATGTGTTTGTGTGTTAAAGACACCCAGCCGAGTGGTGATCCAGATGCATGAAATGATCAGTCAAAATGGCAAGGTAGATCAAGGTATTCGAGTATCAAACCCGCCTTCACCAGCTGGTTGAAAACATTTGAAAACTAGATCTTATATGGTGAACATGGTTTTATATTATGGCTTTATAATACCATGATATAGATCATGGTTCACTGGCTTCCCCAGTTTTTCATCCCCTGGATGGAGATCTCCCCGGTGCGGGGATGAACTAACTGCAGTTCCATGTAGTTAGATGGGGAACATAAGCCAACTATTGATCATTTTTTCATCTTAAATCATGTCAAATCATGCCAGATCCCCAAGGTTGCCCCCCATGACCAATCTTAGACACCCATTTGTAGATGGGTTTACCATGGTTTACCTATTTCCATGAACATTTTCCATATTTTTTGTCTTAAGTACCAGATAAAACCATGAAATCACAAACCATTCAATACTTTTCAGATTCCGATGGGTTCCTATGATTTTGCCTGTCTCTCCTGCCGTTGCCGTTGCCGCGCCACGATGGCCGCCATGTGCTTCCCATGACGCCCGCCACGCGCGCTTTGGGCGCCACGCACTTGAGCGGCGGCGTCGGAGGTGTACCAGCGACAGCTGTGGCTGGCGGCGCCCGGACGCTTCGAGGGCACCTCAGGGGATGCTGTGGGGAGCATCAAAAATCAGCATCGAAACCGGTGGCGTCAACGGATTGGTAAAATCGAAACCGGAAACCATCGATGTTCCCATGAAGATCATGGGACTTTCCTGTAATTTTTCCCTTAATTCAATCCATTGATTGGGTAGAAGTTAATGATTTCCTCCTTTAAAAGGTCTATCAAAGTTTCCCTCTGGGCGATTTGAAGAAGAAACCGCAATGCATCAAAGAAATGGTGTTTTGTCTGAAAATAGGGTCATGATTACAGTAATAATCATTTTCCCGACTATACATACATACATTAATTTACATTACATTACACTACACTACACTACACTACACTACATTACATTACATTACATTACATTACATTACATACATACTTACATTACATTACATTACATTACATTACATGACATTACATGACATTACATTACATTACATTACATACATACTTACATTACATTACATTACATTACATTACATACATTACATACATTACATACATTACATACATTACATACATTACATACATTACATACATTACATACATTACATACATTACATACATTACATAC
>Ga0126342_10009412_pt1 | contig 17515 bp, 19 predicted proteins | sample Cyp1metagenome_FD_92528 | JGI IMG/M metagenome (GOLD analysis project Ga0126342, IMG submission 92528) | Coral microbial communities from Lord Howe Island, Old Settlement Bay, Australia - Cyphastrea 1 metagenome | ecosystem: Host-associated > Invertebrates > Cnidaria > Coral ... | reverse complement strand
GGGTAGATACCGCTGTGCCGTATCTTGTGTGGGGCCTTCAGCCATAGTTTCCTCCAGTCTTCCTCTTGGGCAACCATTGCTACTTCACCCAGCGAGTTCAGACCACTTTGATATATATATATATATATATGTATATATATATGTATATATATATATAAAGGTTCAAGTGACTAATTATTTGTTAGGTTTATTTTTGAGGATGATATGTTTAGACTCGTGGCATCATGGTGGATGTTCCGCTGATCCAAATGGCATCAGTGAGCCCTCTGAATTTGGAGGTGTATTCTTGGGGCTTACCGCATGAATATCCATACGAAAAAACTTTGGGGTTCATTTCTAGGACTCCGGATTAAAAATGATTAAAACACACACACACGAGTTGATTTTATAATTTAGGGCTATTTAGGGGCAACCTTAAAACAGTGAAACCATGTCAAGCACCATGTAAAGCTAAAATCACCCACCCAATTCAGCAGCCCAGGAAACTCTTCATCCAGTGTTGACATGATCATGAACACCTTGAGGATCTGAGCATGAACTTAGGATGATCATCCACCTTGTTGGGGGTCAAGAAATACCTGAAACAACGCTTCTCAATGCAGGCTGCGAATGCTTCGCAGCCTGCCGGTTTTGCCCGGTCGTCCGCTCGAACGGTCCACGACCAGTAAGCGCGGCTACGAAAAGTGGCAGCTTCTACAGCTTGGCTTTCTCAAGATCAACTTACTGGTGCTTAGTAGGGAATGGGGGAATGGGATGATTATTGATAGTTATTGTGGATCATTCCCTCATTCCGTACTAAGCACCAGTAAGTCAAAGATCTGCATTCTTCGATAGATTCTGGAGAGTTGAATCCAGCTGGCAGTAATAGATTAAGAGTCTGTTCCTGCATCATCTGTTTGACATGACAGGGAGAAACAACTCGTGCAAGTCTATGTATATATATATACCCTTAGCAACCGAACCCTACATTTTTCTAGGGTTTAACTATAAACATCGTGTTTACCCGTGATTGAGATAAAAACCATCGTGATTGAGATATACATATACATGGATATGGAACCGAAATGATCTCTATGTTGGATGCGACCCATCCATTTTATGAGTCAGTGCCTCCAAATCAGGGGCCAAATGGGTCGTGGGTGAAGACCCTGGTACTCCAGGTACCCTGAAATAGATGGAGAATGGATGTTGATTACCCCCAATATTGTGGTTTAACGGGTTTCGATCCATCCCCATATATATATATATATATACCCTCTGGTAATTTAACGTAGCTATGGAAAATCGCAATTTTTAACAGGTAAATAATGCTAATTCATCATACATCATCTATAAATGGGCCATTGTCCATAGCTATGTTAAATAAGCAGATGGTATATATTATATATAAGTACTTAAACATATAATACATGTAAATATGTCTTGTACCATCAATGGCAACACATCAAGCCATTCAACCACCCCTTACCATTGACACCTTGGAAATAGCCCCCTCACCCACCTTCACTACAAACTTTTTGTGGCCATGTAGAACTCATTACCACGAGAACCAAATTCACTGAACATCTAATCCACATATCATGTATATTACATAAATATATAACATTCATACATATTATGTATATGTATACATATTATTACATATATTATATACATAATATATTACATATATATTTACATATATTATATACATATTTAGTATATATATATTGTTAAATTGCTGTTCACTTGAATATATCGTCAGTATTATATAATATAATAGGTATTACATACATGAATTTATGACACATACGAAAGTGACACCCACCTCAAAGCAGGTGGCATCGATGTCCGCAATCTGGCGCCGGGTCGCCATGCCTCACCGGAGAATCCCGTCCCCCCATTAAAAACACCCCTTAAATGGTCCCAATTATATGGAATTGGTGGGTTCAAAGCCCCTAAATATCCCTAAATAACATATGAAAGTCAGATTGGATCATCATCCCAACGAGAAAAAAATACTGTTTTTTATCTGTTAATATATATGTTTATGACTATTTACTGGTTGGTGGTGCAATAACCATCTTGAGAAATATGAAAGTCGATGGGAAGGATTATCCCATATATTATGGAAAAAAATGTGCCAAACCACCAACCAGATAGAATTTCCATGGTTTTGTTTAGGGGGTGTTTATTATTAGGAAGGGATTTGAACATGTTGGAAGTCTGGAAAAGTTGGAACCACATGTCCCTGGAAATGTTCCACTACACCTGCGCTGTTATACCAGGCCGCAAACATGTTTTATTACCTGGAAATGAAAAGACAAGTTGGACAGGTGATACAACACCAACCAAATTTTGCGAGTATCATGATTATCATGGAAGTTTGAACCAACCAAACATGGTATATCGGGATTTAACTGATTCAAACAACTATAGCAACCCCGAAAAAGATGCCAACAAGTTGGACAACTGGAAAAATATGATATCATCAAACTACCGTCATGGAAATACAGTACTTTTTGGCTCTTTTTGTGGATTACTGTAAGCATTTTAACAAACATCACAAAAACGTAGATTTCATCAATGAAGAGCGGATATCATGCGGATATCATAGGGGTAGAAGTAACGATATGGCCAAATCTGGCGGCCAGAAAGTGAGGAACGGAACCATATGAAATGACCAAAAATGCGACCGATGGAAAATCCTGCAACACAAATGGACTGGTCTAGTCCATTGTTGTGAACTTACTCTGGCCTGGCCAAAAAAACAAACGATACAACGGGGAAAACGATGCAATAGAACCATGTCGAATTGGTATGTATATTCCATCAGCAATTTGCATCAATTTGCGCTGTGCGAATACACAATATCAGCAGAAACATATTACCCTGCCACCACTTCTCTATGCCCAACTTTGCAGATGAGCAAACCACTAGTGAGTGATTGAAATAGTATGCAATGCAAAACATACTAAAACACATCATTTATCAACAACTTGCATTTCAGCATTTCCTTCAGAAGTGTCAATGTAGGCACCAAACCCGTCAGTATTCCGGTCTCCGCACTCAAGACTTGCGTTGCAAAGCCACAGCTGATACTAAATTTCCACCAGTCACGTATGGGTTTGTCTGAGAATAGGGTACCCCGGGTACTCCCAAATTTGATGGTTGACTACAATGTTGTAATGTTCTCCATTAGAAAAATACCATTTTAGAGATACAACCTATTGTCAGACAAAGCCATATGTCAAGCTGCCAGATTTAAACCGCAGCGATTTTTGCCTAGATCTTCGGATCGCAATTGCTTTTCTTTAATGAGGTAGTACCTTTCGCGGGGCGCCAAAGAAACAATGCAGCACTGACAAAGCACTTGACTTGGGCGCTTTTTTCCCATCTGAAATGTCAGAAAAATCCAGGAGTTCCCGAGTTTCTGATTGTAAAAAAGTTTTTAAAGGTTTGTGTTCAACTCCAATTGGGGTCAACTTAAGGTGAGTGAACAAAGGTGAGTTTCCACCCAGAAGACCAGCCTTTGGCTGCGCCTGGAAATCCGAGATCCAAGAATCCACTGTCCAAATATGTCTGCTTAATCTCTAGAATAATCTGATAATCATCTGATAGTCATGCTTAATCATGGTTAATCATGGTTCATCTGATTAATTGTATGGTTAATCATGGTTAATCATGGTTGATCATGGTTAATCCACTTTGTCAATCTGGTTAATCATGGTTCATCTCATTAATTGTATGGTTAATTATTAATTATGGTTAATTCAATTGGATGGTTAATCTCTAGAATCTTGAATAAAATGTATCCACTTTGGTTCATCTGATAATTGTATGAATGCCGTTGTTGAGGGTAAACCTCGTTCTCAGACTCAGATTAATCATTAAAGAAAAATCCATCGTGCAACACAAAGTAGCTGTCCATCCTACTCACAAACTGGCTGGTTCACAAGCAATCACAACCGAGCCAAATTGTGGACTTACCCAGCCATAACCACAGCAACCAGTGTTCATTATTAGCCATTAGCATCCATTAGCTATGTGTCTTTATTACACTAAAATCATGTGTCATGGTCAATGATATATGCGATTCATCTATGAAAATTAACCATATACAATTGTCTTTGGTTAATTATCATAGAACAATCGTGGTATGGTCATCCACAATGGCAATCCAAAAATACTGGGTCCATCAAAATCCCTACATGTGGCCATTCCCTCTGATGCAAGTACCAACGAGGGATCCCTATGGGCACGTCGTGGTCACGTGGTTGTGCTTGTTGTTCTGCAAGCACTTCATGGCGTACCTCCGGGGTCTTCGGTTGTGCTGAATAGGGGATCCAAGTGGGAAACCAGTGGGAAACCAGCTGTGTTAGCTGTGCTTCAAATCATCTTCGAATTTTAAGTAGGGAACAACACAGGTTGAACTATGTCTAACTACGTTGAACTGATTTTTGGAGGGGTGATTCACAGTATGGATGTATGCAGCTTCAAGCCCTGACTCGAACACTTCAAATATGTTTCTTTTGCACAGTCGAAATCCCGACCATTGCGAGCAGTGCCCAAATGCCCGCCCGCCCACTGGCTGGTTGATAGGGGTTCTCACGTAAGATTACTTCATCCCGTTTAACTGACAGTTTGCTATGGAAAATCTGGACAATGGTCCGTTTAAAGACGGTGTGGCTGTTAAACGCGACCATTTTCCACACAAGCTGCTGCACCCTAGAAAGCTTTCAGTTGCTTTACAACATTTTACAACTAGATTCAGTATTGTTTATGGCAAACTGTATAGTTCATAGAGGCTATAAAGTTATAAACCAACAAACATCACGGGGGGACCCCACATTGCAACCAACCGTTGCAACAAGTCGTAGGTTGCTCTTCCATGACTTGGGATGAAATATCCATGCCTTTAGGCCTATTATCCAACGATAAGCCTATGATATACCCATTGTATCGCTATGATACCCTCTGGTAAACCTTTATATATATAACGAACTGGAAAATCGTCCAATTTTTAATGGATAAATCCACTATTTCTATGGGCCATTGAATCAATAGCTTTTTCTGTGACCAGACAGTCCCTCTCCCCGTGATATCAGTGATATCCATCGATGATCCTCTATATTTTGAGACACACATCTAGATATCACGACTTGATTTGTAAATCGATAAACAACTCACCATCCCATCCCAATAAATAGACCCATAAAATATCAAAATATAATTTTTTTAGTTGCTTTTCTACATCCCACTATGTTCCCATATGCTCCCATTCATAACCCATTAACAACCATTGTGGGTAATTGCCCCATTTTTTGGACGTTGCGTCATGTTGACTCGGCACTCGCGTGGGAAGCCGTAGCTGTCGAGCTGATCAAGAATGGCCTGCCAGATGCGGAAGGATCGCTCGGGAGCCCGGGGAAGACGTGAAAACACGAAACACATAAACTATCTTTATGGTTAATCTATGGTTAATCTATGGTTAATCTATGGTTAATCTATGGTTAATTTATGGTTAATTTATGGGAAATGTCCTAGTTATAGTTGTTTCACCTATCAAAAGTGGTGTTTTTCAATAGTTATGTAAACGTTTACCAGAGGATAGTAGTGAAGATAATCCTGTAAAAATGACCATACCCTCTGGTAAACTAAGATAGCTATTAAAAATTGCAATTTTGAATGGGCAAACTCACTATAAATGGCAATTTTCAATAGCTATGTTAAATTACCAAGAGGGTAATTTTCACTTATTTATTGTTATACTAGTTTAACATGACCAGCTTATTTTTCACTGGTTTATCCTGTTCTCTACTTTTATCAGTTTTTCATATACGTCATTTACAATCATATCATAAACTAATGAAAAAGGATAAAACATGAGAACAGAATAATATGATAAACTATCTCATACAATGATGCCTGTATGGGAGAACAAGGATAACATGATAAAGTAATGAACTAAATGAGTTTTTCTTTTTTGCTTGGATAGACTAATTAATGAGCCCAACCAGAAAAGGGCTTTGAAGTAAAAAAAATGGGGATATCAGCCACTGGATGATGGTGAATTTGAGATATTATAAATATACTATTTGGGTATCTATAGATAAATTTAATAATAAATATCCAATTATAAATAGTGAACTCAACAGTTATTGTAGATAAACACAATCGTGAATGGGTTGTAACTTGCTTATAGCCTAATTCATCGCAAAATCCCGGGGCCGTAGATCTCTACTTCGAAACGGAGGGAACCAAAATGGTGATTGAATGGACATATCATGGGAATGTATACTGTGTAATTTGATATACACAGGGATACATGTACCATGGTTACCATGGTCCACTGTTCTTTTGGGGTCTGGTCATCCATTCCATCGAATCCGGGCGCATCATGGCCATGATCGGCCCATTTTGTTGGGATTCCCGTGGCACATGGCACATATGGTTGTTGTGGATGACACAACGAAAGTCAACGAAATGTCCGCCTTGGTCACTGGGGCGGGGCGGAGAAATTATCGCACGGAGGGCACTCCTCAAAGCCGCTTCCAAACTCTTCCAGCCGTTGACAGAGCGTTGAGCCATGGGCCGACTGCTTCAGCTTCAGCAGGAAATCACTGTGCTACAAGCAGTCAAAGGCTTTGGCGGTTCACAGATAGCAACTCCGGCTCGCAGACGGTTCAAAGGTATGAGATAGTGATGAGCCAGTACCTGTAACATGAAACCTCTTCCCAGATGCACATGGCAGACCTTTCATGGCAAAAGATTGGCTATTGTACTAAAGCAAGCTCTGCCAGTCGGTTGCCCCATCAAAACACGGCCTATGGGGGGTATGGTCAGTAGGAGTAGGGATTCGTTACAATGTAATGGCATATTATATAACATGATCTAGCCATATGGAGGTTTCCCAAGTCATCGGGGTACCCCTAGTTATCATCCATTTATAGATTGGGATTTTCCATGATAAACCATCCAACCTTTAGGGGTACTATGACTATGGAAAACCCTAACTGGCTAACCCCTACAGGATGGGGCCCCCAGTCGATAGCGTTCAGTTGGTTTATAAGTGGCTTAACAGCTTAACAATGGTTTATGGTAGATATACTTATATATATAGTTAGTGGTGATTATTTCATGGTTTATAAACCAACGTTCACATCACTGGTTTTCCCCATCCTGTAGTGATACAACTTGACCATGGCCATCCCGATGGGAAAATGACACATGGAATGACCATGGCACATATGTTCTCCACCGCAAGGAAGACTTGTCCACTTAACTTCCCAACAAAAAGTTGCCATGGAATCCAGTGAGATTCTTCATGATATCCACAAAATTCCACAACTATACCTGGTTGGTGGTTTTTCGCCCTACCCCTCTGAAAAATGATGGAGTGAAAGTCAGTTGGGATGATTATTCCCAATATATGGAAAAATCAAAAATGTTCCAAACCACCAACCAGACAAATATACCATCTGATAGTAACACGTGGCTGGCTGGGAAATCTTCAACCAAAATATGGAGGTTTTGATGGAAACATCATCAAACTCAATGCTGGATGTTCCAGCCGTGTGACTGATTACCGAAGGATATATCAACCATAAGACTTAACTAACACAATAAACCCAGTAAGATTCTAATCATGATATCCCCCAAATTACAATGTTTCATCCATGATAAGAATCATGCCATATCCCCAGATTTCCATGGGAAAATGATGGATTTTCCATCCCCAAATCATGCCATGTTCATCCAGTTTTCTGGGCGAATCCCCTGATCATCCGCACGGACCTCGTCCAGCTGGTCGTCCTCGCGATCCTTCAAACTCGCCTCGGGAATCTGCTGGTACCTCGCTGGGACCATGGCGGACCCAGGACGATTGATGGGAAAATCCTACTATATATATATACTCTATATATAATATATATATATACATATATATACACATAAAATCATATAAATACTAATCCCTTCTCCCTATTCCTAAGACTCCCCGAAATAATTACTGTAACACATTAAAAACTAGCCCAGATTCTTCGGGTGAATGGATTCTATTAGGGAACATCAAACCAAAATGGATGGTTTAGAGTGGAAAAGTGGCTGGTTACCCGGCCTGGTAATTTGTTGCAGTTTGCTATTGAAGCCATGGCACATAGTTAAATAGTTGATTTACCGAACTTAATTTAGGTGATTTGCCAGTTCGCAAACTGTAACAGTTTACCAGATATATCCAAACATATCCAAATACATTCCAGCTGGGAATGGTTGCACGCCACTTACTAGCCAGTTAGCTGTCTATTAATTGGATTTAATTGGCAACATTTAAATAGAAGTTTTGTATGAATCTGTTTACCAAATGAAAGGCGACACATGAAAAAAACAATTTAAAGGCCAATTTGGGTTGAAACACGCGACACAGATGCAAACATAATTGGAGATCCAGCCACACAAATTGGATCAACTAGGTCTTAACCGAAAACAGATACTGCTGGAACAAATGGTGGACAGTAACCCGCGATCAAACTGCACAACGGACAATTCAAAACATGATTCAACTTTTGAAACGGAGCACATGGTGCCTGATTCAAGGAGAAAACAGCATAACAAATCATGATAATGGGTTTTGAAACGAGGATTTCGTTGGAAGAGGATAGATACATATATTATAAATTGTAAATATTGGATTTCGTGGCACTTGATTCTGTCATAAAATCCGAATTGGGCAGGTCGAAGACCTGCCGCACTTGTTGCCTTGTTGCGAAGGGGTCAATATGTCAACCAAGAACTCGGGTATTTTCCATTGCCTCCCAAAGAGAAATGCCTCCCGGTGCAAGTCGATGTTGCGCCCCCATACCGCTGAGTCACCATCCTTGCCCCAAGGCGGTCTTGGCGATGTTGCCAGCTTCAAAGCTGGAAGGTGGCAGGGCTCTGCCACACTTCGACACCAGCCTGTGGCTCGAACTTGAACGCAGTTGGATTGGAGTCGATCTCCCAAGAGATCCATCGACCCCAACATTGCTAAGATACCCATCAGATTGGGTACTTTCATTTAGTGCTTTTCTTTTTGAAGTGTACGTTCAGATCTGCGGCCAGCAAATCAGGGTGAAGCTTCATGGCGTCCCCCCGGTTTGCTTGAGTGGAGTCGACATCTCCAACATCTGGCAGCCGGGAGAATAGGAAAAAATACCCAAGTTGTACACTAGATGATTTACCCTCTGGTTATGACTAACAGTTCGCCATGGGAAATGGCCCATAGAAATAGATGGTTTACCGAACTTAAAACTGGTGGATTTTTCCATGGCTAAATAATTTAAATAACCATATGGTACATATAAAACCAAGGGCTGACATTTCAGGACACCAGGTCAGATTATCTCTCGCATTGGCCAAAAAAAATAGCCAGCCGGATCCGGCGCGACACCACGGGGGCCGTGGCTATAGGAACACCAACCCCAAAAGAATCCAAGAACTCTATAGTGATTATAATCTTATGATTATTATATCATAATTTTATAATATAGCTATATAAATCTATATAATATATATAATATATGATCCTGTCGGCAAATAATAATAATATATGTGTCTATCTTATGATTATGATATATGATGAATATAATAACCATTCGATTAGAATATATCATAAATAATCTATGATTATGATGGCTTCCCACGTTTTCTTCGAATGATTCCTCATGATTCATCTGCCCGGGGATGGATGAAAAATGATCAAAATTGACATGGGGTTCGTAGCGCCCAAAAATGCGAAAAGCTCCGAACATCATAAGCTGGTCAATATGTGGTTAATATACTGTTAATAATGGACAATATATGGTTATGGTTATATACTGATGATCATAAGCTGGTTGGTGGTTGGTATACCTACCCCTCTGAAAAATGATGGAGTGAAAGTCAGTTGGGATGATGTTAAATTCCCAACTGAATGGAAAGTCATAAAATTCATGTTCCAAACCACCAATCAGTAAGGGTAAAAGCTGGTAAAATATAATCTTTAAGGCTAGAAACGGAGGGTTTAAGTCTGGATGTCAGATGGGGATGATTCCCGAAAAATCCTAAACATCATGGGCAGCACCCATCTCTCCGCCCAGGTTGGCACCAAACGTGCTTACGGATATCCTCCAGGGTCATCCGCGCCGCGGGGTCCTGAGATACGCTGGCATCACAAACGTTGGCGTTGGGGGTTCACAACAGGCAATGTATCCCAAATTCTGGGAATTTCGCCTCTGGCTATTCGATCTAAAACAGTTTTGCGGAACATATAAATATATGCGTTACCTATTAACAATGGTGATTTCCCATAGCAAACCCTGAAATAATCAAAAGGTAACCATCCAAATGAAGGGATTTAAGGATCAAAAGAGTTTCAGAAAATGTTGCTTTTGCCACGGATAGCCTTCTGACTAACATAGTCTTAGGCCGGTCTGGTATGCCACTCCATCTATGTACCTCTTGGTTGCTAACAACATACTGTAATCCTTCTATCAACAAAAGCTCTCGAATGTATACCCATGGAATATACCCTCTGGTAATTTAACATAGCTATTGAAAATTGCCATGTATAGTTGATTTTCCCATTAATAGCATGGTGAATTTCCATAGTTATGTAGACGTTTACCGGAGGGTATGGGCCATAGTCAAACATTGGTTATTTTCCCACAAAGCGGGATGGACATGCCCATATGAATATAGAGATGACCATATCCCATGATTATTGGAGTTCTCAATTTTGGTGAGATGACCATATCCTATTAATAAATGCCCAAATTGGATGTAAGTGGTTGGTTGTATCCCTATAAAATACCAATTCTATCATGAATCCACCTTTACATCCCAATCAATCATATTCCAGTGTGGATCCACATCTTCAAAGACCTTCAAAACTTGAAAAACTGGGTAGTTTTCTCTGACAACCATATGGTTTTTTCCATCATGTTCCATCATGTTCCCTATAAAAAAGGGTAACATTTGGGGAGAAAAACATATGATGGAACATGTTCCATATGTTTTCCATATCTTGTTTCCATATCTTGTTTCCAGATGGTTTGTTCCATGTTCCAGATGGTATACCACCCATTTTCAGACGACGACCCCCGCCATGAAAGCCACGACGAACCGTCAAGGCACCGTGGTGAGCATCCCGGCGATCAAACCTGCCACCTGATCCGTTCAGATTGGGTTCTTTGCACGGCCCCCAGTGATGTTGGTTTATAAAGCCCACTAAATATCCCATAGGATCCATGGTGCTGGTATATATGCTAACATGAATGGGGTATATGGATGGTAAATATTACCATATATAGCATACATGGATCCTATGGGTATAGTCATAAGATGTCATAAGTATCACAAAGCATAATTAATGGAGTTATGTTCACCAACTTAACTATCATTTGGGGTCCCCATATTGTGTTGGGCGCAAACTCTTTTTGAACTGCCCTGCAGCAATAGAATCAACCAGAAAAAATGGGATCTTCTTTCCAGTACCATCTCTAACTTGAAGTGAAATGGAAGGAACCAAAGCCTTTGGAACTACTTTCGAGATACTGAGCAAAGTACCATAATCCCCAAAACCCCAAAACGCCATTTTCGGGGACGAGTCCTCACGATTCCTATCATTTCTGGAGCTGGGTCCACTGTTTGGTCGCCAAGTTTTTCATCAGAAATGATGTGCAACTCGGGAACAGTGGGTTTTAGACATTGTATCCCAACCTTCAAGAAAAAATCAAAGATCTACTGTATATGATGTATGTCTAGACATTCCATCCAGATACAGTACCATTCCCGGTCAGGTTGCACCCTAACCTTCCAACCACAAGGTTTGGTCTGTTGTGGTTCGTATAATGTCTTTCCTGAACCTCATCATCTCATTGCGTATCGCAACACATCACAATTACCTTCCAAAGAATCTGGTTGGTGGTTTCAACCCCTCTGAAAACTATGAAAGTCAGTTGGGATGATTGTTCCCAATATATGGAAAGTCATAAAAACCATGTTCCAAACCACCAACCAAAGAATAGAAGCAGAATCTTTGATCAACTTCTTCAAGAATGCAGAAGCAGCGCTTCTCCCTTGAGGACTTGAGGGGCTCCAAAAAGTTAGATTTCCTTTCGCTTCTCATTCCTGAACCCTCAAGATTGCATCCATGCGCAAAGTGTCACACCAGAAATTTGTTTTTTTTTTTGCGAAGACTTGAGTCAAACCATCATGTGAGTCTCACACACCCGCAGTCTTGTGATGGTGTTCACGGGTTCTTGACTGTCTTTTTCACGCACTTTTCACGCACTTTTCACGCACTTTTCACGCACTTTTCACGCACTTTTCACGCACTTGTCACGCTTTGATTGGTTTAGGGGGAAAAGCAACAGGAAACCACTATAGATTTTGCAAATCATTTCCGGTTTCATTTATTAAGTCTATGAAACCATATGCACCATCGATATCCATCGATTGGTTTGGGGGGAAATCTACATGACATATGGGGGTGTCGTGTAAAACTGGTTGTTGGTATACCTACTACACCTACCCCTCTGAAAAATGATGGAGCTCGTCAGTTGGGATTATGAAATTCTTAAGTGAATGGAAAGTCATAAAATTCCATGGTTCCAGTCACCAGCAATCAGTGATTATTAACCATTAACCATCATTAACCAGTATAAAAATGGTATATCCCATGAAATGATCCCAAAAAAAATAACCATATATTACTGTAACTGGTTGGTGGTTTTAACCATCTTGAAAAATATTAGTTAGTTGGGATGATTATTCCCAATATATGGAAAAATACAAAATGTTTGAAACCACCAACCAGTTAACCATATAATAACCATCATTAATCAAATATCAACCCTGGAGAAACGGTTCCCACTTAGCCAATCAAACTGGCACAGCTGTACCTCTTTGCTGATAAAGTTGGGCACTTCGTACCTTGAGACTCCGCTTGGTCAAGACACGATTGGAGTTTCATTACCCTAAGGATCCATGGTGCTGGAATATTTACCTACATTGGGATTATTTTAAATTACTTTAGGGGTCAATGTAAGTAAATATTCCAGCACCATGGATCCTCTGGGTTAATGACATGGTCCAAAAGTGATTGGAACATCTGAAACATCTGGTGAACAACAGGGGAAACTACTCACTTTGGGATTCATAGCATGAGACAAAATAAAACATCATCTAAAGAAATTTAACCAACCAAAATGGAGATTTAACCATATTTAGCCAATGAATAGTGAAGATGGGTGTGTCTGAAAATGGAGGATTTTTTCACGCCAGTTGTACGGCGTTCTGTCCATTGTAAAAGGGAACATGAGGATTTCAAGTGGATGGAAGATGATGTAATAGGGTACCCTATTCTTAAACGAACCCATTGGTCCATACATAGATCAAGAAAAATACAACAAATGGATTAGAACTTGTTGGGAAAGTTTCAAACATCTGTGTCAATGGATTGAAGGGAACATTTACAAGGAACCTTGTCTTCTTGTACCACCAAACATGGAGCAAACATGGGCAAACAATGTTTTAATATATTTTCTTCCCTTAAAACAGCTCTAGGAGAAATGGAACAGAATTACTCACAGTTATGGTCATGTATTAGTTATAACTGGTTATTTCTATGGGATTATACATGCCATAGATGGGCTTATAATATGTTATAAGTACTTCTAACTGGTAAAGGGCCATAACTGCACCAACTTATGATAAAAAACATAAGGAAACGCCTCAGGGAACGCGTCAGGAAGCGAGGACAAGCCACTCGGCGTTCAAGATCTTCTTGTAGAGCTCCGAATGGTTCTGGTCCTCTAAAGATCAGAGGCTAGGAGATGCTAGCGCTAGCGAAAGCCTATCTGCTTGGTGGTTTCAACCATTTGTAATAGGTGGTTTATAATGATTTATATATGTATATATACCATCTGGTTATGACTCACATAGCCATGGAAATCATCATTTGTAATAGGTAAACCATCTATTTCTATGGGCCATTTCCATGGCTATGTTAGTCATAACCAGGCCGGGTAAGTTCAACAAAAACACCATCTGGTTGGTGGTATATCTACCCCTCTGAAAAATGATGGACTTCGTCAGTTGGGATGATGACATTCCATTCCCAACTGAATGGAAAGTCATAATCCAGCCATGTTCCAGTCACCACCAATCAGCTAGCGCCTAGAAACCCTATAGCAATGAGCCATGGACTCTACCCTCTGCTAATTTCTTACATAGCTATTGAAGCCATGGCCCAGTCGACATAGTGGATTTACCCATTGATTTTATGGTGATTTTATGGTGATTTTCCATAGTTTTGTGTACGTTTACCAGGTTGGGTAACCCCGGACCCCCACCGCCACCGGCGCCCGTCGGTGCCTCGAAAGGGAGGAATCCGCAGACCAGCGCGAAGAGGATCACTCCACAGCTCCACACGTCCACCATGGGCGGGAAGTACCTGCAATCCGCGACCAAAAAAACGATCTAAACTGATCATAAATGACTGGTTGGTGGTTTCATAACCATATTATGGTAATCTAGATTACATATTACCATATTCCATATATTACATATTACATATTATTATAATTATTCAGATGTTTCATTACCATGGTAATATATAATCTGGTTGGTAGGGCAATAACCATCTTGAAAAATGATGGAGTTCGTCAATGGGAAGGACGACAACCCATATACTATGAAAATCTATGAACAATAAAAAATGTTTGAAACCACCAAGCAGCCAAATGTTTCCATGGGCTAAGAATGTTTTTTTTTAAGAAATGCGGGATGCATGTTTCTATGTCATAGTATGTACTGTACTGACCTGTACTGTATACATAAAGTATGTTGGTGTCATCGATCTACATGAAATATTCATGGAACCAAATGGTCATGATCAGAGCCGTGAGACTAAAATGGGTTTCATTACCAAGCTCTTAGCCTGGCAATATACTTCAGCAATGGTAAAATAACCTACCGGAAAACGCCATGGGACTGCCTTGTTAGCAAGTAGGTTTATAAGCCATGAACTATACCCAGAAATGTTATGAAATGTTAGGGCTTACTTAAACACTGGCAGTACCTGACTCCTATGGCAATATTTGAGCACTACATATCTATCTATATCCCTCACATATCCCACAACATATCCCATGACAGATCACTATCACCAATCTTGGAGGTGAAATATACCCCATGAAAGTGATATATAGAGGTTTCCTAAAAGGGGGTACCCCCAAATCATCCATTTTTAATAGGATTTTCCATTATAAACCATCCAGCTATTGGATGCTGTTGGGGTACCCCATTGGTGGAAACCCACATTTGTTCAAGAGCTTGAACCGCCTCAACTGTTGAACTGGTTCCCCGGTTCCAGTCTTCCATGTCTTCCACTGCGCACTGGTTCCCCGCAATCATCTCTGGTGCGGCGTAGCCTACGGTGGATGAAACATATTTGCTCATCGAATATGAGTGATTTTATCAAAGCAAATGGACATGTAACCAACAGAGTGTAGGGATTTTAGCACTGAATAATGAATATGGGTGTCCAAATATGTATTTAAGTGGAACAAACTGACAGACCAATAAATTGTAGGTCCCTATGTTCAAACAAACTCCGTGGTAAAACCGAGAAAAACCATACACCTATACACCTCATTTTGCGGAGCCTTTATTTCTAATTACACCTTTCTTGGTAAGGTTGAATATCCAAAGGATCTCACCCTTGTATCCCCCAATTTCGTCAGCGTGGTTCGCATGGTTTTTGGGCTGTGAAAAAGGATGCTACAAGGGGGGAGTCTCTCCTGGATCACCTTTTTCAGGGTCCTGCCAGGCAATCTCAGCTTGGGGGTCCTACCCTGAAGCAGAGCTGTATGTTGAGCAGTTTCAGATCTGAAAAAACTGCATTACCCAACCTGGTAAACTATAAAATAGTTTGTTGTGGAAAATCATCATTTTTAAGTTCGGTAAATCAACGAACTAAATGGGCCATGTTCAATAGCAAACTGTAACAATTTACCAGAGGGTACGAACTATTGATCTTGAGGACATTTTTTGCTTCTTAGACCACCATCCATGGTGATATTAGCCAGGGCTGGCTTCAAGGCCAAGGCTAAAGAGGATTCAGAACACATCAATCAGGTCAAACATCGAAGATTTTACATGGAAGGGAACCTGTACAGGAAACTCTGGACTCATAAGCCAAATCTTTGGGTTTTAATGAATCTGATTTCCGGTTACGTCAAGTGGCTATGGGTCAAAAGCGTGGTACCCTGAACACCAAAATCGATGGCAAACGGATGTTCGTCCCCTCCCAAAGAAATGTTAATGTTGATGTAGGTTTTGACACATCGCGTTCGCCAGTTCTGGTCAAGACGTGAAGTTTTTGGCCTTTCTGTGGACATCGTCGCTTTACAACCGCCATTCTGAGGTCCACAATTGATGGTCGTATGTCCCATACCAGTGCTGCTAATGCCACAAAATCACAATCTATAGAAGGTATGACATGACAATTGTGCATATATGCTGATGCATGTAATTATGCATCTATATAAAAATGTATGTATACATATACATCTAAATAGAGCCACGTGAGCAATGTGAAAGAAAGTACAGAGTGCAGTATATGGCCACGTCTTTGAAACATTGAAATGTTCGAATGCGTGTTTCACATAAATCAACATAACCCTTTTTTCCATATGGATATATTGTTTCAACTACAGAAACAATCAACGTATCATTGATCCTATATAGAAGATATAATAGGTATACGTATACATATACATCATAAAATATTGGCAACAATTGAACAAACATGAAAATTAAAAAAATCACACGAACTTCATTCTGCAGAAAATCTGGCCTAAACAATACGGTGTTCGCCCATCTTCCCCAAAGATTGCCACGTCAGGTGCCCGGACATGGAGAACCACAGGCGGTTTGCAACAACTGCCCATCCTACAACGCGTTGTCAAAAGACACCGGACACCTCTACGAAACTCGTTCTAGGAGAACTTTAAGTATGACGACTCTGTGGGTAAACTGCCATGTTTTACCATTTTCATCAACTTCAAATGACTTCAAATCACAATGAGTACCATGAACTTCAAATTACTTCAAATTACAGAAAGTTCATGACCTTTTTCAAGCTCCCGGATGCTTTGTCATTCCCGGGTTCCATGTTCCAACATCCTCCACAAGCCTGCAATATCGACTCTTGGGTTGTTGCCATAGTCCCCAAATTAGCTACTGAAGGCACTTAAAGTATGGGGCATCTATAGCAACCGCAACATGGAGAGATCTGCAACGAACAGTTTGATAGATTATTTGTCTATCTGTTTATGTTTGGGGATTATAATATGGATTTATAATGGATTATAATTATAATGGATTACAATAAATTCTAGCAATTTCTTGCCCATATTCCAGGGCCGAACATATTCCATGCCAAAATAGCTGGGAAATTTCAGGGAATTGCGAAGACCCCTTTCAGGTGAAATTTGTATTTCATACAGTTTGC
>Ga0126342_10009411_pt1 | contig 17516 bp, 12 predicted proteins | sample Cyp1metagenome_FD_92528 | JGI IMG/M metagenome (GOLD analysis project Ga0126342, IMG submission 92528) | Coral microbial communities from Lord Howe Island, Old Settlement Bay, Australia - Cyphastrea 1 metagenome | ecosystem: Host-associated > Invertebrates > Cnidaria > Coral ... | reverse complement strand
GTCTTCCAAAGATGGCGTAGACAAACTTGAAGGAGTGCAAGGTCTTGTCAAAAAAGGCCACGTCTCCTGCATAGACAAAGCACGAATGGTCGCAATCACATGTTCTTTAGGAAGAAGGTCCCATCCATGTGGTTCATCCTGGACTGTCTGTAAAAGTTCACCAAGAGTGACCTTGCAATAGGTCCAGGCAATCTCATGCTGAAGAATTAACTGTTGCAAGCGACTCATCAGGTTCACTGCTTCAGTCTGCTGTTGGGCATCAAGAATAGCCAGCGCCAGTTCATCGTGTAGATCCCAATCGACCCGCGAGAGGTCTGGTCCACCACGTTGAGGCTTCAGCGGGCCACTCGCCTGTAAGGGCGGTAGCTTGCCGTCCATGCTTTGATGCCTCGCCACATCTTCTTTGGAACCAATGCCAGGAAGTGCGTGGCCTCGTAGGCGATGTTGTAGGAGGTAGGCTCGGCACTCTTCGCTGCGAAGAAGATGAGCTTGAAGCTGACCCACCGTGTGATACTCCCTGAGACACGCCATGCATTGCGTCCCTGAGATGTAGTAACGGATCGGGTTGACTTTGTTGTGTGCTCGACACATATGAGCTCCCTCTCCGCCCTTGGTCTTCAAGCGAATCTGACAATGCATGCATCCAAAGCAACGATCGCAATCATCTTCTGGAGCACATACAGTAGGCGGGGACCAAAATCCATTTCCCACAAGAAGGTCACGAATCTTCATGTGAAATTGGGCGCATTGAAACTTCAAGGCATGTTGCTGGATGGCATGTTTTTCGGTTCGTCGAAGCAAACTTCTCCAATAACTGCGGTGCCAAACCAAAATTTCAAACCACCGGCTCATGTGTAGAGCCGGGTCACCCAATTTGCAGGTGTTGGACAGGTTGCGCCATAGCCATGCAAAATCGTCTTCCACCAACTGTTTCCATTTGCAATCCTCATTGAGCAGGCCCCAGCAGGCTGTAGTGCCAATGCTGCAAAGAGATCCAATGTATCGAAGTCGAGCCAGACGTAGAAGAACCGTGGGCGATGGCATGCCCAAACGGAAGAGTACCTCATCATCTGATATGGCGTCCTCATGGGCGCATCCCAGCAGCCGTCTGTAGAGCTTCATGATGGCGACATGTGCACGGTGCTTGGTGAGGAGATCATGTAAGACCCAAGAGTCAGACCCGTAAAGGAGGCGACTCAGTATCAAGCTTCTGAAGATCTCCATGCGCTTGCCCAGAGATAGCGCACTGTTTTGGTAAATCAGCTTGCGATGCTTGCTGAAAGCCTGATGCGCCAAAGCGACTCTTCTGCTCAGTTCCAGTCGAACTTCTCCAGAATGATGCAAGACTCCTCCCAAATGCACATACTTGGTCACAAGATGGATGTGATAGGGTCCATATTCGCCAACTGCCGTGAAATGCTCGTTGGAAAGTGGCCCATACATCTCTTTGCGCCACTCCCTTGTCCCATGTCCTTTCGGACTGACCATGAGCTCCGTTTTCCCAGGGCGCAAGTTGGGCGTCATGGCATGTCCTCGAAAGAGGTCAAGGAGCAGACTAATTATATATATATTATATATTTACTTATATACACGTATGTATAATTGTATAATTTATATAATGTCACATAAGTATGTTAGTTTGTATATACTGCAATGGTGGGTACCATGGGCCATGTGTGGACCGCAGGTACAACGCAAACCTTGGACGCAGTGATCCGGGCCGTGGGGGGACAAAGGTGAGGAGATCATCCTGGGAAAACCATAGGAAAACCATGGGAAAACCGTAGAAATCCTAGGAAAACCCTTGGAAAACCGTAGGAAAATGGAGGTTTACCCTCTGGTTATGACAAACAGATTGCGAACTTGAAAATGGCCCAGTCGAAATAGGTGATTTACCCATTAATAGCATGGTGATGTTCCATAGTTATGTGGCTGTTTACCAGAGGTTACCATTTTAGGGAGTATTGGGACTATATCAATGGGAATTGGAAAGTAATATATAGTAATTGGATATTACAGCCCATATAGTGAATTTCCATTTATAGTGGATATTACTTTCTGGTAATGGGACATTTACATCAAAAATGCAGGTTTTAATGGGAACATCAACGAAATAATGATGGATGTTTCATTGCCACGTTTGATTACCGGAGGGTATCTCGTGATTTTTTTTTGGGTAGATTGGTCCAACCTGTTGATTTTCATTGATTTTTAACTACCTCTCCTTTTCCTTTCCTCTCGTCTCCTCTCCTTCCACTCCTCTGAGCCTCTCCTTCCCAGACCTCCAAAAATCAAAAAAAATGGACGGGCAGCGCCTCGCTCAAAACCAGGGGTTTTAGGCACGGCAGTGAGATGTGCTGGGAAGGTTTGGAGGGGATGGATAGGTTTCAGATGAGGCCGAAATGCATTGTTGGGACAAGTGAATCGAATCCTAACACCCCCACCCCCCCTCTTAATCAGGGGGATAAAAGAAATCTATCGCTATGAAGTTATAGACAGTCCGCACAGATTCTCAGATACTGTACTTCTGTAATTGCATGTTTTTTTCGCACCATTTTTATCCGCTATGATTTCTTCCCAATAAGAGGCCGTTGGGGTATCATTGTGTATGATTCTTACCATTATCATCTGATTATTTCGGGATATTTCTTGGGCTTCAATAGAATCTATCTCTGATGTTGGTGTTTTCGCTGCCAATTTTTGTTTCTACAAAAATTGCTAGTTTTGTTGTATTTTTACTACCCTCTGGTTATGACTAACATAGCCATGGTATAGATGGCCCATAGAAATAGATGGTTTACCGAACTTAAAAATGGTGATTTTCCATAGTTACGTTAGTTTACCAGAGGGTATTATATACTTCTATAATCTTCTATATACTATGACCACTACTATTCCTAGCATTGGAGGTTTCCTAAATGAGGGTATCCCAATTCCTCATCCCCGTAGACGATTTGAGTATTCCCATGGTGACCTGTGGGGATCCCCCATGACTTGAGAACGTTCCAAATAGTGATTTACCCTCTGGTAAACATACAAAGTTCGCTATTGAAAATGACCCAGTCAAAATAGTTGATTTACCCAGCTATAAAATGGATGAAAATGGTGATTTTCCATCGTTTTTTGTATGTTTACCAGGCCGGGTAACAACAATGACACGGGGATCTCATGGCGATGTCATGAGATGTCCCCCATGGACTGCCAAGGTCAAACGCTTGGACCGGAGTCGTTCGCGCCAGGCGGGGTTTCGGAGGGGTCAGGTTCCCTGGGGCCCCTGACCCAGCAGAAAAGTCATGAAGACTGGTGATTTCACATGTGTTTCTGGTTGGTGGTTTGGAACAGCTATACTAAACCTCCATTTATGGTTGGGATTTTCCATGGCTATGTTAGTCATAACCAGATGGTAGATGATGGTAGTATATTTATATTCACTATATCTGCTTGGTGGTTTGGAACAAGTTTTATTTTCCATTTCATATATGGGATGTCATCCGAAACCCATTGACGAAGTCCATCATTTTTCAAGATGGTTAAAACGTGTTAAAACCACCAACCAGGTTTCCAATGATTTTGATTTTCACAAATGAGAAAAATCCATTTAAAAAAAACCGTCGTTTTACCACAACCGGACCAGTGTTTCGGACAGATTGGCTATGGTTGGGCCTGACAGGCCCAACGCCCTTCTGGAGACGCCACGTCGGTCCCTTCTGAGCCGGTGCGGATGCTCTGTCTTTCGGAGGATGGAGGGTGGAGGGTGGGCGGTGCTGACATGTTGCCGATGTGTACGTTTTAAATTTTGAAGATCATTTTTTGGTAGATTTTTTTGATTGACATATGTTGATATTGACACTGTTGGGATTTCTTGAGTTATACCCGCACGTCGAAGTTCGATCTGTTGGTGAAACTCACTTGGCTGCGATGCGGTCTTGGACAGGGCACATTGCCCAGCTATCATGGGTTGGTGTTTCAGCCGTTCTTTGCTCAAATTCTATCTTCAATTAGCAATATGACTTGCACTCGTTGGCTCTAAGCAGGGTTTTTTTCGGTTAGTGATGTCACCCCCAATATACCAACAGAATTGTGGCTTTGTGGGGGACGTTCATGAGGAGCGTCAAGTTTGGCACGGATCCATGATCAGCCACCACAAATCGTGGTGACTGGGGTTAGTTCATGATAGTTCACCCATCTGGGTGCATTACAACGACCGAACCCTGTTCTCCCTCACTGGAAAACATGGTTTGTTTGAGGGGAATCATCCCCATTCATGGCGGAACTATTCAGATTAGTGAATTATTATAATTTACCCAGACCCATGTTCACCCATAGCAACTGGAATAACCCTAGTGGAGACTTACGATCCAAGCCGACCACGACCAAGGCGTCAGCCCGTACTTCCCAAGGCGCTTGAAGTTTCGCCAAGCGGGGTTTTCAGTGATCCTGGAGATTTCCGAAGCAAATGTTTAGATGGATTCTTATGGTCTACATTTGTCAGCAAATGAGACAGGCCTGCCCAATCCATGTTGCTGTGGTTCGAAAGGTGTGTTTCTCCAGCCAACAAGGAATATCATGGTTTTTTGCAGGACTCATACTTTGCATAGAAAATGATCATGGACTCCCAAAATGACCACATTCAAAAGAGGGGAAAAACTATAAAACATCAGAAAACGTCAGAAAACATCTATAATCAAGATTACTCAAGTGAGATGCGTTCCCCATTGAAAAGTCTGGTTTCTTGTCCCCATCATAGTGCCCACGCCACTTTGCCAGGTGGTCTCGATGCTCGGTCAAGCTGCCGAAGTTTGGGGCAGCGGTCAGAGATGGGTCTTCCAGCTGAAACACCACAGCTGGGTTCCAAAGATGGTTTCACAACCCCATTTTCTATGGTAGTCTTGATGATGTGTGATTTTCGCCTCATTTTCGCCTGATTGAGTTGTGTATGTTCAGGATGTTCAGGTCATTTAAGATGTTTGACACATACATCAGACCGCAGTCCGCAGTCCTGCGGAGTTGGTTCAAGCGCATCCGTGGGACTCCACCTTACGGAAATGATCCAGTAGACATGCTATTCGCATGAATGTTCGAAAACAGTACCTACAGTATGTGAATGCATAATGATACATATACATTGTGTGTGCACACTTGCATATGACCATACAATCATACATACACCATATGCATCAGTTTTATGTTATTATCAGTTATCATGCACCTATATGTTGACAACCGGGCTGTTGTTTTCAATTTGATCAAGGTTCTTCTTTGATTTGGTGCAGTTCCAGTGGACTGTCCAGTGGGATATATTTCAGCCGGGACTATGGGGCAAAAAAACCCAAGTTGTGGGGGATTATGACCATAGTTCCAGACTGTTACATAAGTAGCAACTAAACAAGTTATGGTAACTTCAAATTCTGGTTGGGGTTACCTATGGGTTACCTTATTTCTAGTTGCCTTGCTACTAACATATAGGATCATATAGGTAAACTATGGTCCAATGGTAAACTTGTAAGTGGGTAACCTATAAGTTGCCTTGTAACTAGCAATTTGTGATGCGCAAGTTGCCCAAGTTCATCCTGCCATGGCCATGTGGAGGCAATTTTAGGGAAAAATGCTGAAGCCATGGAGAAGCCAGGAGATTGGGATCGTTTTCATGTTGAGATGGTCGTTTTGTTGGATGTTTTAGGGACTAAAAACAGTGGAAGATATAGGGAGTTAGTATGATTTAATGGGAATATATATATATATATATGATTATATACGTACTAATACATGATTACAAATTATATATGTATATAAATATATGATTATATATATATATAATGAGAATATGATGAGACCTACAGTAATAGGAGAATCAAACATGGCGGGCAAACGGCGATTTTCCAGCGATGTTTGAGAACAAAAGAGGCTATTTGGTATATGTTCATATACACTGGATATAAGAAATAACATGCACACACATGTGTTGATGCCAGCACGTGCACACATACACGCAGGTAATATATATATATATATATTTCTGGGTAAATTATAACGACCTCACTGTTCGACCTCACTGGAAATCATAGTTAGTAAGAGGAATCATCCCCATTCATGGCCGAACTATTCAGGTTAGTGAAATATTATAATTTGCCCAGATATTTGAAATTATCCACAACAAAAATGATCCCAGCTCGGCTTGCCCTCTGGCGAGGAAACCACTGACCGGCCATGTTTGATTACCAGAGGTCAAGCTATAACCCAAAGAAAGAGCAGTGAAAAATCCTACGGAATAAAATCGAGGCTTAACTTACTAAAAATCATCTAAAACCATCTAAAGTCTAGATGTTCAATGATGATTTTCACTGATCTTTACTAATGTTTACCCGGAATCGTCCACAAAAATTGCCGTGAATTTCGCAGGTGGATCTCCTTCACCTTGGCTAGATGCTCAGCTTTGCGTGATGGACAGGCTTCTCTGAATGTTGCTGAAAGAAACACCTTTTATCGTTCGTGGCCATAAATCTTGGTCCAGATATTCCTGAATATATCTCCCAGTATCTAAAGTGTCAAAGGGTTTTTTTTGGTGATTTCTGGAAGGAATTGAGTTTCAAAATGTTGCAAAGGTGTCTTTTTTGATGATTGTTTGGTGGAATTGTTGTTTGGAGTTGCTTGAAATCGTTGGCATGGACAGTTGGTTCAATGACAAGGCAGAAAACATGATGCTGTCACACGCAAGGCAAACATTTGAAATTGAAAAGGATTGTCATATTTGCTTATTGGGTCCATGTTACCAATAGAGATTCGTTCTGAAATCTCACCCAGACTCAGCCATGAACTCTGACCACCTCACATACCCACTAAAAGCTAGCACCGACTGATGAAGTTCAAGTTCACAGCAAGAGCTCGAGAAAAAACATGTGTTTTCTTCATCAAAACCCCCAATAAAGATCAATAAAGCAGAATGTTAAATAGAGAATTCGGATGAATTTGGGGGGTAAGCATATATCACCATGACAAAACCGGTAGCGTTGCGCGCAGCCATGACAAGGGCAATGTCACAGGAGCGCACGCGCTCGCGCACGCGCGAGCAGCTGCGAGGCTGGTCACCAAGGAAGGCCAAGGATGTTAGTAGCTCCACAGACTCCAGGCGGGGTTGGGGATGTATCTTTGGGGATGGGATAGAACGAACTACCTGGCCTGGTAAACATACAAAAAACTATGGAAAATCATCATAGAAATAGTGGATTTAACAATTAAAAATGGTGATTTTCCATCGTTTTTTGTATGTTTACCAGAGGGTAGTTCAAGGGGATTAGCCAACACAAGGGTTACCACCCTGTCAGGTCAAAGATAGGTGAAGCACTAATGGGATAGGAGGACATGGATTTCCATCGTTCTCCGGTCAGCAGTACAATAGAACAAGACCGGGGTGATGGATATGTTTGCCACAAGACATACAAAGTCTAAATATAGAATAATATACATCAGGACCAAAACAGCTTGGTGTTTTCGATTTTTTGTGTACTTGACGAGCATAATCATGTAATATAGTAATATACATACTGCTAGTATATTGAAATTGGCATGGTTTTACATGGATCATTTCTCCAAACTTGGGAGAATTCGTCCTGGATTGTCTCCTGATCTAATTTTTTTCGGATGCCCATATATTCTACATTTATTGTGTGGATCCTGCAGATACATATGATATACATCTACACATATCCAAAAAGGGAGAAAGAGAAGGAGAGAGAAAGAAAAAATAAATAAAAAGGATGGAGAGTAGCGAGAGACCCTAAATTATTTCTGCCCTAACTTAATGTAAATCCCATATTCATAAACCTTGACTATGTAATGTGGGGGTTTACCCCCTACAGGAGAAGTGCAACCAGTCGGAGTTCCTCCAAAGAAAGCAAGGAGGCCCCGCTGAATCGCACGTTTTTTTTGCCCTGGGCAAACGTTAAATATATAGAAAACCCATAGTTTCTGTGGGGAAAATGATCCATACATGCCGGAAAGTTCCATATCTAGTATGATTTTCTGAGGGTTGTTTTTCTTGTCATTGGTTCGCATGTTTGTTTTTCAGCCGGTTTGATTCACAGGAGATCGCTACTGGGTTGCCCTCTGCTCAAACATAGCAATCGAAAAATCCTCCACTTAGAGACGTTGTTTCCAGCCATCAAGCTCCATGTTTATAAGGGGATTACTTATGGATGATTTTCCCAGCTATAAACCTCCGTTTTTTGGGGAGATTCTTGGGGGAATTCCCAGCAGTTGGGTGAGGATGAGATTATCCACTACGACTGGGCAGCAGGACACGTACTGGAAGCAGAGTCGGGTGAGTAGGTGAGTGGATTGAGTGGCGGTGCGGAATTTGCGCCCAAAATTATATGAAATCATGTATGTGTGTGTTTCTTAAATACAGTATATATATAATTACATAGAATTACATATATGATATATATATATACTATCATAAGTGATATATATATAATTACATATATGTTTGCTAGTATATATATTCTATTATGTATGTATGCTATATACATCTACGAGGCTCAGTGTATGTGTATATACTGTATATACCCACATTAGGTTCATCTCATTGCCGCTGCTTAACACCAACGACATCCAACAACCATGTTATCATGTCTTATATGAATGGGTGCATGGGCCTGTAACTCCAAAACGGATGGTTATTTTTATATGTAGATCTGGGGATGTTATTGTTCTGAAGCATTTATATATAGTTCGAACAAATTATATATATATAGTTCTGATAGCCAAAATATGTTTGACAGAAACCCAGTTATATATATACATTATATATATATACATTATATATATACATTATATATATACATTATATATATATATACATTATATATATATACATTATATATATATACATTATATATATACATTATATATATACATTATATATATATACATTATATATATACATTATATATATATACATTATATATATATATATACATTATATATATAATATGCACGGCCCTTTTTTGGGGCACAAGACCATGGATGCTTTGAGGCAGCTGGAAACTGTTGCGAATCTTCGGCGTTTTAGCTCGGAAAGCCTCCCAAGGGGTCCTGCAGATATGGCAGGTGTGTGAAGCATTCTGATTTATTATTCTAAATACCATTTAAATATATTTAAATCCCATTAAGTCACCATTTTCTGTTGGCAACATCCCACTAAGATGCCATTAGATCATTGTTTTTTTGCTGTTAGGTCATCATTTTGGAAATGCATTACATACATCAAAGCCCTTTGAGTCACTGGTTCCGGTTGATGTTGAAACGTCAGGACAAGTCTTGAATGCAAGGCCGCTATTCGGGGCATGGATTGCTGAGACAGGGTGTAACGACAAAAAATACAGCAGATAGAACCAGTGGTATATATAATATATATGTGTGTGTGTGTCCTTTTACCAAAAGCTATACAATATACCATGTGGTAAATTGTTACATAACTATGGTAAATCACCACATTTAATGGGTAAAAAGTATCGAACTAAGCCATGGCTTTCTATGGGCCATGGCTTCAAAAAAGCGCAAGTGATGGCGCATAATCGCACGAACTTGAGGCGTTGTAGTTTGGCCAATGGCATCAAATGGCCAAATACAGAAGAAGTTCTCTCCGAAAATATATGAACATATGACTTAATCTGGTTGGTGGTGACTGGAACATGGCTTTTATATGCTTTTATGACTTTTCATATATATATAATATATATATAATATATATATATATAATATATATATATACATATATTATATATATATGTGGAGTAATACTCCCAACTGACTTTCACTCACTCCATCATTTTTCAGAGGGGTAGGGCTCAACCACCAACCAGTAATCCTGTAGCCCAGGGTGTACAAAACGGGTCAAAGCGCAGGTACCGCCTGGAATCCTTATCCGGGGATGGGACCTTTGGACGAGCGCCTTGGGATTTTGGAAGAAATTGACATGGCTATGGGTACAAATACCTATGAAAATACCATTTTTAGTGGGATGAACATCCATAAATCCCAGATAAATCCCAGCTAGTTTATGGGGTTCACTAGGTACCAGGGTTTTGACTGGTTTTGACCCATCCCCACATGAATTTTGAAACCAGCAAGGTTTATCAGGACTGGACCCACATGAATTTTGAAACCAGCAAGGTTTATCAGGACTGGACACCAAATATGGCTAGCTGGACATTCCACCATTGATTTTTTCATTTCAATGCCGGGCCCCTCTGGTAAACCACTATTTGAGTCGGATTTTACGTGTCTATCTTCTGGGGGCGTTGCTATATATCAGTTATTCCCTGGATTCCGCATGATTCCGCATGTTTCATCAAAATCGACTAAATTTACAGATTTCCACATGGTGTTTCATAAAAATCATAAAAATCTACATGGATTCCACACATAAAATTTACTCAAAATCCAATTTGGTCAAATGTCATTAAACAAATCTACCATTTAGTAACATGATATGAAATATACATTAAATTATATGAACAATATTATATATAAATATAATATAATATTATATATATGGTGGATTCATCGTTGTTTCATATTCTCCACCAAACAATCCAAGCCACATCTACCACCCCGGTGCGTTGAATCGTTTCTCGCGGCAGAAAAGGTCTGTTTGGCCACTGATCTGGTGGACAGAAGGGAGGCCCCGAGATGTTGGAGAAATCCGTCGATTTATCCGTGGAAGATCGTGGATTTAACACACGAAAATGGTGGTAAAATGATGGTATAATGATGATTTATGGTGATGTTATGATGATTTATGATGATTTATGATGATTTATGATGATTTATGATGATATAATGGTGATTTATGGTGATTTTATAGGATATCATTATAATGATTCCAGCTGCTGTCATGCTCTTGTTGATCCTGGGAAAGTGGCAACCGGACGTCATATGTTTGGGATGAGTTTTTCAATCAACAACCAGAGATGGATACGTGGCACGGGTACGTGGCACAGCCACTGAATTAAGAATCACTTGAGCAGTGTTCAAAACCCCTCTGGTTGGTGGATTGGAACATTTTTTATTTTTCCGTATATTGGGAATTTCATCATCCCAACTGACGAACTCATATTTTTCAGAGGGGTAGGGCTCAACCACCAACCACCCCTGGCAGGGTTGATGATTAGTGGGATTATACTACCCTTCATATATTTTGGGGATTCTTTCATAAGTCTTGAGGGTCTGATCAGTCTGATGCATGTTTCGTTGTTCGTAATGGAGCCGCAGACTCAGCTTCAAGCGGCGGACAACCCAAATCCAACGTATTTGATCCTGGATTCCTGGAAATAATTAGAACAGATGGGGGGGAACATAACATTGGTTACCCGCTATTTTTCATTGGGATTCATCGAGGATACTTTAGTCCATATTCTTAAGGATAAGCACAGAATAGCAGTTGATAAGTTGATAACTACTTATAATTATACTTATAGTTATTAGATAATTAGTTATCTTCCCTAGCCTACCACTTATCTCAAGTATTTTCAGATTTCTACTCATCTAAACGAGTTTCGTTGTGCCACGGGTGCCACGGGTGGATACGGGTGGCTTCTGCGACTGCAGGTGGCCATCAAGATCATTCGCGACGTGCGGAGGCGGACGTGGAGCCCAAGAAATTCAGCAAAAAACATGGCTTGATGGTGAATGTATCTATCAATGGATTGGTTTAAGGGAAAATTTACAGGAAACCATACAGTAGATTTTCCCATTAAATATGGGGCTTTCCTGTAAATTTTCCCTCTGGTAATTTAACATAGCGAACTGGAAAATCACCATGATGAATGGGAAAATCCACTATGTCTATGGTCATGTTCAATAGCTATGTTAAATTACCAGAGGGTATCTATAGTTTCTCAAGAATGTCTGAAAAAGATGGAATCACTTTCTGCTCAGTATATCTCTGTTTAGATAGGGCTATGAACCAATGTACAATTGGGGGGGTGCCCGAAAATATGCCTGAATGATGAGAGAGAAACCTTCTGAAGTCATAGAGTTGAGCCACAATGCCGTCAGAAGGTTTAACCAGCTATGCAGTTCAAAACCTGAGTATTCGGGATGTAACCCAGCTTAGAGCTAAGAAAATGCCATGTCGTGTTCGTCACTACAAAATCTACGCCATGTCGGCAGTTGGTGTCAGTGATTTGCCACAGATACCAAGAGAATGCGAAGGTTGAAGCGAAGATCTTGGTGCCTCGTCGCAGGGTCAGGGCATTGGACAATCCTCTGGCACTGGTTGTCAGGCAGCCCCTGATTTTTTCCAGGTTTTGCCAAGTGGAAGTAGCTCTAATTTTGGGGGACTAGCCCTGTAGAATCTATAGAATTCGAGCATGGATGTTTCAACTCAAACCAAGTTGTCCTGATTTTGCAGTGAGGTTTCATCAATTTGCCCAGATGACCTGATTTTCCAGTGAAACGAGCCTTATGAACTAAATCTGGCATCGACCTTGGCGGTTGAAGACGTCAGGTTCCCATCCCTGAAGGAGGGGCCTCTATTGAACTATTGTAAATTCTGAATCAAAGAAGTTCTGATGTCAGAAGCACGTTCAAATGCATAAAGGGATATATATATATAATTGACTTGGGGGTCCCTGACTTTAGAATAATTCCATCAACCCCAAGGTTTTGAACTGACCCATGTTCCCCAAATCCCAAGGGGTTTATTTTCGGGCTACGTAGCCGATGTAGCCCCCAGGACATGTAGATAAGCATCACCCCTTGTGGACCATCCATACAGCAAACAGCAGCAATGTTTCATCAGTGTCGGTATATTGAAACATTGCCAAAAAAAGGGATATACCCCCTTCCTGCACAGACCGAATTATCATATTGTTGGTCATATCCCCATCATATGCCCATGTTATATCCTATGATTCTGCCAATGATATCCACGTAATACATTGATTTGTTTGATGGTATTTCCCAAAAGTCCCATGTTACCTCCCATGAAAACATTCCATTAACCATAGATGTCCCAAATTCCCACTGGTTGGTTGATTAATACAGGGGTTAGTTTACCCCTTTAACGACAGGTTTCTATGATGATAGATGGTATACCAGCTCCCGGCCCCTCTATTTTTACCAAAAGGACATTTTTGCCATTAACTCTGGGTAAATTATAACGACCTCACTGTTCTCCCTCACTGGAATCATAGTTAATAAGGGGAATCATCCCCATTCATGGCCGAACTATTCAGGTTAGTGAATTATTATAATTTACCCAGATTAACTATATTCCATTGTTATACCAGAAATGGTTGCTTGGTCCCGCTGTGGATTTGAAGGCTGAAGTGGCCAGAGAGGATCATCGGGGGAAGTACCACTGCTGCTTGATGTTCGACACCTTCACGCATGACTCGAGGCGAGGACGTCGAAGGGGATGGATTTCCGGTTGACTGGGCACTGGATCCCCAAAACGGAGACTTTGTTGCTGGTTGATGTGGTTTATAAAATATGTATAATATATATAATATATATATATATTGATTCCTGAATCTAGTAAACCACATAAGCCTACCGCTTGGAGGATCAGAGGGGTTGAAGTCACTGGACTGGGATCATACCATACAAAAAATCATTACGGTGCATTATATTTATACACAACAAAACATTGCTTTGCTTCCATTCCATTCCATAAAATTGCATTGCATTCCCCTTGCATTGCACTGCCTTCCATAGCATTGCATTACATTCCATTTCATTGTTTTACATTCCATGTCATTACATTACAGTGCATTTGTATGCATTTGTCGAAAGATATGTTATGATATTTTGTGTATCAATTATACATACGTATATAAGTAATTGTGAATATACAATATACAGTATAATATGTATATATATATATACAAGATATATACAAGTATACAGGACATAGCAATCTCTTAAATCTCGAGGCATTCTCCGTGGCCCTTTCCCTGAGAGCTGGCAGGTTTTTTTGCCTGGTCTTTGAGCCGTTGGGAAGTTCGCTGTATGACGTCATCAAGAAGAACCACTTCAGAGGGTTGCTGGGGGTGCGGTTTTTTTTTTGCAGGACTCCCCAACAATATACTGGTTGACTGGTTGGTGGTGACTGGAACCATGGAAATTTACTTTTCCATATATTGGGAATGTCATCATCCCAACTGACTAATATTTTTCAGAGGGGTTGAAACCACCAACCAGATGATATTCCCGAATAGGATTGTTAGGTCAAAACTATTTTCAGGGATTCCCCTATGACATACCATGTATGACTATTCCCTCATTGTATAGCATGTTTGACCATAGCACATCAGGGTTTGTCGCAAAACATCTCAAAGCCTGCTTTCAGGTATGCAGTTGAAGCCGTAACCGGGAATCTACTAACCAGTTGGCATCATGCAATTTCTGATGTTGGATTTATGTAAGTAAGCACCAGGTGTTGAAGGATAGACAAGGAGCTATTCACGGCAAAAGCAGAATCGGCTTCAGAGTGACCAGTTTCAGATGTGGCAAAGACAGAGCATGGCTGTTCGTTGGTTTTCCAATGACACAATGACTGCCGTGTCCGAGCTTTCACTTCGAATCTCATGTGGTTTATGCAATAATCTCCAATCATGTTTACCATCCCCAAGTCCCCAAGTCATCACCATGTTGATTTTTGGTGGGATTTCAACATATTTCAACATATTTCAACCATAGTCATCTGGTTGGTGGTGACTGGAACCATGGAATTTTCATGACTTTCCAGAAACAGTTGGGAATGGAATAATCATCCCAACTTGCGAACTCCATCATTTTTCAGAGGGGTAGGGCTCAACCACCAACCAGATATAGTGGGATTATATAGCGGTTATATATATTATATATATATATCCATCAAAAATGCCATCCATATATATATACATATACATATACATACATGTATGTAAAAAGAAAGTAACTATTCTAATGGGATTGATATAGTGGTGATTTTTTGTCAAAATGGCCATATGTTTCAGGCTCTGGCTTTCAGATGTCCAGAGGGTGGCCAAGCCACTGGACTCGGAACACGCGGTGGTTTTTTGGGGATATGACGGAGATGTTACCCTCTGGTAATGACAAAAACCATAGGAAAACCACAGGAAAACCATAGAAATCCTAGGTAAACCATAGGAAAACCATAGGAAAATGGAGGTTTACCCTCTGGTAAACTAACAGAATGCTATTGAAAATGGCCATAGACATAGTTGATTTTCCCATTAAAAAATGTGATTTTCCATAGTTATGTGGCAGTTTACCAGAGGGTATCAATAATTGATGTTGATATCCATATTCATATTCATGGGATATCATCTATTTATGGGATGTGATATTATATGAATATTGATGATATCATATGGATATGTTGATGATTCGACACTTATGGGACTAAACATCAAGTCGTAACAATTTCATCTGAATGTGTGTTGCGCACCAGTTCACTGAACACCCACTGGGTGACAACAGCGACAATGTTCGAAAAGCAAAGTATGGGATTAATTGTCCATCCGATCAGGGTAACCTTGGTTTTGCAAATAAGTGCGGTAGTTGTTTGTTACCCTCTGGTTATTTAACATAGCTTTAATGGCCCATTTACAGATGATTTTCCCAGCTGTAAACCTGCATTTATAATGGATTTTCCAGTTAGCTATGTTAGTCATAAGCAGATGGTGTCAAGTCTTTTGCAGGGCACCCCACTTTATGACTAAGTTTTGTGGGGAATGATGGGGAATATAATGATTCAGCAGTTCAGAATTGGGATATATTCCACTTTCGGTCGAACTTGGTGCTATAATGTGCTATAATTATCAACTATAGCTGTATACCAATAGCTGTCAATACCTCATTCTGTGTTGCGTTTCTGCTCAATCTCATCTGCAATTCAGAACTGAACCTCAGAGCCGCTGGTTGTTGCCCTTCAAGGTATATGCATTGAACTACGTACGCATAGTTTCCAATGTTTTCCGTGTCCGTGTGTGTGTGTTCCAATTTGTTCCCCTTGTGTTCCGTATATTTTCCATGGATGTTCCATAGATTTTCCATGTGTATATATATACATAATTAAGTATATATATAATTATATATGATATATGTATTATGTGTATACTAAGTTTTCCGGCTCCAAACTCTTTGGAAACTAAGGCAATCGCTAAAGGCGCTGAAGTTTCTGCATGGTCGTCTTCAGCTCACTCACACGGACCTCCGGCGGTGTGTGGGTTTTGGGCTGTGCCCATGGGATTTCCACAATATCGAACCGTTCGAACATGTTCGAACCATTATCATTCACAATCTGGTTTGGTCACTTTGGTCTCATCATGAAATTGATGGTGTTTCTTTGGTGATGCTTTTGACGCTGAAGATTCTTGCATTGACGTAAATGACCATTTTTAGGATCATGAACATGATATAATAAGAGAATATGATCGCGTGGAATCCGCACCATGATTTATGAGTTACACACTTAGAACTCACAACCATCATCCATGCTGGCCCCGTTCGTTTGCTAGGTTGGTAAACATCAGTCGATTAAGGGATGTGTTTCTTATTGTGGTGATGAAATAGCATGAAGTAGCTGTAGTTTGTGCGTTATATTTTTAAAAAAGAAACTTATAGCATCTTAAAGCCAGTAACCCTCTGATATTCAAATAGCAATAGAAATTGTCCTATAAATGGAGGATAATGGAGGCTGTCATGAGAAAATCCTCTATGAATGATGGATTTTTCATTGCCATGCGTGCTTCGGGGTAGCCTCAGCCACGAATCATGGCTCGCTTTTTGTCGGCCCAAGATGTGCAGATCCATTTCAGCCAAGTGTGCGCAGGGGCGAAATGTGCTTGGTGTACTCAGCGGTGTCAGGTGAGATCCTTGCTGTTGTGGATGACTATGAAGGCAAAACTGCCAAGGAAATGAAGCACTTCTTGGGAGCTCAGATTGGTGTGACCAGATTTCGCCAAAGGTTCTTGTCCTCAGATGGCTCGCGAGAAATTGAAGATGATGAGGTTTTCACCTCACAACCAGTGGAGGTCCGGTTGCTTCTGCTGGAATTTTGTCCACCTGAATTTGAGGAGGACCAAAGGATGATATTTGCTACCAGGGACAATGATTCCCTGGTGCTTCAAGAGTTGCTTCACCGGCCTCGAAATCCCAACATCAGCCATGCAGATGGCTTAACGCCTTTGCACTATGCGGCTGCAAATGGACACATTAAACCTACGCTGCTATTGCTAGAAGCAGGTGCCAGAAAAAATGCCAGGGATGCAACAGCTCAAGGGACCACACCATTAATTCGGGCGACTGGCAATGGCCACTTAGAAGTTGTTCGCTTGCTTGTTGAGGCTGGTGTTGATACAGACAAAGCCAGAACTGATATTGGAGCAACTCCTCTGTACATTGCAGCTCAGAATGGCCACTTGGAAGTTGTTCGCTTGCTTGTTGAGGCTGGTGTTGATACAGACAAAGCCAGAACTGATATTGGAGCAACTCCTCTGTAC
>Ga0126342_10009410_pt1:0-15000 | contig 17517 bp, 29 predicted proteins | sample Cyp1metagenome_FD_92528 | JGI IMG/M metagenome (GOLD analysis project Ga0126342, IMG submission 92528) | Coral microbial communities from Lord Howe Island, Old Settlement Bay, Australia - Cyphastrea 1 metagenome | ecosystem: Host-associated > Invertebrates > Cnidaria > Coral ... | reverse complement strand
ATGTTTTCCTTTCTACGCTTTCTATTCTATCTAACCTATTTATCTTATCTATCCTATCTGTCCTATCTTTCTTGCCTTTGCTATTTATGTATTTATTTATCTATTTATCTATCTTTCTACCTATTTATCTATTTATTCTATCCTGTCTTGCTTATCCTGTCCTGCCTTTCCTATCCTATGCTTTCTATCAATCTAGCTATTTATTCTCATCTATCTATCTATTTGATTGTTTTTTTTCTAATTTCATTTATCTAATTTCTATCTAATTTATTCTGATATATAATTAATCTTTCTAATTTATATTATCTATTTTATTTAGCTATCTATTTATCTACCTTTTTATTTATTTATCTTCCTATCTATCTAAATTTATTTATCTATCTTATTTAAATATCTAATTTATTCTTTTCTATTCTTATTAATTCTACCTTTTTCTATCTAAGAAATCTATCTTTCTATCGATCTATTTATTTATCTAATCCTATCTATTTAACCCCTCTTTCTAATCCTATTTATCTACTCCTTTCTATCTAATTTTATCTGAATAATTATATTTATTTGTTCTTGTTTATTCCTATTTATCTTGTCTCTTTTTCCTATCCTAGCCTTTCCTATTTAATGCGATCTACCTGCTCCTATCTAATCCTATCTATCCTATCTATTTATCTGGTCAATTTGAAACGACGTTACCGACGTTATTCCGAAATAATGATCTACTTGCTGTTGTTACTTGGCGTCCTTGGGCCCCTTTTGAAACAATGATATGTTTATTTAAATTAATTTCTAGTGGAACTAGCCTGGAAATAACATTTTTAAGAAGAAGTTACATTATTATTATTATTATTCTTATAGTTATGATTATTATTATTTTTATAGTTATGATTATTATTATTACTATTATTCATTTTGTTTTATTTATTAATTAAAATTATAGTTGCTATTATCTTAATTTAATCCTATGAACTAAATAAATTATATTATTTTAAGGCTAAGTAGATATTTAAATCTAAGTAGGATAGCTTGCGCTGGGCCGCCATCCTAGACCAGCAGTAGACGGCCCAAAGCCGCCGCTGCCTGATAGTCGGCGCGAAGCCGCCGTCCAAGTTGTGAAATTTCAATGACCGGGACAATTTTTTCGCGTTATAAATTTGTCCCGTTCGCCTTAGCACAGGCAAGCTGGAGGCAACCTAAAACCGAAACCTCACTGCTCACCGTCAGCTCCACCCAGGTTAGCAGGCTCCAGATTAGTAGCAGGGTAGTGGCTCTGCAACATGTCCTTGACTTCAGCTTGACCGGATTCAAGGGCCCGGCGGGCATGGTTACTCAACTTGCGAACGAAAGCTATGGCGCTTTCCAGGTCGCGCTTGCCATTGTCAAGGTCCATCTCCTGGAGCAACTCGGGCGTCTCTGCACATATATCGAGGAGCAGTAAAGCTTATAATACCAGCGATCCAATTTCGCCAAAAACTTTGAGTCGGCCCAGCTTCGTGTCGAGGTTGTGGCGCTGCCGCTTAACTTCGGTCCCTTCTGCTTCAGGTGTTGGCTGAATCTCAGCTTCAGGGATCTGCTCGGCCATGTGAACTAAAAAGTTTCTAGCAGTCTTGGATTTGGGCCGGAAATCTGCACACAACAACTTACTTACACCACCGAGTTTGCGAGCGAAACGGCAAAAGAAAGACATTGGTAATGTTTTAGGTGTGCACAAAGAGTCAAAGGCGCCACATCGCCTTGTCTGTGTCTGCTAGTTGTGATGTTTCTAATGCCATTGTTGGGCTAATGCGCGCTAGGAATCAAAAATGGACAGGCAACTCAATACAACCTAAATTCCAAGACAGAAGAATCTACTCAAGCCGCTTAAGCCGCTCACCACATTTCAGAGAACTGTTCATCTTCCTCGTCGTTGTTTTCCTTCTTGGCTTTGCGGGGCTTCTTCTTGGGTTTGGGGTCGAAGACTTCCTCCTCCTCTTTAGGGTCGGCATCTTCGCTCTCCTTCTTGGTCTTGCGAGATTTCTTTTTTGGCTTGGGCTCCGTCTTGGCGTCAGGGTTGGGCTTTTTTTTCTTTCCGCTGGTCTTGTCAGTTTCTGTTTTATCTTTGCCGTCGCTACCTTCTCCTTCCTTTGCCACAGACTCGGGTCGAAAGAAAGTGGAACCTTTACGTGACAGCTCGCCCAAGACATGGGCCGTGAGGAGAAGCTCTAAGCGTGATCCGTGGCTTTCTGTGCCACACACTGCAACTCCTTTGGTGCGGCTAGCAAGGCAAGCTTTGCAGAACTCTCCTTGGGCAGGAGACAAATCCATAACTGCTGTCGCACAGTAGCTTGCCACTAGCTCTTGGTACAACTCGTTGGGAGAAATACTTGCGCTGAAGACGCTTTCTTCGTGCTCAGCAATCGTCTTGGGATCCACATCTGGCAAATTCAGACAGCGCTTGTCCCCCAGCAGTTCGACTTTGTCTTTCCTGTTAGAACGAACAGGTTAGATTTATTAAAACTAATTTTAATAGTATTAAATTGAAATTGATGAACATGTTCGACGAATAATACCAACCTGGGCAACTTCCAAAGAGCAGCAGCCGGCAGGGCGGTCACGAATGCAATCGCGTCTCCGGACGACCAGCCAGAGTAGATCTGGCGGATCTTCTAGCCAGCGATTAGAACGCGGCTTGTCGGGCAGGAGGACGCTTAGGGCTTTGTCGGAATAAAGTGTGAACTCCATTCGCTGGGTGTAGGAATGGGCCTTGACTCTTTTTTTCCGGGTACGAATGCTGTTCTGGCACCCATGTGATAATAAATAAAAAGAAGTTAAAATTGAAATGCTGTTCTTTTTGAAGGGAATTCCTCGTTGAAGCACAACCACACAGGCTGCGAAGTGCTGTCTTTTAGAAAGGCTTTGGGCAGAATCCCCAAAGGATCGAAGACGGCAGCTAAAACACCTTCTCTAGGGCAATTGCACTTGCCATTCTTGTCTGGGCACCCAAGCCCACCAAAGTGGATCTAAGCAGTTTCTGGATAAGGGCCTCATCCGGCTTCCAGACTTTGCGAAGGCCTTCCTGAGAGTTTGGCCCAAGACTTTCCCCCAAAAGGGACGTATCGAGGTGGACAAGGGTGTAATTAATTCTTGCCAGCTTCAGGAGTTGGTAACTGCAGCTTCTCGACCATCGCTGTCCCATTGGCTGCATTTCTTGGCTCCGTGACAAATTCCACATACATGCGGACGGTCTGGTTTGCCACCGCCTTCCAGTACTGCGGAGAATGCTTCGGGAGGGTGTTCGGCGTTTTTCGCGCCAAGTTCAGGAGGTGGTCTGGGGTTTGACCTTCCGTGGCTGCTTCATTGCCTGATTCATCAACCTTGTCTTCCAGAGTCTGCAAACAGCCTTTTCCTCTGCCAGCTCGTTCTCGTGAAGGTTGACAACTCTGCTCTAGGCTTCCACGATGGTTTCCATCTCATTGAGAATCTCTGGGTGGGAATTTGGCTTCATGCCCTGCTTCAGGATGTTGTCATGCTGCTTGAGAAACACCACGTCGTGGATGAAAGTGAGCGCTTCCTGGGAGGCCTTTGTTAATGACCCTTGCCAGCCGACATTCTCCACGGTGTTGGTTCGGGTGGCAGGAGGATCTTTGAGATGCTTTTTGAGAAGAATTCGGTCAGCATCTTTCAGTTTCGCTTACACGCACATGATGTCCAAGATGTATGTTAAGCAGCGCCATTTGAACTCGTAGAGGTGAATGCTGCCAGGGTTGGAGGAGCCGCCAATCATGTTTTTTTACTTAAGTCTTCGTCTTTGATGATACCGTGGCAAAGCAGATCATCAATGAGCTGGAACATGAATCTGCGGGATGCCAAGCAACTGGGGCGCTGGGCCAATTTCTCCAACTTCACAAGGCTGTTGAAGCAACTGTCAGACCCTTTCAAAGTTTCTTGTTTGTTCACAATGTCGGTGATTACCTGGTCAGACTGCAGGCAGCTTGGTAACGATGGATTTGGCGGCCGTGAAATTCCACTCGCAATAATTGGTGACATCCATCGCAGACTGACCGGAGCCTTTCTGCGCAGTCATCAAATGCTTGGACTTCAAGAGTTGCACCACCTCCGGGTCAGAGAGCTTGCGTCCCTCCAGCTTTTCCATCAGTGCCTGGAAATCAAAAATTTGCAAGGTGCGATACAAAGATTAGTGAAATCAAAAAGCCGGCCTGAAGGTGGTAGAGTTCAGCTGCGTTTTGCCAAGCCGTGCGGGTAAGGCTCTCGTGTTCCTGCTGCACAAGCTGCCGCTTGTTCAGAGCATGTACCCACACGTCAGCTTCCGAGCACGCAGTCATGACCACAGGCAGTGCAGTCCTAGGATCATGACAGCGGCATTGAATTCAAATTTTATATGAACCAGGTTGCAAAATTAAACTATGTCATCCTATAGTCAAAGCGTTTTTCCAAGCCGTCTTGCAAGCTGCGCTGACACCGGCCTGACCAAGCTCCGAGGCAGCTTTCAGAAAAACGGCGTGAATGACTTCCAAGGGTAAAATAACCAGAAGGCCAGACGGTTGGTCTGTCAGGGTGGCGACATCCACCTCTACTTCAAGAAGCTTCTGAAAGAAGTTGTTCGGGCGATCTTCCGGGAAATAGAAATCCGCAAGCTGTTGCACTCGTAGACGGTTCAAAGGCACTCCAGGGGCTGGATTCTTCTAGCAATCCAGCCAGTAGAGGTTGCAACTGGCGATATAGGTTCCGTGGGATTCCAGCGCAACTTTGGCCTTGGACAAGTCGTAGACATCCTGAATCAGGGGACGGTTTATAAGGATAACTGAACATGTGGAAACATTTAAAACTAAACAGGCATTGAATTAAAATATCAAAATATATGTGAGTGAAAAATCGTCGTCGTTATTAAAAACACAGAATCCTGAATACCGGACTTCTCGTTGACAGTGGCTGCAATGGGGGCGGGCTTCATCTCCTTCAAGTTGGAGCCAAGAGCTTGGGATATGACCGCCAGGTCTTGCTTCAAGTTCTCGTAGTAGTTGTTGTTACAACTTGCCGAATCCACCACCAAAGAAGGGTCCGCTCCAGGCTGTCCAGCAGAAGCTTTGTTTCCAGCAGCAGCCTTTTCTTTGGCCTTGTTCTTGGCGCCGACATTGTACTGCTTCTGAAGACTCTGCTCGTGCTTTGCTTGCTGGGTGAGGCGAATCAAGCGCTTCCGCTCATCGTCTCGTAGGCGGTTTTTCTCCTCCTCGCTCAAGTTGCCAGCCAACCCAGCTTCCCAAGTTGCTAAGTCTCTTTCCACAGCTTGCTGCTCGCCCTTGTTCAATCTCCAAGCAGACGGGTGCTTAGTAGGCATCTTCGAAGCAAACTACACACACTAATGCCACGTGGAGACTAAGCGGCTGCAGAAAATCAAAGGCTTGGCTAGTGACAAGTGAAATGAGACAGGAAACTACATAAACATCCCAGCGGTTGTAGTTAGCGCAGCTTGGCTATTTTCTAAAGCTTAGCAGGCAGCTTCAAACAAGCGATCCGACAATGTTGCGAGGTCGCTAGCCTTACATTCGGCCCATGGGTCTTTGGATTTCAAAGACGACGGCCACAAGGAGGCAGCCTTGAGCGCAGCTGGCAAAATGCGCATCAACACATTCACCGACATGGCATTACCAAAAGCACCCATGATTTGCTTCTCGGCCGCCTCTTCAGTTTTGTATGTTGTCTTCTTCCGGCTTTTCGAAATCATGCGGCGATAAAATTCGGCCGGAACACCTTGGAAACGAGCACATTCCACGCCATCCAGTAGTCGACGCTGCTTGGTGAGGTAATAGCCTTTTTGCAAGCAGCGAGCACGGATGAGGCAAGGGCAAATACCGTTCGCCTTCTTTTGCCAAGCTGGGCTGGCCCCGATATCCAAAACTGAATGCTCGTCCCAAATTCCAGCTCCGTGATTTTTTTCATAAGATGCTAAATCTGGTTTGTAGCTGCCAGTGCGATGTACGTCCAAAAAAGAATTCAAGGGCGGGCACTTCAGAGGCTTCGGAAATCTAAAAGAACTTTTTTGCTTCTTGGTCTGGCGGAAAGCCACAAAGTACACTCTGGTGCGGCTCTGAGGAATGCCGTGCTCCATTGTCTGCATTTTCTTCATGTAGGCCACGTACCCCAAAGCAGCGAAAAATTTCCTCATGACTTTGTGGGTCTTCGCGTGTCGTTTCTGCAAAAAGGCAGCCACTTACTCGAGGATCACGACATCAGGCTTCCAGTAGGCAACGTATTTGAAGCCTTCAAAAAGTAATAGACCTCGGCCACGGCCATCGCGGGCTCCAAGTTTTTTACCACAATTGCTGTATGCAGGGCAGGGGAAACCTGCAATGTAGATATCGCAAGGAAAAGTGTTTACCAAGCTCCGGTCAAAGATGTCGCGCTCTAAGTGTTCCTTCTGGGTCTTCAAATTGAAGGCGCGATGAACAACTTGCAACAGGCATCGCTTGGTACTGTCGATTTCAGTGCCTCCAACAAACTCAAAGTGTTGTTCTTTGAAACCCAACAGAGCCAGGGCTATGGTTTCTGAACCAATGCCAGCACAATCTGCAAAAATTCGAAGCTTTCCAGACGAAGGTTTCGGCGGCTTCCGCTTCGTCTTGTGTTGCTGGACGAAAGCACGTAGAGCTGCTATGTGGTTTTCGACGGTTGAGGATGACAAAGGCTGCCTTTGCGCTCTTTAACCAAACCTCTTTTTCTTCGGGGCCATGGGTGCAAACACGCTAATGCAGTAAATGTTTTTAGAAATGATAGTGACTTTCAGTGAATCTGAAATGATATTTTTGACATGTGATGTAAGTATATCATTATCATTTATTTATCTTAAACCAAAGATTCGTCAGATTTTTTTTCGAAACTTCCGGACCTAAGATTTTCTGCGCGTAAGGATAGTAGCGATTCCCTACCCCCCTTACGCAAGGCCAGACCGGCCCGGGTTCGCGTAAGGATAGTAGTAAAACGCGTAAGGATGCTACCTTTTTGATTTGCTACTATGCTTACACAAATTGCTACTACGCTTACGCAAGGCCAGACCGGCCCGGGTTCGCGTAAGGATAGTAGCGATTCCCTAACCCCCTTACGCAAACCCAGACCGGCCCGGGTTCGCGTAAGGACCGCGCGGTCGCCGTTGGAGCACCTCTGCACACTGTCTTTTTCAACCCCCCAAGATTTGATCATTACATCCATGTTGGACGCGGAAGCGGTCACTAAAGCACAGAGGTAACAAGTACCACACGAAAGACGACTTGTCGAAAGTCTTAAATGACTTGGCTTTCAAATGCTTGGCCTGGGGATCTCGAACAGCAAGAAGAGTATGCGATATTTTTTTTTCAAGGCAGGTTTCTTTCAACTTACGCCAGCCAGATCTTTCAAGAGCCCAAGCCAAAACCTTGACGAACTCTGGATGTTCATCACGAAAAGCTTTGGAGCAATACACCCCAACATGTTGTCGTCCAAGTCTGCGAAAGGCTTCTTTGTGATACTCCATCTTGAGTCCTGGTTTTCCATGCAGCACGGCTTTGGAGAGCAGACACTCACCTTGCGCCATAGCTAGCAAGTAGATTTTCTCGGAGATGCCATCCGGATCGCACAAGAAAACTGAAGCGTCCCGGGGATCCTGGACAAGCTGAAGAAAACACAACATACCACGGTCAAGCACTTGGCCAGCGCACCACGTCTTGCGAGCGCCCAAAGATTTCCAGTTCCAAAGCTGCGGAGTACAAAGCCGCTTGCAGTTTTCAGTTCGAACAGTTTGGGCATCAATTCTTTTTTGGTCTTGTTGGGCGTGCTGTTCTCTTTGGGCAGCTGCCTTCGCAAACGGCTCTGGGCCTTCATCTTCTTCTAAAAGATGTCCGTTCATTGAACCTTGCATTGCACGGGCCAATCTCCTTTTTTTTTGCAAAGCTAACTCTTTGGAACCTTTTTCGGACAAAGGCGTGTTGTCGTCTCTGGCTTCGTACCGTCTGGAAGAGGGAGGCAAAGAACGCAGGGTTTCTGCAACACCTTTTCGTTTCTTGGACAAAAAAGTTGCTTCAGAACCAGCCTTCGTTTTTTTCGGCAGGCCCGAGTCCATTCTTCTCTTTTTCTGAGGCCCTGTGTATTTTTTGACAGCTCTGGCAAACAGTCGGCGAGCTCCCTGCAAAATGTCTTGCTCCGATTTTTCAGCCATGGTCAGAACACTGATGCATCGTCGTTCAGTAACTACAAACTTCGGCCCAAAACGCCCGGCGTGAAGGCAACGGTCGGCTTTGCTGAAGCTTTGCTCCACTCCCGACCTGAGACGAGGGTTACATATTTCATAATAAAATATATATAAATTCAAAATTCAAATGAAGTCAAGGCGCGACGATGGAGTCCAATACGTGTGAGCTTGGAGGGCTTTCGGAAGGTTAGCCAGCTGGTATTTTTTCTTCAAAGCACTCGTCTTTTGTGTGTAATTCAAGGCGGCTTTCCACGTATCCCTGTTCTCCATTTCTGATGTCTGGTTTTACGAGAGGGCAATTGGGCGAACGGTCTCCCATTCTTGTTTCAAACCATGCGGGTCCAGATCTAGGGCCATGGCAATACGACGCAAGCACTAAGATGTTTGCATTGTTGTTATTGCCCCATGTCTCACGACATTGTCGCTCAAGTTGAAAACCATCATCGAGTTGAAGACTTCGAAATAAGGAAATTCTGCTCGTACACTAGCTTCGCACAGCTTCAACCAAGGCTGGAATTCTTTCAAAGCTCGTTGCTGGGCCCCTTGTTGCAAAGAAAGCAACCGACCTTGACCACCGCTCAAAGCATACAAAGAGCCAGATTTCAAAATACCAAGCACATGCTTCGCGTAGCCCTCGACTTCCCAAGCCTTGCCGAAACGAAAAAAAACGTGGAGGTCATCCAAGAAGTGGCCAATCTCTTGGTTCAAAGCAGCAGGGTCCGTATTCTCAGAATCGAAGAAACGTGTCAGCTGCATCAAACTGTCGGCGCCATCAGCTGCCAGCGCCAACAACAGAAACTTGTGAGAAGAAATGTTGGCCAACCACGCCCGGGCCCAGTCAGCATTATCTCTCATGGGCGCAACCCTGTGAAGCATCCAAAAGAAAACCACAAGTGAAACAAAATCCTCCCCATGGGTTTGGCGTAGCTTGCGAAGCGATGCTTGGCAGCGGACATGCTGGTAACGTGAGGCGCGCCCGAGTGTTCCAAGACGGCTTCTTCAAACCAACGAGAGAAGATATGGGAATTGAAAATTTTCTGAGTCGGCGATACACTCAACCAAATAGTTTCATCAAAGATTTCCTGGCATTTTTGTCACGCATTTTATTCATATAAAATTTTTACCTTCCAAAAAAAATGTCCTGGATGGGTGGAAGGCAAGACCATGGTCTCTTCACTAGAAACGTAGAGGCATGAGCAGCATCTCGTCCCACCAGCACAACGTTGAGAAGAAAGGGGTCGCGATTGTGGTTTTCATCAGTATTTCGGCGGTTGCCTTTCATGATGTTCGAGGCGAGAAACTCTGCAGGGTGGCTATCTGTTGTCAAAATAAGAATAATGGAACGCATGTGCTTGAAAACCCCACGAACAATGCCGCCCTGCTGACTCAAACGACTCCCCTTCCTTTCGTCTCTCACTAGGCAAAGCGTGGTCAGCCTGCGACATCTTGCGGCGCCAAACCTGCAGCAGGCTTTCGGAAAGACACCAGTGCACTAAGGATGCGGTGTCGCTTGCCACACCACCATTTCTCATTGAATTCCCCTTCTTCATGTTCTTCAACGCAGAAGCGAAATCTTGTAAAGAAGGCGCCGCTGACTTGTCATCCTCCGTGATGTGCCCCTCCAAAAAACGCATTGCTTCCTGATGCTTCTTGCTGTCGCGATGCCGTTGTAGCCAAATTGATTTCAACCGCCGCTTCAGAGTAAAGGCGGCGAAATTGTCCTTGCAGTTGTCATCATCGCTTCTTCTTCGGCAAGGTGTCGCCACAGGCCTGTGTGCATTCCCGAGAACAGCACCAGTCGAAACCATGCAACTTAAGGTGAAGGCAGCATCCTCTGAAGCGAAAAAACGCCCGAAGCGAAGCCAAGCAAAGGATTTTCCCCACTTCAAGCCTTTGTTTCCCCACCAACCTATGAGACATGATTGCTCCTTGCACCCGGTCGAATATTTCACAGCACTCCCATGGCTCAACAAACGCACCGGAGTCTTTCGAGAGCGAACCTCACCTTTCCCCATGGCTGAGCCAAAACATGCGGAGACAAGTTTCGCCTCTGAGAGACAAAAAACTTTGACAAACTAAGTTGAGACTTTCCTGTGACAGCAACACAGTTACCAGCTAAGCCACTTTTCACCACCTCAAGCCTTCTGTGCTGTGCTCTTTGTCGGGTCAGGGCTGCGTCTGGAATTTTCTGTCCAAATCTCGCTGCGCCAAGATGAAATTCTCGAGTTCAGTGTCGAAACCTGTTGCAGCATCCCTGGTAATCCTAGCACAAGTCTTCAATACTTGCTGCGCCCGCAACAAAGCGCGGCTGAAGCTGACCGCTTTCTTGGAGAGGTCACCCCCGCTTTTTGCAGCGACATAGGCACAGGTGTGAAAAGCCGACGAGGTACCAAGGCACTTCTCGCCTCGGCCTTTGGCTCCGGCTCTACATTCACCTCCTCCTCACTGCTCGCGCTTGTCTTCTGCGCCTTTCCTCCTCCTCTCTGCGGCTCTCCTATTCCAGGTAGAATGCCAGAAGATTTGCCAGATAGAATGCCAAAAGATATCCCAGAGAAAATGCCAGAAGATACGCCAGATAGAATGTCAAATAAAATGTCAGAAAATATGTCAGATAGAATGCCAGAAGATTTGCCAGCAAGAAAATGCATAAATGTCATGTTGGGGATCACACGAAATAAAGAATTTTTCTTTTTTGCGATTGGAAGACGACGATGGCATGTGAGAACACTTGGCGGGAAAAGCTTGGGTTTCCTCCTCGTCATGCCAAGGTTATCGAGGCACCGTTTGCCGGTTCAACCCCCAAAGGCCCGGAGAAGCAGGACGAGTGCAACCGTGCCGAGAAGTTTACCACTGTATGTTCTGCAAGGCCGACCGCCTCCAAGAAGCTCATGCCGGACGCAGGCACGGGGGACCGACCGCTTCTCAGGGCCGTTGGGTTGAACCCTAAAATCATAAGTCATAAATTCCATCATCCCAGTGCCCCATCTTTCGCTTGCACAACCAGGGGGAAGCGGCAGATAACCTCGAGTTTGAAGAAGTTCTGGACTGCAAGCCGCTCTGTTTTCGACGCGGCCCTGGAGGGCGTGCAGCAATTTCTGGGGGAAGCGGTGGCAAAGGAGTACCGCAAGAAGGCCGAGCCCAAGGAAGCATGGTAACGGCACCTGCAAAACAGGCAGTCAGTGGGTAGGGGACTCAAGGAGAAGGAGAAGGTGGAGTACGAAGCCTTGGTGCGCAGGGACCAACGAGTTGCGCGAAGAAAGTTCTTCTTCCCCGAGAGGATGCTGGCCCGAGCAGGTGAGGAGGCCGAAGCTGCGGAGAAGGCTGCTGTGGCAGAAGCCTGCGGTGAAGTCGGGCATGTGGCCCCCAACGACACCGACCTGCCACGCCCATCCGATGACAAAGGGAAGATGATCGAGAACTGGTGCAAGCACGGCTCCTGGGGCATGTGTGAAAAGTGCCATAGCATGTGCCCGAGAAAATTGGAGCCCATGGATTTGAAGAGGGTCAGGCCCGCAACCATACCAGCAAGCCAGTGCACCGCATGCGAACACGGGGAATATGTTCCGCAGCCCGAACATGTACCCGTCCCCCTGCGAAACTTGAAGCCACGGGTGCTGGAAGCTTTGCGGCCCTTGGAGATTGACATCGGCACCGTGGAAAGAGTTCCCAACGGCTACAGGGCGCACAATGCCATGATGGCCTTTGCTTGGAAGCAACGAGATGTGGAAACAGAGATTGCAGTTTTGCGGAGGAGGGGGGACCGGAGGGCAGCACGGGAAGCTTTCGAATTTCTCCGGGGCAGCGAGGACAGCGCCTACAAGAAGATCGTCGAGGAGCACCAGGAGTTCCTGAACAAGTTCGGCAGCCGCGCGCCGCGCCGCTCAAGAAGCGCAAGCGGCCACTTCGGTTCATCGAAACGGAAGGCATGGAGTGCTGCCTGTGGCCGCACCTTTAATGGCACCGCAACCTCTGTGAGACGGTGGCGCGGGCCTCCCATGAGAGCCGCAAGGGTGCGAGGCCACCGCCGCGACGCGCAGAAGACACCAGCAGCGGCGAAGAAGAGCCAGTGCTTCCAGACGGCAACGAGGAAGAGGAGCAAGACATGGAGGACCCGGAACAGCAGGAGTTCGACCCCGCAGACGCCGAGGAAGCAGAGCCGAGCATCGCAGCAGCCGAGCAAGGCCGTACCAAGCGGGGCTTCATCCGCAAAGTGCTGTCTCCGGTGATTGGCTATGGTGCTGACTACGATTTGCTCCACTTCGTCTTTGATTTGTCGATGTGGACAACAGTCGGCACGAAAAAGAACCTGGCCGCGCGCACGGGCGTTGCACTGCGCCATTTGCTGAAGAACTCGCCCTGGACACCGCAGTATTGGCGGGTTCGCCACCAGGCAGTGCTGGACATGCAGCGCCAATGTGGCAATGCATCTCTGTTCCGGACAAGGGCGCCCTACGAAAGATCGTTCCCCTATCACGAGTGGGTCATGCACGAGCAGGCAACATTGGGGCGCCCCGGTCAACATCTAGCAGGCGCGGAGACGTTGCACATGGCCCACGTCTTGCTGCAGCTGGACAAGGGCTACATCTGCGGCGACATGTACAACACAGATCAAGCAAGCAAGAACTGGAAGGGCCACGTCCTGGGCTCAGAGGACGAAGACAGCAACATCAGCACCGTCATGGCACACGTGACCCGCCTGGAATTCCAGGACGGCAAGAGGAAGCAGGCAAGCCAGCGATACCATGGACGAGGCACGGTTCATTGCCATTCACTCGATTTCCTCGAGAATGTGGAGGCCATCGGCCTGGAGAACAAGCTGCAGGCAACCATTCCCAGCAAATAGACGGAGCCCTTCCTGCACGGTCTTGTCATGGACTCGCAGCCAGACTACAAAGACTCGAAGCTGCCGCTGCGAGAAGAACCATCGGCCTGGGACCCCGAGACCAACACGGTGGCACTGCAACACAGACAAGATGACAAGGCAGCCAACATCCGAGCATACTTGAAGCCTACCATGGCGATCACAAAGTGCCACGAAGATGTGCAACAGGGAGGGGGCACGGACAGCCGCAACGGCGTGGTGATCCGCTATGTGGCGACGTACAACATGAACTTCAGCAGCAGCATGGACTCGGAATGGCTCAGCGGCCAAGGCTCCGACTACAGCGCGGCAGTGGGCGTGCTTCGCGGCATGCGGGTCTTGGAGCCTGAGATGTGGCTCACATTAGCAGGGGAACTGTTTCCGCAGGCTAGTTTCAGCGGCACCATGTGCGACATCATGGCCCCCAAACTTCGACAACGTGGACAAGAAGCCCAAATTCGTGCAGGTCTACGAGAAGGCTGCGTGGCGCAGAGACGACATGGCCCTGTTGGGGTTTCTCCGCAAGGCGAATGCCAAGGGTGACATCATCCGCTACATCGTGGAGAAGCACAAGAAGCAGCTCATGGAGGAAGTGCAACAGCAACGGGGGGAACATAACCACACCTTCGCAAAGCACCGCAAGGAGATGCTGGGCGCCTGGAACCGGCACAAGATGGCGTGCAAACAGGACGACGAGGAGCCCCAGCCTTTGGCGGAATTCCTGGCGGACGAGTACGGCTACCAGGACCTGACCCCCTTTGAGGCCTTTGCAAACGACTCCAAGACCAGCGGGGAGAAGTTGATTGCCGCCACCACCAACTCCATGCTGAACGACCGCTACTATGCCCAATGGCTTGCATTGACCAAGCCCTTGCGCAAGCTTGAAGACTTCCAAGACACAGCGCCAGAAGTGATGGAGAAGGTCAATGAGAAGTACACGAACTTCGCCTTGTGCTTGCACCACGCCCCGGACTTCTGGCACAACGACGAAGCAATTCGAGCAGCCATGGAATTGGAGGCGCACAGCAAGGCATTCATTGAGACGATCCTCAACAAGGTGCAGGCGCAGCGCCACATCGTCAAGCGCTACCTGGACGGAGAGATCGCCGTGGACACGGAAGTCCCAAGCTCTGCGGACTGGGCCGAAAGAGCGGTGCGTGCGCACGCGCAGGTCGACAAGCACAAGTTGACCAAGTCACAGAAGTGCCTGGCAAAGAAGATGGGCAACCAGTTGGCCACTGCAGTTGCTGCCTGTCAAGTGGAAACAGACGAGGACTTGGAGGCGTGCATCGCCAAAGAGGCGGAGCAGAAGTTGCTCTTCGCAAGTGGGCCCCCGGGGACCGGGAAGACGCACGTCATCCATGAGCAGGTGCGCAAGTGGAAACGCAAAAGCGCCCGCGTCCTTTTTGCCTTACCAACTGGACAGCTGGCATCTGAAGTACGCAGCGTTCATCCGGACGTGGACGTGGACACCTCGCACGGGGCCTTTCTCCTGCACAGGCCGTTGCAGGAGGCAATGGCTATTCTGACTCCGTATGAATTGGTGATCATTGACAAGGCTCGGTGGGCAAACGAAACGCGACGACAGCCACTGCACGTCTGTAGCACTAGTGTGTTTGCTCCATTTGTTGTACGGTAGCTGTGCAACAGGTCTGGTTCAAACCTTGTATCCCGCACAGGTCTCCATGCTGGCGGCGGCCCACTTCGAACGGATCGTGGCCATGTGGAAGTACGCGGACCAGCTGCCCTGCATCGTCCTGCTCGGCGACTTCTGGCAACTCCCCTTCGCCAACAAGGACGCGGCTTAGGGTTTAGGGTTTAGGGTTTAGGGTTTAGGGTTTAGGGTTTAGGGTTTAGGGTTTAGGGTTTAGGGTTTAGGGTTTAGGGTTTAGGGTTTTAGGGTTTAGGGTTTTAGGGTTTAGGGTTT
>Ga0126342_10009409_pt1 | contig 17517 bp, 9 predicted proteins | sample Cyp1metagenome_FD_92528 | JGI IMG/M metagenome (GOLD analysis project Ga0126342, IMG submission 92528) | Coral microbial communities from Lord Howe Island, Old Settlement Bay, Australia - Cyphastrea 1 metagenome | ecosystem: Host-associated > Invertebrates > Cnidaria > Coral ... | reverse complement strand
GTAGTGTGTAGTGTGTAGTGTGTAGTGTGTAGTGTGTAGTGTGTAGTCTGTTGTGTGTTGTGTGTTGTGTGTTGTGTGTGGTGTGTGGTGTAGTGTAGTGTAGTGCAGTGCAGTGCAGTGCTGTGCAGTGTAGTGTAGTGTAGTGTGTTGTGCAGTGTAGCATAGTGTAATGCAATTAGTGTAGTGTAGTTGTAGTTGTAGTTGTAGTTGTAGATATAGTTGTAGTTGTAGTTGTAGTTGTACTGTGCTGTACTGTAGTGTTATGTAACGTATTGTAATTGTAGTTGTAGTTGTAATTGTAGATGTGTAGTTGCAGTTGTAGTTGTAGTTGTAGGTGTAGTGTATTGTAGTGGAATGTAGTGTAGTGTAGCGTAGTGTAATGTAGTGTAGTGTAGTGTAATTGAGTGTAGTGTAGTGGAGTGTAGTGGAGTGTAGTGTAGTATAGTGGAATGTAGTGTAGTGTAGTTGTAGTGTAGTGCAGTGTAATGTAGTGCAGTGTAGTGGAATGTAGTGTAGTGTAGTGCAATGTAGTGTCAGTGTAGTGTAGTGGAGTGTAGTGTAGTGGAATGTAGTGTAGTGTAGTGCAATGTAATGTCAGTGTAGTGTAGTGGAGTGTAGTGTACTGTAATTGAGTTCAATTGAGTGTGGTGTAGTGTAGTGGACTGTAGTGAAGTGAAGGTGTAGTTGTAGTTGTAGTGTCGTGTATTGGAGTGTAGTGTGGTGTAGTGGTGGTTGTAGTTGAAAATGCTACAAAACCCACTGGTTCAGTCACAAGTCTTTATGATTGTGAATCTACTGGTTCAGTCCCAAGATATCAAGTTTTGAGCTCAAATCCCATGAAACCTCCTATTATTTTATTTCCATCATTACGAGTAGAGGATTGTCCCCGTTATTTCTATATATTTCTATTACAAGTATTTTTGGGTTCACACGGATTCACCATCGATACCGCCAAACGTCAGATCCAAGCGGCCAATTTCCCGGCCACTTTATATTGCACTTGCAGCTCATCGCCCGCCTGAGCTTCCTGCGAGATCACGAGGGAAAATCAAATAAACAACAGTACTTTGCAATCATGATTGACATTAACAAAAAACATCATCATCATCATCATCAACGACATCATAATCAGCAGCAGCAGCGGCAGCAACCATCAAGCAATCAAGCAATCCATCCATCAATCAATCAATCAACCAATCAATCAATCAATCAATCAATCAAGCAATCGAACAATCAAGCAAGCAATCAATAAATCAATCAAGCAATCAAGCAAGCAATCAATCAAGCAAGCAATTCAGCAATCAATCAAGCAATCAAGCAAGCAATCAATCAAGCAATCAAGCAATCAAGCAATCAATCAAGCAATCAAGCAATCAAGCAAGCAATCAAGCCATCAATCAATCAATCAATCAAGCAAGCAAGCAAGCACTTCAGCAATCAATCAAGCAATCAAGCAAGCAATCAATCAATCAAGCAATCAAGCAATCAAGCAATCAAGCAAGCAATCAAGCCATCAATCAAGCAATCAGGCAAGCAATCAATCAAGCAAACAAGCAAGCAATCAAGCAATCAATCAAACAAGCAAGCAATCAAGCCATCAATCAATCAAGCAAGCAAGCAAGCAAGCAATTCAGCAATCAATCAAGCAATCAAGCAAGCAATCAAGCAATCAATCAAGCAATCAAGCAAGCAAGCAATTAAGCAAGCAATCAAGCAAGCAAGCAAGCAATCAAACAAGCAATCAATCAATCAATCAATCAAGCAAGCAGTCAAGCAATCGATCAAGCAGTCAATCCATCAAGCAATCAAGCAAGCAATCAAGCAATCCAGCAATCAAAATCAATCCAAACGGTACATTGTACAACAAAGAAACGTTTTTTTTTTTCGAACGCCTCTCTCACCAAAACCTGCCCATCCTGCAGCAGCGCATGGTCACTCGCAACGAAGACCTTCTGCAAGAGCTGCCACTCTGCCGGTGCATCATCGCACAAGAGCACTGAGGAAATCTCCTGGCAGTTCTGGTAAAACCAATGGTGAAGTGATAGAAACTCAGCTGGAACTGGAAAATGATGGAGAAATCTCTGATTGTACATGATTTTTCTGGAACAAACCACTGAAACAGAATGAAACAGATATGGGAAGAACCCCGTCAGTTTTTTTGTAGTTGGATCTAGCTAGATCATACATAAATAGTGTAAATTCTGGAACTTACCCACTGCTGTGAAATTACATCCCGCCGTCGGATTCACTTCAAAAATCACAGAGTACGGAGTACTGCGCAAGCATTTGCCTATTCATGGCATTGTAGAAATAAGTCTCATCAAAATTAAGTACAATTTCGGTCCCTTGGCTATACTCCCTCATTCAATCTCAGGGGGACGTTTTTTTCTGCATGGTTTCCCGGGGACTCATCTGATCTGGCGACTGCAAATATGAAATTCAATTTCAAACAAATCCAGCGTTTAAGATTTCAGTCAACACACATTCAAAGAAATATACATTTCTCATATTTTCTCATCACTAGGCCCTCTTGATTTACCGTCTCCCTCGATGGTTCTGCAATCAAATTATTTAAAAAATGGGTCACCCAAAGGGCATCCAATCGCTTGACCCCAATCACCATGTGGGACTGACTAATGATTTCTTTTCGCCCCCTCCAGTAGGCATTAAATGACCATAGACTTCCATAAACTCCCATAGATTCCATATGAATCTCACATAAATCCCGTTAAATTACCATGTGCTCAGTTCCGAGCTGCTGACTTCTTGCGAAGAAGACAGAGTCTCAACTTGCTGTTGGCATTCTCAGAGCGCCACCAGCAGTGGAAGTGGATCATTCCAACGGAGGATGTCAACGCCACAACTCCTGATAGACCTCAGGAAAACGGCAAAGGTTTTAACATTTAGTTATTCTTGGTCCACGTGAAAAATAAAGCAACTTGGGATTAATATCTTATAATATTTTTAGCTTCCATTCAGTTTAGGTATATATATATATATATATTATATTGGCTCAAGATGTACGATTTTCCAAAACATGGACCCAGCATGGGCAGCTGGCACTGGAAAATGCACCGCGATGAAACGTGGAAGCTTTCGCTAGGCCAAATTAAATTGTTTCACTTGATATGCATCTCATTTGTTTGCAAAGCTCTGCGCGGAAGTGCTGCCTGTGCCAATTTGGCCCCTTCGCACCCTTTCCTCTCCCCAAAAATCACATGTTGTAAGCAATGGTGTACATCCAAAGCCATCTGACCCAACAAAAATGCCATTAGTGCACGTGTTTTAGCACCAAGGCACATTGAAAATCCTCTGAAGCCTCGAAGACCCGGAGATTTCGCAGTGCTCCACAGCTGCTTTGCTGCTTCATCTGCTTACACTCTGTGCAGCAAAATCCATTCGTCTCTGCCGCGTAGGAACAAATGGGGTTGCCACAGCGCCCAGTGGTGGGCACTTTGGCCGTGACCTGGAGAACATCACCAGGTGCCTATTGTATTTCAGTTGGTCTAAACATCATAGATTTTTTCATGAAACACATTGAAGGACTATGTGACATCACTTTAATCAAACACCATAGTGATGACATCCATAGTTTGATGTTCGATAGAGCTCATTGGACCACCTTGGCCATGGGGAAGCACCATGAAATTCGAATCTCCCCAATATATTCCCCATCGTTTTCAGCATTTCTGTGGCATTTCTCAGCTACAAGTCATTGATTTTGGGAATCCATGGGAATCCTGTTCTGAACCGGGAAACCATGATTGATCATTGGTGTAATTTCATAGCGAAGCTCATTGGCCAACACTGAACTGTCGGTAGTTTCAGCGACTCACTGGGTCTATGACCATGGCCGCAGCATTTGGGGATGCGCTAAAACCCTACATGGCCATCTTTTCGGAGGGATGATCATCCACAAATAGCCGCTGTAGCAGCTGTAGCATGTGAAGTGACCCGGCAGCTGGGCTCTTCCAACGACCTCATCCTATACCCAGGAAGCAAGGAAGCAGGGAAGATGTGTAGGACAGTTCCTTCCATGGCTTCATCCTCCATGAATTTTTAACAGAGTTCTGGGCTCCCATCTCATTCTCTTCGCGAAAGATTTGGCTCAGTGCTACCACGTAGTTCCGCAGTGGAGGATATCTATCTATCTATCTAACTATCTATCTGTCTATCTATCTATATAGATATGGGGGTGCCCCCCAGTCATCATCCATTTCTTTTGGATTTTCCATGAAGAAAAGCCTCCAGCTCTTAGGGAATGGTGCGGAATTCTGGCTCCAAAAACGTGGCCTGTTGGCACTCCGTCTGGTGCTCAAGGTCTTCCACATCTCTTTTCACCATCACCACGCTTATGCCACTGGCCACCAACCTGCTGGGTTTCCCATTTTTGTCATATATTGATGGGTCGTATCTGAAAAAGTAACCCCAGAAAGATGGGCAAGTGCTTGTTTAACAAATATTATATATATACACATTTTGGTGGTTTCCTGAAATAGGGGTACCCAGAAATCATCCATTTTTAGATTGGGATGTTCTACTAACCATCCAGCTATTGGGGTACCCCACTTGCAGGAAACCTCGATGAGAGGGATCAACTGTAGGCCATCAAATTGACAATTCCATCCATGAAATCATGGTGATGCCAGCAAGCATCGCAATGAACTATCCAGATCTCATGGTTGCCATTTTATGTTGTGTTTTGTTGGGTTGTTTGAATTAGTAATCTTACCAATCCACATATGTATGCTAGCTATATTTCCAGTCTTGTTCGTGGCGGTTACCCTTTCAATATTGCGAGTTACATTCCAATTCTTGCTCGCTCAATTCCGATGTTTATTCCTTACAATTCCTCAGACCATGTTTGACCCCTTAGGATCTTAATCCGTAGTTTCACATGCCATGTTTGGTAATTACTACAGCTAACCTGGCTGGTGGTTGACCTACCCCTCTGAAAAATATGAAAGTCAATGGGAAGGATTATTCCCATATATTATGGAAAATAAAACATGTTCCAAACCACCAACCAGGCGAACAGATTGTCCCATGGATCCGGATTACAGCTGTGTTTTCGGTGATAAATCTCTACATAGACCGCACTTTCACCTACCCAACAAAAATTGGTCAAGTACTAGAATTATATGGGGTAAAACACCATGTTTATGGCAACGGAGGGTCCACCGGTATATACTTGGCTAACCCCCCCTCTCTTTTGAGAACAGCGGCCGGCAGCGCTTTCCCACTTGATACTTCAACTCGAAGTGATCGCCCACTTTGGCGTCTTGCACCAGCACCATGCCCCGATCAAAGCCTGGTGAAACAAAACGCTGCCAATACCAGTGATGTTTGTTGCTTTCATGACGATTTCACTATCATTTATAGGGACTATATATGTCATAACCGTGAAACATATGGGGATACACTTGGCCTATGTTTACCCATTTAACTATATATATTGAAATAAACCATTAGCCCACTTATAGACCAACTTTGCAAGGTAGAGGGCACCACTTTGTAGAATTCTGTAAAGCAGGCAAACCAGGTACAATATGGGGTCAACATGGGTAAGTTGGTTTCCAACCATAGGTTTACTATGGTTTATGGTAAATAGATGTAAATAAATAAATGAATAAATATATATATATATATATATATATATATATATATTCAGATTGTTGGATTGGTTTCAAACCAACAAACAGAACTGTTGGCTCCGCATTCGAGAAACATACATTCACAGTATGATATGATGCGGCATTCACAGTACATTTTGAACACAATATAAAATGGTGTACAGCATACTTACATACAGAATCAAATGTATCTGTTCTGTAAAATGGCAACCAAAAATGTGCAACATATTTGGTGTTTACTCAGCTGGTATCCACACAATGTTCATCTGTTTTCTGGGCTCACCACGCAATACTGGGGCGATTGGGTTCCCGGTGAAGGAGGACTTGTGCACAAGGTGGTGCCCCCTACCGAATATGGTTTATCACTGAATATGTGGGCTTCTTGAAATGGAGGATCCCCAAGGTTTCAATACTAAAATGGTCTAACTTTAGATGATTTGGGGGTACAGTAGCACCCATTTTCAGAAAACCTCCATATGGTCATGCTGAGTAGGAACGATCCAATGTTTAGGATTCCAGATTTTTGACCCTTACCCCTACGTGTCTATCATATGTGTAGCACCCACAGCAAAAAATAGTTGGACACATCCGACAAAAAAAAGTTGCAAATCACCCCAGATCACGGGGTGGAATGGGCAGATGCAAAGTCACATGTTTCCCCTTTATAGTTTATTTTCACTTGCAAAACCATGATCGCCAGCCATACTCGTAAGGTTTCCATGCTGGTTCATAGCACCCCAAAGACATAAGGGATGATAAGGGTATTAGTAACCTATTTTTATAGGACTTGACTTGAAACGATCTGTTTGGAGGCTGGGATCTGCAGATTTTGGTGTTCAAACTCTTTGAGTTTGCACTTGGGTCATTAAATGTCCCCATTGAACATCACCCAACCATTAGGTATATGGTCTATAAAGGCTACTATAAGGTGATGTCCAATATACCCAAAATGGGACATTTACCAATCCCTGTTGCACCAAGCAACAGATGTTGAAGTTTGTACGCTCTCGTGGAATTGGCTCTTTGCCGCTGATTCTTCTGCAGTGCAATTCCTCCGAACATGCGGTCGTTTGAAACGGCTGTGGGTTCACCATGATTTCAGTTGCTTGGACAGTGAGTTTCAGATAGATCTAAACATGCACTTTAAATGGAGTGTAACCTGCGAAAGGAATACGACTTAATTAAGATAATCATGACATAAAACTGCTGAACTAAAGAGAACAATTATCATTACTATTGTTGTTATATCATTATGCGACGATGATGACGATGATGACGATGCTGCCGCTGATGATGAGGAGGAGGACGGTGATGATGATGATGATGATGATGATGATGATTCTGCTGGTGGTGGTGATGATATGAACCTCTTGTGACCTTTCCTTGAAATCATTGCAAACCAGACTGGGACATGAAGGTTGGATTTCACCAATGGTTGTCCTCTGGTTGGAATCATTCCAATGAAAGGAGATAGGTTGGACCCTCCTGCATAGGCCCAGACGCAGTGCATGGCAGTCCCACAAAAAAGGCTAGAACTTGCATTGTGTGGATACAACCCATCCTATTATGTATGAGCAAAGGTACTTACATATATAGAAATATCCATGCGTATACCTAGACCCGCATTAAGCAGCCATTACAAGTGGTCATTTACGTGTATCCTTCCTATATAATTCCAGGACACGTTTCCCAATCGTTTTCCCAATCATTCTGGTCAACGGGTGGACTCGACTCAAGTCGAATTCATCCCGTCACTCAGACCGTCGGTTTTGAGCGATGCAGCGCACCTTGTCGTTCCGCACCAAAGCAAGGTACAGGAAACTCTTCCGCTCTTCAGTGCCCAGATCTTGCCAGCAGCCTGGTGGCGAGAGACGAATGCGCAAACATGGGAGTATAAGCTGGGGAACATATTTAAAGGCCATGAGAAAAAAAACATCTATACGGATATGATAAAAAATGGTGTATTTGATTTCAAATGGTTGGTATTATTCAATATGGTAGAGTAAGAGGGTATGGTCATCGATGCCCTCTGGGAGTCCGTGCCAGCTGACCTGACCTTGAGGTCGCCTGTGTGATAAGACACGCACAAACACCCAAGACAACGATGTCTAGCGATTGAATGTGCACCAGATTTGAAATGGGTTTATAGATCCCACGTAAAAACGGGTATACTAAGTTATTACCCCCGTGTTTGGTATTTGCAGAGAGATTCACCAACATGTATTTTTTCGAAATAACAAACATCAAGCCTGATTTTGGGGGGAGGAGGATCCCATGACATTACACTCATAAAACAAAGCGAAAAAAGGCCAATGGTTTGTTGGTGAAATTCAATGTTGCGGAAGTGGTCGACGTATTTTTTCTGCAACTAATATTAAGCGGATCGGATTAATAGTTGGATTAGTAGTTGTTGCAAACTCAATAATGAACAATCACCAAATCATGGTAAGTGGGTTAGTATAAACTATCCCCAAATGGTAGGTTTATGGCATTGGGTTTACCACATTATCTTTTTCTTGGTACAGTTATGGCCCTTTACTGGTTGTAAGTCAGTTACAAGCCCATTTGTGGAATGATAACCCCATTTGTAACCATTTATACCGGCTCAAGGGTTAACCATTTATATTTATATAATGTGTATACAGTATACATATATATATATATCCATTTACTGTACAGTATATCCATTTATATCCATTATACCACACATTTAAATCAATTTATCCATGTATATCCATTTATTGTGGTTTTTGTAGGTGTTTTCACCCAACGTTCTCACCATGTTGCCAGCCACTTCCTCCAACGGTCCCCACCTTGGATGTGCACCCGACAGAGTTGGTAGGGAAGCGCTGGCGACCGGCAATGACCTGGCCATCTGGTTCTGACGAACAGGGCTATGGTATAGATGGCCCTAATCGAAATAGATGGTTTACCGTTCTTAAAAATGGTGATTTCCCATGGCTATGTTAAATAACCAGAGGGTAGCTGAAATCCATGGGTTTATGGTAGATATATCTATACTTTCCTAACCTTTCCTATACTTCCTATGGTTGATAAACCATGATAAACCAACAAACATAACTTTCTGGCACCACCTTGTACCGAGCTGTTGACTTTCGATGCAAACGGTGATGGCTCAAGCTTTTGGCGAAATTCCCAGGGATTTTTGGTGAGGGAGATGTGGAAAAATCAAGGGAAAATCCCCATGGTCCCATGGCGATTGTCTTTTGGAAATGCGTGAAAACTCCAATGTCCATTGGATTAGAATGATTAGAACCTCAGTGTCCCAGTATACTGGAAATCTATACAGCATTATCAGGCACACCCGTATGACCTAGAATGGGTTTCAGTCATTTCATTGATTGAGGGGAAAAGGTTGACGGGGACACCGTTGTTTGGGGTTGTCCTGTGAAGTGAGCCTTCCATTTCTGGGATAGCCAGCAGTATTTGGCAAGAATGTGCTAACTGCTAACTAAACTTTAAGTCAGTCGAAAAGCAATAATTAACTTGGATGTTAAAAAAACGTATATAAATAAACACCATAGCATCCATGATGCTTCTGTGTGTGAACTGTCATACGCGAGAAAATCGTGCGCATGCCTTCCTCAATCAAAATAAACAAAACATAAAGACTATGTTTTTTGTGGTGGATACATTCATAATAATGTTCCTTGTTTGCAATAATGGTGATGGCAGTGATGGCATCGTACTGGTGGTGTAGTCAACAGCAATATTGGACATGTCCTTTGAATATATAAGTATATCGGGTTTTATAATAATAAGGATCCAGTAATTATTTTGGTGATAGAACCAACAGTGCCATACCTAAATGATATGATTTTGAGTACAAACTGATGCAACGAACAATCATGGTATATCATTTCACACACCCCATTTCTGGCTATGGTGACCCCTGAGCTATGGCAGCAATGCACTCAAGGGGATTTGTTTCATCTCTATCGTTTGACCCTCAGGGAGTGTACCCATCACGCGCGGACTCATCTGTCATAAGGTCACAGCTGAGGCAGTGACCGTTATGGTCTCATTGGCCCCTATCGAACTGGCCTGGTTAAGTCACCAGCCTTCCTAATGGGACGTTTTTGTGTAAACGCTGCCAGTTGCCTTCCTATCATATTGACAGTGTCGCGACTGATCAGCAAAGTCACACCTCTTTGAGGTGTCAGTGCTCCCAACTGTGTCAAATCCAAATGATGCACAAATTGGAGACCAAAATCAAAAGAATCTTCCAATGCAACGAAAAAATTCTGGAGTAATCGCAGAATCGCTGCAACGGTCGGTCTACTCACTGCCGCTGCCGGCAAATTGGATGGGTCAACCCAGCAAAGCTTCCGATTGGGATCCGGAACTGGAAGTTTGGTGTTCACCTGTCCTGAACCATGATGCACGGCCAATTCTAAGTATGACATCTGATAGGCAACCGATAGGCAACCACAGCCTCATCTGATGCCTGCCCCTTCAGCCACGCAAACATGTTCTGTGTGAAAAGCCACCCAAACTTATCTGCCATCTGAACCACTCTCGAGTCCAGTGGCGAAGCATCTGGTAATCCCCTTTGCCATGGATCATGGTGTAGTGCAAGGCGATGACCATCTAGCCCGCCTGGATCTGTGCCAGTGACCGTGTCCTCCTTTTCAACCACATTCTCGGTGATCGCCACAAAGTGACTGGCAGCCAAATCCAAATGAAAGAGAACTAACCGCCGAAGAAGTGCGCATTGATCGTGGTAGACCTGCAACATCTGACGTCGAAGGGATTCAAGCTCATGATCACGCAATTGGTGTGCCGTAACGGCTTCATGATCTACCCGATCATTCCAACCTGCAGCCCAATCATCCACGTCTACATAAGCGCCTCTGGTGGCCACATGAGCTGGAACATGCTGAATGTTGATACGATGAGTATGTCCATGTAGAAGTCGTTGAAGCCTCTCCCAATAATCAGTATATATAGCGTCCACCCGGGCAGTCTTCCAGATTCTGCAAAAGACGATGCACACCCTCTGCAGCAAATGCACTGTCTGTCCACAAAGTTGCTGTGCCCTTGTTACAAACTGCAAACTCCACTGCCACTAAAATTGCTTGAAGTTCAGCTTGATCACTGGTCTGATGAAGACCGGCAAGGACTCCTCTGGCTACAACAACATCATGCGAGGCACTGACCACTGCCCATGCTCCTACCGATGCCCATGGAAGTTCTGGGTTCCAACAGGATCCATCGGTAAATAAATCAAGATGTGGTCGGTCTGCAAGCCGTTTCAAGGTAAGCGACCTTGCCTCGGAGTGTTCCATCATCTGCTTGAACTGCGCCTCATACTGATTCCTGGATGGCAGTAGACGAAGACACATCGCCGGAGAAAGGGCCTGCCATTGTGTCATCAGGTCTGCATGTTTCTCATACACTTGCCTGCGAGCAGGACACGTGGTGCATCTGTGCTGCATGGTATCATTTTCACCACAGTACCGACATTTGCCCGTTTTGCTAAGATCATACCTGCGCTGGGTTTGACTGTCAATAAAGGTGCCGTCTTGCAAAACATGCAATGTCTCTTTCTGATGCTGTGGAAGCTGTCGAAACACCGCATGCAAAGTGCGCCAATCAATGCCCTCCAAGCCCTCCACGTCCTTGCGCTGAGCAAAAGTGTGAGCAACCCCTTGTCTCCATGCATCAACAGCAACATCCTCCATGTATTTGCGCTCAACTGTGATCAGGTTGAACCCCACTCCGTCATGGTCATAGATGAACGGCGGTTGCACTCGCCAGCCTACCTGTCCACACACTTCCAGCAGTTTGCCAAAAGGGCCATATGACTGAACTCCGCGATACTTGTGCATAAAAGAGCGCCACAGCGTCACAAAGCCAGCCTGTTTGTTGGCCACTCGTTGAAAGGTAAGCAATACCTGCCAAAACTGGAAAAAACCTGGATCTGTCGTGGGCTCAGAAAGCACCGCCAGTCGCATACCCGGATTGGCTCCACCCCGATTGAAACGCAAGGCTTTCATCGCTTCAGTTCGGAGCTGTTTGGTGTGTTGCCAACCCATACAGCAGATAGCACTGCCATAATATGCTCTTGGCCAAAAGGCTTGGTGAAGAAGCCGTTGTTTGTTCCATGAAGAGCAACTGAGCCGCCTCAACAGAGGCCAAAGAGCGCGAAGACTAGCCACACTGTGTTTGCTACCATAGGTCATGGGAGCTCCCAGATCTTTGGCATGCGTCTTGGCCTCCCAGCCCAAGGCCTGACATTGCTGTCGCAAATCAGCCTGGTTAGCCCAGACATAGCTCTTGCCTTTGTCTAACTGAAGGTGCCACATTTCAGCCCAAGCATGCATAGTGAGAATACCGGTATGAAGGTCAATACTCCCTCGACCAAGCAGCTCCAGATTGTCAACAAAACTCAATGCTGTAACCTTGGAATAGGCCACCATGTAGAGATGATAGACTAAATTTACCAAGGCCATGGCAACGCAACTCATACCACAACCTTCCGGGAAACCCGAATTGGAGTAAAGGGCTGGTCCTACTTGATTGGAGACATTGAAGCGCCTTTCCATGTTGGTAAGGAAGTAGGCCCACAGACCCAGAATCTTGCGCGAAATGCCCAGCCGCTTGGCAAGCCATAGGACTGGACGTCGTGGCAGGCATTCAAATGCTTTTTCAATGTCCGAGACAAATCCTGCTAATGGTTCATTGGCCAAAGACGCTTCTTCAATCCATGCCTGCAGCACCATCCAGATTTCTGTGTTCTCCTTCTGAGGGAGGAATCCAAACTGATGCTGACCAGCAACCCTTTTGATGTGCCGCAAGAGCTGACGCGCACGCAGTGAAGACCAAGACCGATAAATCATGCTGTAAATGATGACTGGGCGATAATCATTAACCTTGCAAGAATCTTGTCTTTTGGGCAGTGGGTGTGCAAAACCCGTGCACAATGCCTGAGGAAACATGGACTGCTCTTCCCAACGATTGAGTTGTTGGACTAAACTGTCCTGATACATCTGTGGCATCCACTGCAGGTCTCTACGAGCAAAACCATCAGGACCCCTGGCAGCTTTCTGACCATATCGCAGGTTAATGTCATGCCAATTGGCGGCTGTGATGTCGGTATGCTGCTCAGGTTGTTCCGGGATATAGGCTTTGCAGAAATCAAAAATTCGATTCCAATCCGCTTCAGACGGCGGAGATTTCCACCAACGCTGTTGCCAAAATGAGGCCAAATGCTCGTGGATTTGAGCTGCCGTGGAAAAATGCCTAGTGATCGATACAACTTCATTGGTGTCCTCAGGCAATGGTGTTTGAAGAGTGAGAACAGGACCATCCACTTGAGCAACAGTCACTTGTAACCCATCTACTTCAACCTCACAGGAAGAGTTGATGTCCAAAGACCGATCAACATGAAGCTGACTCCTATCATCTGAAGTGCCCAAAACCAGAGCTTCCTCCGTGGCCTCCAAATGCTGTAGTGGCGATTTGGCAGCTGGTTTCACCATGGAAAAGAGCTTGGAATGGTTTTCTTGCAAAGCCAGCTGCAACAAGTCTTGGCGCTGGCGAGCATGCCATGCTTCAAAATTCCGGGAATTGGTTTCAAAGTCCAAAAAGATGCAATTCATTTCCGAAACTGTGGGAACTCTGTGTGGCCAAACTGTTGGGGATCCATGACATTGAATTGGACGAACACGCCACCACGCCGCAAAGGAGTCCTCAAAACCTTTGGCTTGACAGATTGCCCTCCACAGTTCCACACGGTAGAGTTTTGCATCCCATGTGGTTTTTCCTGCCCGCAGCGCATGCAGCATGGATTGCAATCGTCGAAGTTGCAGAAACCACTTGTGAACGGTGCGCCCTAACAGATCCGAGGATGGAGTCACTTCCCCTGGTCGAGAAGGACGAAGAATGGGACACTGCTGAGGTCGGCATTCGACCTTATATGGTTGGCCACGACCAGTCATTGCTGGAGTCAGTTGTTGTCCAGGAAGATCAATGTGGCCATGCAGGCTACGTTCAAAGTCTTTGCAAAACCCAGAAAACTGGTCATCAATGGAATTCAAACGCGGCGGTTGGTAGGTCATAGCTGCTTGCTGCCAGCCATCTTTGTCAACTCGTTCATAAGGGATATACGCCGGCATGGGCCAAACCTGCTGAGTCACTGGTGCAACTGGAAGGTTGAGGCAAGCACCAATACAAGCATGATCAGCAAACAGCTGCCAAGACTGAACTTCACTTAAATAACAGGCGAGCTCCGGAGATAAAAAGACATGGTCAAGAGTGGTAGAATGTTTGCTAGTCAACGTTGGAACTCGGCCATGATGTTGAAAAGCCCATGTTTGTACATCCACCCAACCCTGTGCTCTCCAAACAGTTACGCTCGGGGAGTCATCCACATCGCAGTTGAAATCACCCATAATGAATCTGGGACCTGTGCGCGACAGAACCAGTTCTTTGGTCAAATGATTCAGCAAACTCTCCGTAGCCTCTTTGGCTCGAGGCCAAGTCGGGCTTTGTGGCCAGCCATATAAGTTAGCACCTGTCATCTGAAATGGTCCGCACCAGGTTTGAAACAGCTGCACCCGCCCAAGGGTCGGTTCCGAATGAGGCCATGGTATGTGCAGTGGTCTACAAGGTAGATCTGTAATCATGCTGACCCCTGCCCATGTGCCAGTAGAGGAACGTGCCGAACGTGGTGCAACAGGATGGCCATGATGGATCTGTAAACTGCGATTGTAAGATCGACCAAGGCGATAGATGACCCCATTGGCATCGCGCTGATTCAGAACTGTCAAAAGGGTTTCTGCAACTCCCCATAGACCTTGAGGAAGGGTAAAGTACGATTCTTCTTTGCCCCTGAGGCCGCTCGGATTTGTGGTTCCAATCCAAATAGCAGGGCCAGGGTGCTGTGCTTCACCAAAGCGTTCAACCCCAATGAGCAACATGTATGCCACTAGCAGGATAATCAGTGTAGCACGCTTCGCAAAGAAGATGATCAAAAGCCCCATCCATCCAAACCAGCAAATTGTGGTGTGGGATCTGGAAACATGGTCAGAGTCAACAGGACGCTGCGATTCCTCATGTTGCAGCTCAACCGGCTGTGAAGGTTCGGCAATCCTACTAGCCATAGAGGGCAACAAACAACTGTCCATGTCTGCAATCTGTGAATCATTGGAAGCGGAGGTATCCTCACCCACAAAAATCTGCACAAAACCACCCTCTTGTAGAAGGAGCCGTGATGAGACAAATTGAACCCGTCCATCCACTACAGTGAGACAGTCTTCCTGTCGACACAAATCATCAATATTAACACTGGCATAAAGGTCTTCATGTGAAATTTGTCGTGGAAGAAAACGAGATTTATATTCCACTGTTTGGAACCGCTCGGATCCACGGGCTGTTGAGGCCAAACGCAGCTCCACCAAACAGGCCACCTCAAAATCATAGAACTCTTGCCTATCAGCTCTTCGAAGACCCAGGTATTGCGCCTGGGGATCCAGAAATGCACTGTCCGCATGGTCAATGGAAACGAACTGCCAATTCTGCTCTTCATCATCCAACATGTATTGCACAATGGAGTAATAGAGCTGAAAAACGTCCAAAGGAAGAGGTGCAAAAAATCTCATGAAAACCACTTGATCAGCTTCAAACAAGAAAACCGCCAGCGCACTTCGACGGAGTTGGTGCATGTGAGTAAAGTCATAGACGTCACGTGCCCATGAAGTGAAGGCTTGTTGTGCTCTACAGGCAAGAAGTACGAGCTCATCAACTTCTGCTCGATCTGCCATTTGGGTGACCACTCGCTGTTGGAATTCTGCTGGAAGTTCTTCCAAGGAAGGAATGCCCCTGCCAGTTTGATCCTGATTTTGAGTACAAACTGATGCAACGAACAATCATGGTATATCATTTCACACACCCCATTTCTGGCTATGGTGACCCCTGAGCTATGGCAGCACTGCACTCAAGGGGATTTGTTTCATCTCTATCGTTTGACCCTCAGGGAGTGTACACATCAAAATGGTGTTTTTCTTTACAATTTCTTTGGTGTATTTGGAGAGTCCAGTTACTGTAGTCATAAGACACTAATATCGAAGTCTTCATAGTTTTACCCCCAAACCACCACCATCATTGCTGATCACAGCCAGTCGGAAACTGAGATACCGTCCATGACTCTGATGGATAAATCCTATTTCTCATCTTGCCCTAAGTAGTTGTCCTTTTGGGTAATGTCAACCCTGGCTTAATAACACCCCCTGATTAATTGATTTGGGTGGCAGCATCCCCAAAATAGACTGGGGGACTTCTTTATCATGGGCAACATTGCTTAAATTACTTATTTATGTTCCACCCCAAACTTAGAATCTACATCTACATAAGGTATTTACTAGAGATTTAATAAGCTCTTCTTAAACATGGATCCAGGAAAAAAATACTGATTCAGCCCCCACCTTTGATGTCCTCGTTGCTACTCTTCGTGTTGATGTTGTTCCTGATGGAACCAGCAGCTGAAGTCACTGTCGTCAACATTGAAACTGCAGTTTTTGATGCAGATCTCTGAGAAAAGAGTGTGGTGTATTCTGATGAAACGATAAACGGGTACATCAAAATGGCAACAATGAAAACCCGCGGTTGATGAGTAAAAAACCGCATGTAGTCTGAATTGAAACCACCAAAATAAGGAGCACATCGACGTTCAGTCTGCACGTGTCTGCGTGGAGACAGTGCACGAATAACAAAACTTATGCACGTCAAAGATGTAGCAGGCAACAACAAGTAACACCTGCTGTACAAGTGACCTTCATCCACAACCAAATATGGACCAAAACTTTGCGATTCATAATTTTGATCTTGAACATCTCAAGTGTTTGCTCATATGCCCCAACCTTAGATACGAGTACCCTGCAAGCAAAATCAAACTACATTACATGACGGGGTATTAGGACATTCAAAACAAAAAACATATGGCAACATGTTATGTTGTAGTATGATGTGTGCTATATTTGTGTTAACTTTTTCATGTACATACATCTACCAGTAGTACCGCACAAGGCGGTGGCGGAAGTTTCAAAATAGGAAACCTATAGGAGAAGTTGGTTGTTGTGAATCAAGGATGGCAGCGCGAAGGTGGTTGAGGGCTCCTTTCTTTCTCTTTCTTTCTCTGTTTCTCTCTCTCTCTTTCTCTGATTATCTACCCACCTACCTACCTACCGATCTATCTATCTATCTATCTACCTCTATCTATATCTATCTATATCTATCTATATCTTTCTATATCTATCTATATCTATCTAAATCTATCTACATCTATCTATCTATCTATCTATCTATCTGTCTGTCTATCTATCTATCTATCTATCTCTATCAATCAATCAATCTATCTACCTATCTATCTCTATCAATCTATCTATCTATCTAACTATCTATCTATCTATCTATCTATCTGTCTATTTACTATCTATCTATCTGTCTATTTATCTATCTATCTATCTATCTATCTTACCTTATCTTATATTACTATCTATCTATCTATCTATCTGTCTATCTATCTATCTTTCTTTCTATCGATCTATCTATCTACCTATCTACCTATCTAATCTAATCTAATCGAATCTAATCTAATCTAATCTATCTATCTAATCTTATCTAATCTAATCTTATCTAATCTAATCTAATCTAGTCTAATTTAATCTTATCTATCTATCTATCTATCTAGCTAATCTATCTATCTATCTATCTAATCTAATCTAATCTAACCTAACCTAATCTATCTATCTATCTATCTATCTATCTATCTATCTATCTATCTAATCTATCTAATCTATCTAATCTATCTAATCTATCTAATCTATCTAATCTATCTAATCTATCTATCTATCTATCTATC
>Ga0126342_10009408_pt1 | contig 17518 bp, 14 predicted proteins | sample Cyp1metagenome_FD_92528 | JGI IMG/M metagenome (GOLD analysis project Ga0126342, IMG submission 92528) | Coral microbial communities from Lord Howe Island, Old Settlement Bay, Australia - Cyphastrea 1 metagenome | ecosystem: Host-associated > Invertebrates > Cnidaria > Coral ... | reverse complement strand
TACTATATTATTTACCATGTGGTACTATAGTATACTATATTAACCATACATATTATGTAGTATTTAAAAATTGCAACATATCATATGACAATTAATGTAATATATCATATACTATATTGCATTTTATATGATACTATATTGTACACTACATTATATACTATACTGTTTACTTTATTGTTTACTAGATTACATCTTATATATTTTAATATTTTTTGATGCGTTTTATTAATCTGTAGAATATAACGTGATATCATATCATGTCATCTTGTTGTACATTATGTAATACCATACAACATTTTATCATACTGTGGTGTACTATATTGTGCTAGATTATATCATATACTTGTATACTGCAATACTTTCATATCGTAGCGTATCAAAACCATGCGGTGTCATATTATAGGTGTGTGTGTGTCTGTGTGTGTGTGAGATGTACATGTGAATACAAGAACAATAGGGGATCCCTTGATGTATTTTGTTGAACTATTTCATGATCCACTATGCTAGTTCAATTGGGTATATTCAGTTTGTCAAAAAGTAATCCTCAACTGCTATCAGGTATGGACATGATTCTGTACTTCCACACAGAAGAGATTACATCCAAATGTTCTCGCGACAAAAGGGACTGGGTTTTGCCCCATCCAAGAAAACAAGTCCATCAGCCGGATAAGAAAGCAATGGGTGTGAACAGGACTCCAACACGCTCAACCAACAAAACACACTTGCAACATCTTGCAACTTTGTAGACAAATCTAGTGGATCAAAACCTCAGCCCGTTTTTTTGAGGGGACACTCAGCCGGCCCAGCCCTGCAGTCATTTTGGCAGATCAGCAACTCCCCAGAAACACCAGCTTCGCGCCGTCATTCATAGGGTATTCCTTGGACGATGCGGCTGTCAGCCATGATACTGAATATGTAGATGCCGTGGTATTCTTCTTTTGGATTTGTGAAGAGCATCTGAGAAGTCCACAAATGGAGTTTCTACATCAATGGATTGTGACCTCTGGAAAAAATTGTAAGTCCTAAGTCAACCCCAATAGCTGTTGTGACATGCTAAACTTATAATTTTTCACAATGTGTATACTTAAAAACTGCTGCAGGCCCTGTGTTGTAGCAGCTGATCAAAATTATTTAGCTGATGCGTTCTTGGAAAACCACCAAGTCTGCTACAGCCATCAAATGAGACCCAACAATCAATAGCAATTAGCGTGGTAAACCCAATAATAAACCGTCCCTCATGTTGATATAGATGGGTGGCAAAAACCATCCCCAAATGGTAGGTTTATTGTTCGGTTTACCACATTATCAATGATTATGAGGCCAGGCTAACCAAAATGAAGTGAACACTGCAAGACTTGGGACATCCCTCGGTCGTATCTTCTTATTCTGGCCGCATCTCTGAGGTCTGACATCTGATATGGGGGCGTTTCTTGAAATGAAGGCATGGTAAGAACAAACCGCTGCCGAATTCTGCAGGACATAAACCATCTCAGAGAGATTGGAAGTTGGGGCCAGGATATCCAGCCAAGTCAAGGGATCCACCCCCACATGTTGAAATCCCCCGCAACGAAGGCCCTCGTTGACGGATCGGCTAAGGGGCGGGGCATGAAAATTCCACCGCGCTTCCTTCATGGATGTCTCCCTCAGAATTTCGGAGATCCCAAAAGCTGGGCAGGTCGATTGGGAAAATGATCATGATATCTGGGCTAGAAATTTTGTACTTATCTATTTCATGGAATTTGGACATGATAATATCAGGCCAGAAATTACCTCCCACCAACTCGGACAGGTACAACTGACCCCCAAATATCGGGATCGGTCAACATTGCACTGCAAGTAGAGGAACAAAAAGCTAAAAAATGCTAAACAATGTTGAATGGTAGTCAAAATGACCTTCAAGGGCTTCAGGTCAAGCTCAGCTCCCATTTGAGTTTGGATTTCCCAGCTATACTGAATTAGAGGATGTTCAGTTATTGGAAAAGTATACTGGCCTAATATTTCACATGGCTGAAATGTTGGAAATTGTGGGCCATTTGGGTGCGACTCCCCATGTATAAGCCATGATTCCAGCGAGGTCACGACGTGAGGTCACGACGTGAAGTCACTATAATTTTCCTAGATGCTATGACTGTGGTTGTGTGTGGTTTCTACAGGTGTTAGAACAAAACCTACATATGTATTTATATATATATATATCTGTACATGTTTTATGATGTACTTTGCTCAAGGAAGTTTAGAAGTCAAACTTCCGACAATACGGACAGATGAAAAAGCAGAGGTGGGAAGAGTCAGAGCAGAGAAGAGCAGAAGGGAGAAGATCAGAGAAGAGAAAGAGTGAGAAGAAAGAAGATGCAGGTGCGCGAAAAGCTAGCAACGTCGCAAACACTGCATTGTTCCAATGTTTTGTGGCACCGGAGGGTCGAAAAGTAGGCTCGCTAAAGCGGCGGGTGCGCAGCCATGTGGCCAGATGAGAGATGAAAAATTGCACGCCGTTGTGGCGCGAAGCACATTTCCAAGTCAAAATGCCCATAACACACCAGGTTCGGAGCACTTTTTGAAGTTGAGATGTCGAAAAAGTGCGCGCCGTTGTGGCGCGGAGGATGTTTCGAAGTCAAAAGTGGAAAAACTGCGGGTTCGGACCACTTTTGGATGTTCGGATGTCGTTTTGCGTGGTGGGCACAAGGGATGCTGCACTTTGTCAAAAGTGAGAGAAAATGTTCTGTAGCATTTTATGCTACAACCGCCACTACACTACACTCCACTCCACTCCAACTACATCTACAACTACAAGTACATTACACTACACTAATTACATTACACCCCACTCCACTCCACTCCACTCCACACCACTACACTAACTACAACTAGAGCTACAACAACAACAACAACAACGACGACGACGACGACGACAACAACTACTACTACGAGGACAACAACAACAACTACTACTACTACTACCACCACTACACTACACTACACTAGACTAGACTGGACTATTTTACACTTTTTTTACGCTATTTTACACTACAACACACTACACTACCACTACCACTACCACTACCACTACCACTACCACTACCACTACCACTACCACTACCACTACCACTACCACTACCACTACACTACACTACACTACACTATATTACACTACACTATACTTTACTACACTACACTCTATTACGCTACACTATACTATACTATACTACACTTTACTACACTACACTACACTACACTAACAACAACAACTACAAGGACAACAACAAAGACAACTACAACGACAGCTACAACTACACTACATTGCACTGCACCACACTGCGCTACACTACACTACAATACACTACACCACACTACACCACACCACACCACACTACACTAGACTAGACTACACTACAGCACGCAACACTACTGCACACTACACTACACTACACTCCATTACATTGCACTACGCTACATTGCACTACGCTCATTACACCACACAACAACTACAACTGCAACTGCGCCATGCTAAGTACACTACACTACAACTAGAGCTACAGCTGCACTACACCACACTACATCCAGCAGTTGTGGGGGAGGTGACCACTGCAACCATTGCAACCACTCCAAAAAAACACAACTCCAACCACCTTTCGGTCCATCAGTGGATTTGCTCTGCCATCCATGCATCACAACAACTCATCTCTCCTATAGTGTCCTATCTTTGACACTTCCGCCACCGCCTTGTGCGGTACTACTGGTATTATGTGTATATATATATATATATGTTAAAACAAATGTTGTATATAAAATGTTGACTGGAAACCACATAACCTTCATTTTGGGGTTGGACCCTCGTTGTTGTGACTTATTGCACGTCATTTGGGTGAATGGGGTGTATGATGGTTGCTACTCCGCCCGAATCTCGTCTGAGCCTTGCTATTACTGTAATGGTGAATAGTGTTGCTCGAACAAAAGCGTTACAGAACTTACATAAGTAGTGTTGATTCATCTGATTCAATTTCAATCTACCTCAACTATAAGCTATACCCATCTTGATTCATCGAGATTAACATAAGCCAATCATCATAAATAAATTTATCTTCATGGCGTTCCTATTCTGCTTCCAGGTTTGCCAGATTGGCAATATTGAAAACACATCTACAGCTGCCCTACTGGATCTCGCACGAAACTCTCGCACAAAATCGACTTCAAGCATGGAATACAAACTTCCAGCTTTCATATCTGGCAGATTGGTAGAGTCTGGGTTAGTATATCTGCCATATCTACATGATGGGATCATACTATACCTACCGAAAGAATCCAGATCTGGCAGATTTCTGTGGATTTTCCTGGTTCCATTTCCGATGCCTGGGACGTTTGACGAACTTGACAGAAAAACCTTTAGCTACGCTGGTACTCTACTGTTCACATGGCACCAGCAAATCTATGTGGGTAAAACCCCATCAGTTGTCATTCTTTAACCCTCCCGTGGTTTGTTCAGTCAACCCCTCATCAATGGTTGCGTATGGCGCCACCAAGCCCATCAGTTGAAACATCTTGGTCTGGTTTTTTCCTATCAAAAGTAGAAATCAGAATCAGTTGGGTATGACACTTAAAACTATGGATATACATATTACAATATTAATGTTCATATTACATCACTTAGGTCACTTAGGTCACTTAGGTCACTTAGGATCAGAATATACCCAAACAAAAGGATTCTCAATACAACAAGCCAAAAAGACCGCAGAATCATGTAGAATCCCTTGTCCAAGTTTCTTGAGCCTCATGTCTACCCGAAGGATGCCCCGCCTGGTCCTTGAACCACTGCGCTTCCAAGATCTCACTGGGCCTTGGCCGCTGAGTCGGATCGCTACTCAGGGCCCTCAAGAGCACCCCATCGAAGCCTGGCGGCGACCCGACCCAAAGTTGCCGTTGTGCTCCATGGGTTTTAATGGTTTCTTAATGGTGTTTTGTTGATGCTTTGGAACATACTTCAAAGCAAAATCCGGAATAGTTCCTAGAGGTTGTTGATAGCTTTTGGCGGTGGCCACTGGTGAAAATGCTATCAGAAAACGGGATGATTGAATATTTCTGAGTAGTGTGCCACGTTAGTCTGTTGCGCTTGATGATTTCAGCATTTCACAGAAGGAACGAGTAGGACTCGAAATGGGCCATTCCTGAAACCCGGTCAAGCACCAAGAATCAATGTTTGTTTCATGTCGCTTCCCCGGTTGCTTCAACATTTCCAAACATAGGCAATCTGAGCCGTATGATTTCTTTCATCATTGCCATTGTCATTACCATCTGTTGGTTAAATGAGGCCAACAATCTATAGCCCATGGTGGTTGATTGACCTTATCATTGGCTTCGATTTTCAGTACTGTTGGTAAAAGCACTAGGATCCATCCACAACCCCCATTTTTACGATGAATGTGTGGTACAAACCATCATTTGTTTAGGGTGGTAACCCGTATTGCTTTAGTAACATTATGTTTCATGGATGCAACCAATGTGCAAAAATTGAGCAGCAGTCGCGTGCGTGTCATCGGACTCGATTTTCGGACTCGATGAAGGACATTGGAATCGTGCGGTGATTTGACGAAGAACAGAGGCGGTCACAAAGGAAAGTGTGAAGGTAATGATAGTGATGATCATCGGTCATAGAATAATTGTCACAGTAATTCCGGCAATTGTTCTATTTAATAACAATATGATATATGTATGATTTATGTATGATACATGTATGATATATGTATGATAGATGTATGATATGTGTATGATATGTGTCTGATATATGTATGATATATGCATGATATATGTATGATATGCGTATGATATATGTATGATATGTGTGTGATATATGTATGATATATGTATGATATATGCATGACATATGCATGATATGTGTATGATATGTATGATATATGTATGATATATGTATGATCTATGTATGATCTATGTATGATATATGTATGATATGTGTTTGATATGTGCATGATATATGTATGATATATGTATGATTTATGTATTATCTATGTCTATGTATGATATGTGTTTGATGTGCATGATATATGTATGATATATGTATGATATATGTATGATTTATGTATTACCTATGTCTATGTATGATATATGTATGATTTATGTATGATATATGTATGATATATGTATGATATATAACAATAAGAATAGTTCATGGAGAGAACAAATCGAAACAAACATGTGTAGGTTGCCATTCATCATCATCATCATCCCCTGTCCCGGCCGATATTCGTGTGCTGTTCGATGCAGACAGCTTTGTCTCTGCTGGTCGACGCAGACTGCAGACTGTCTGGAAAAAAAAAACGAAAGTCAGTTACGATTATCACCAACTAGAAATGAGTATTCTCAGTTGATTATGATATACACCAACATGATAATCACCAAAAAAAACAGTCATACTTGACAAAAAATCATTGAAACCGCCAGCTAGCAATGAGTATTCCGTTGGATTCCCAGTAATTCACTATCACAAAAAACATCATCAAAGAACAGCCGGGCCGGCCCCAACGGTGCCCAACGGTGCTCAACGGCGCAACGCGCCTGTGGCTATCCATTGGTCCAACAATGTCCAAAAGAAGGGCGAGGGATTCGGGGTTCCCAACTGCAACCTCAGTGACTCTGGCCGCTTTCCAAACACCGGAAAAGGATTCAAACAATTGGGAAGAATATGCCTTCGATCATGGGAAATTCCAATATTGATCATGGTGTTTGGAAGGGATCTTCTAAACAATACACCAATGATCTTTTTTTCCAGATCTGTTTAGAAGAATATGCCTTCGAATGGGAAATGACCATTGGAATGGCAGTCCCATCGGTGCGCGCGCGAAGGTTGCACATTGACGACCGATGTTTGCGTATTGACGTGATATGAAGAAACTTGGACGCACATTCACGACGGCAATTCGATCCCACTGGGTGTCGCCACGTCTAATCTTGCAAGTGAATGTTTGATGCGTAGCTATGCAAGTGTAGAAATTGGGTTTCGCGGATGTATTGAGATTATGATATGATTATCCCATGAATTCATTTTGTTTTCCCTATTCAATCACCATTTCTGTGGGATTTTTCCGGCTGCCTCCAGTTTTTTATCGCTCTCCGAGGCTCGTCCGCATCACGATTTTTCCCCGAATCGGAAACTGGCGACAGTTCACCAGCCCCGCCAGGGCAGCTTTGCGCTCCTCGCCATGCATCCCTGGAGAAGCCATGGAGCTGCAGCGTTTTTCAGGAAACGATGGGCTTTTGTTGGGTTACACATGGTTATAATATGTTATAATAACCAGTGCAGTATGTTTCCAGCAATGGGCGGGAGACAAAAAAAACAAGTGCTGGTAGGAGAAGAAAAGAAGAGCTTCACAATCGGTTTGTTGGAGCCTGTGCAAGGTGGAAAATGAAGAAACGATCCAGGGTTTTCTGAGCATATTATACTATTTTACTGAGTCCAAGAGAGAGGGAGGGAGAGAGAGAGAGAGAGAGAGAGCGAGAGAGAGAGAGAGAGAGAGAGGGAGAGAGAGAAAAAAAAAATATATTCTGGGAAAACTATTGATATTTCCCAAACATTTCCAAACCACATTGAAATTCGGCCATTTCGGTGATTTCCCCCCCCCCCAATTCCCAACTGGTGAGGTCATGACACTCTGCCATGACACTCCGGGAATTGATGATTGGTTCTGGTGGGGAAGTATAACCCAATAGTTACTTCATAGTAGTTGATATAGTTTATGATCAACTGAATCCAGATAGTTCATTCATAATGTTGGCTTACTTCATTGCTAACACTCAAGTCAAACTCCAGCTAGTTCAATGATTACAGCAACACCCGAAAAAATATAGAAGCTTCAATTTACCACTATGGCAAAAGTAGGATGTTAGCACTTGCTATCTATTTGGGGATTATTGGTTCATGTAATGATTCATATGACCCAGGTCCGAAAAACACTCCAGCTACGATGAGGACCTTGGATGATGTTCACCTCGTCGGATCCCCTGTGGCTTTGTTGAAGCCATCTAGAAAAACCCATAGTTCATATATGATTTCATCAGATTTTTTTGGGGCATATTCCATTCACCTGGTGGGATATATATATATATAATGATATATCTATATATATATAATGATATATCTATATATATAATGATATATATATATATTTATTTATATAGATAGATAGATTATATGCCATTCGCCTGGTGACTTTTTCACCCATTTTTTTCAACGACCTTTGAGCACCGGCACCCTTTCCGGGCTTTCCAAGCTTTCCGCGCCTTGAATCGCCTCCAACCTCTCGGTGTTCAGTTTGGTGAACTCCTCACTGGAAATATCCTGGACAAGTTCAGACACCAAGGGGGTCACCGCTCGGGGATTCCCAGGGGGATTTCCATGGGGATTTCCTTGGGGGTTTCATGGAAATGCAATAAGATCAATAAGGAATAATAATGATTTCATGCTTAATGAAGATGTCATGGGGATATACAGTACAACATCATAATGCTTTGGGTCTGTCCAAAAATAGGTATGGGCACCAAGATGGATCAATATAGAACAGTTTTATGGGAAAAAATGGAGGAGTGCCCTATCTTAAGACAAACAAATATCTGGTTCAATCATATATTTCACCAATGATCCCTGGTACTCACACCACCATGTTGGTGGCACGGTGGTGAGGATATCGTAATTCATCCAAGATGTAACATATGGGGATGCAACTAGCCAACAGTTGCAGGGCTAGCTTTTGGATGTGCATGGTGCTACATGGGATGGGGGTAAGCCATCAGCAGCTGCTAGGAAGGCATGGAACACATGGTCGGCTGGTGAACAGCCGAATAAGGCTGTCATTCCGAAGCAAAACGCACCTTGGAACACTGAAAAATTTTCCACATGCCAAAAAAAAACTCAAATAGCGGTTGTAGGTTCAGAACCTATCACAATATCGGGATCATCATCTGTTTTTTGGGGACGGGATGGAAAGCATTGGAAACCCAACTTTTAACCTGGCCGCAAAAGCCCTGCGGTTCAAGGCTCCCCAATGCAGGCGTAGAAGGCGTTCGAAAAAGCAGCGGCCTGGCTACAAAAAAAAATTGGTTGCGGTTGCAACCCCTCGAAATGGTGTGTTTCGGCAGAGGTGAATTGGAGCTCCAACAAGATGACATCCCAGCCATCCCAGGGCACGTTTTGAGATCAACGTCACAGCTGCCAAGATCCTGATTTCCTCGCATAGCAACGGGAACATGTTGAGGCAATCCGAAAATCATTCACCAAAAGCTCATGTTTAGGAAGGATGCCCCACATTGATAAGGAGTTCTCATTCAAAGCATCACATCCCAGTGAAGCTGTTTGAGGCCAGCTTGGACATGACATGCCCATAACATAAACATACGTACATACATACATACATACATACATTAATTACATACATACATTAATTACATACATACATACATTACATTACATTACATGACATACATACATATATATATATATAATGTTGGATCCTGATTAGTGGGTGGATCCGCTATTGTGTCAAGTTTTCCAAAATAATTCAGGATCTGTGGAATTGATTGGGGGCGTCGCTATGGTGTATTTTTTTGGGGTATTTGCAACAAGTGGGGGCCTGTCAAACAATTTCACATCTTCATATCTTCTCATCCTCACATCCTCACATCTTCACATCTTCTCATCTTCACATCCTCACATCTTCACATCTTCTCATCTCCACATCCTCACATCTTCACATCTTCTCATCTTCTCATCTTCACATCTTCTCATCTTCACATCCTCATCACATCCTCATCACATCCTCACATCTTCACATCTTCTCATACATCCTCACATCTTCACATCTTCTCATCTTAACATCTTCCCATCTTCACATCACATCTTCACATCTTCTCATCTTCACATCTTCACATCCTCACATCTTCACATTCTCTCTTGCCCTCTTGCTCTTGCCCTCTTGCTCTCTTGCCCTCTTGCTCTCTTGCCCTCTTGCTCTCTTGCCCTCTTGCTCTCTTGCCCTCTTGCTCTCTTGCCCTCTTGCTCTCTCCTTCTTTTCTTATTTCTCTCTTGAAGGCGCGGGGCAGTGCCAACGAGACGGCACGAAACGCAACCCTTTCGCACGAAACGAGGTTCGATCGCCAAAAACTGAGGAAAAATTGCGATCTGCAACGCGTCCGGCAAACCATTTCGCACGCAATGAGGTTCGATCGCCAAAAACTAAAGTAAAAATGCGATTTCTCGCATCCGGGCGCAACCCTTTCGCACGGAATGAAGTTCGATCGCGAAAACCTGAGGAAAAATTGCGCTCTGCAACGCGTCCGGCAAACCATTTCGCACGCAATGAGGTTCGATCGCCAAAAACTAAAGTAAAAATGCGATTTCTCGCGTCCGGGATCGTCCGGGCGCAACCCTTTCACACGAAATGAGGTTCGATCGCCGAAAACTGAGGTAAAATTGCGATTTTCATTTGCACGTGTCCGAGCGCAACCTTCTTACACGAAATGAGGTTCGATCGCCAAAAACTGCGGTAAAATTGCGATTTGCAAAAGGTCCGGCGAACCCTTTGCATCAAATGGTTCGAGCGCTAAAAACTAAAGTAAAGTTGCGATTTCACGGGTCCGGTCGCGACCCGTTCGCACGAAATGAGGTTCGATCGCCAAAAACTGATGTAAAATTGCGATTTTGAAGCGTCCGGCGCAACCCTTTCGCTTCTACGTGTAAAAATATCTGTGTGTAAAAGCTTCTGTCTGTAAAAGCGCCTGTGTGTAAAAAGCGTCTGTGCGTAAAAGCCTCTGTGTGTAAAAGCGTCTGTGTGTAAAAGTCTCTGTGTATGAAAGTGTTTGTGTGTAAAAGCGTCTGTGTGTAAAAGTGTCTGTGCGTAAAAGCTTCTGTGTGTAAAAGCGTCTGTGTGTAAAAGCGTTTGTGTGTAAAAGTGTCTGTGTGTAAAAGCGGCTGTGTGTAAAAGTGTCTGTGTGTAAACGCGTCTGTGTGTAAAAGCGTCTGTGTGTAAAAGTCTCTGTGTGTGAAAGTCTCTGTGTGTAAAAGCTTCTGTGTGTAAAAGCGTCTGTGTGTAAAAGCGTCTGTGTGTAAAAGCTTCTGTGCGTAAAAGCGTCTGTGTGTAAAAGCGTCTGTGTGTAAAAGTGTCTGTGTGTAAAAGCGTCTGTGTAAGAGCGTCTGTGTGTAAAAGTGTCTGTGTGTAAACGCGTCTGTGTGTAAAAGCGTCTGTGTGTAAAAGTCTCTGTGTGAAAGTCTCTGTGTGTAAAAGCTTCTGTGTGTAAAAGCTTCTGTGTGTAAAAGTGTCTGTGTGTAAAAAGCGTCTGTGTGTAAAAGCGTCTGTGCGTAAAAGCGTCTGTGTGTAAAAATTGTCTGTGTAAAAGCGCCTGTGTGTAAAAGCATCTGTGCGTAAAAGCTTCTGTGTGTAAAAGTCTCTGTGTATGAAAGTGTATGTGTGTAAAAGCTTCTGTGTGTAAAAGCGTCTGTGTAAAAGCGCCTGTGTGTAAAAGTGTCTGTGTGTAAAAGCGTTTGTGTGTAAAAGTGTCTGTGTGTAAAAGCGGCTGTGTGTAAAAGTGTCTGTGTGTAAAAGTGTCTGTGTGTAAAAGCGTCTGTGTGTAAAAGCGTCTGTGTGTAAAAGTGTCTGTGTGTAAAAGTCTCTGTGTGTAAAAGCGTCTGTGTGTAAAAGCTTCTGTGTGTAAAAGCGTTTGTGTGTAAAAGTGTCTGTGCGTAAAAGCTTCTGTGTGTAAAAGTCTCTGTGTTTGAAAGTGTTTGTGTGTAAAAGCGTCTGTGTGTAAAAGTGTCTGTGTGTAAAAGCGTCTGTGTGTAAAAGCTTCTGTGTGTAAAAGCGTCTGTGTGTAAAAGTCTCTGTGTGTAAAAGCTTCTGTGTGTAAAAGCTTCTGTGTGCAAAAGCGTCTGTGTGTAAAAGGTTTTGTATGTGAAAAACTATACGAAGGATACGATGCAAACTTTTGTCTTGTAATTGTAAAATATTGTCTTGATACTACTCTTTTCGTCCGCCTATAATAGATCTTTAATATATTGTCTTGTAATATAGCGTCTCAATACTAACAACAGAAGACCCTGCTCCTCTACGCTCTCGGGCCATCCGTCGTCTAGTTTCATAAAAAAACAGGTTTTTATTACCCAATTACTATTTTTCAGTTTTTTGAGTTTTTAAAGAGCAATATTGATCCTAAATAATATGTTTGTTGTGGGGTTCCTCTATTGTGTCCAGCTGTTGTCTGAAGAATTTTTTTAAGGTTAATAATAACCCATCAGCAATAATTAATTAATTAATTAATTAATTCTATACATACATATGCATATACGTATACGTATACATACGTATACCTATACGATCATACCATCAACGATACATATACATATACATATGCATATATATATAGTGTGTTATGTAATTATATATGCGGCAACTACATTTAAATATACAGATTTCTAAATATACGAACAGGTATTTTAGACTACCTCCGGGAAGGTTTTCCTTGGCCCGCCCAGCCATTTAAACATACGGAATCCAATTCATTTAAACATACTGTAACTACATTTAAATATACGAACTGGTATTTCATACTACCTCCGGGGCCTCGCGGTTTGGCCTGCCCTCCACATATTTAAATGTCGTTACCGTATATATACATACGTGTGTGTGTGTGCGTGTGTGCATGCACGCCGTACATCTGTATAGAGTGTATTTATACGTGTATATGCTCACTTCACATATATTATGTAGAGTATAGGTTTGTATGTGTATACATGGATACATCTGCTGCTAAGAGTTCATCATTGTGGAGAAAAGTTACATGTGGCTGTCTCGTGCACCAATGAAAATGACAAGAACCACCTACCAACTCCTTGCAGGTGCATCCCATGTAAGCGGGTAAAATTAGAACCCAGGCATATATGAATGATATTATTTATATATCTCTGTGTGTGTGTATGTATCAAGATCCAATTACCAGCCAACTTACAGTATGAAAAGGGGCATGACATGTCGGTTTGGATCAAAAGTCAGGCGTTTGAAGACCCATTGTCCCACAGACTCGGGTCAGGCTTCTTGCATTTTAGTGCGGCACAGCCGAGCTTGACCTCTACACAATTTGGGTATGGGTCGAAATAAGGTAACAATTTGGTATAAAGATTGGTATGTTATGGCAGAAACAAGAGAAATTGCTGGAAACTAACCTCAAAACAACCGTGGTTCGGTCAACAAAAAGATCCCCTTTCCCCGTGCCCTTCTCCTGGCCTTGCTGCTCTTGCTTTGCGGGTCACTGGCTTCCTGTTCATCGAGAAACGTGGAGAATTCGGCCACAAAATTGGCTGCAGCTAACGGGAAATTGTGACATGGCCATGGAAAATCATCATGCTGCTGGGTAAATCATCTATTTCGAAGTCGGGCCATGTTCAAAAACGCGATGCTAAGTTTTATCAAAAGGTCATCTTTATAAAAGTTACGTGACATCGGGCCAATATTTCGAGGTGGTCACCAACGCTGGCGTTTCTATATGGAATGGTTTCCCCTGTCGCAATCTGCCAAGATTTTTGTTTGGTATTAGAACTATACGTCATTTCTGGCAACCAACATCAATAAACTGTACAAACATATATATATAGATATAATCAGTAATTATATATTGTGATTTTATCAATTATATTGATATATAGCACCTAAACTATCCAACATATTCTAAACATATTAATTGTCTGATTTATAAGTACGAATTGGTTTTATGTACTAATGGTTCATGTGTATATATATATATATGTGTGTATGTATGTATACATAATACTCTAGAAATGAAAGTGACACTCAACTTCTTCGCAGCTGGAAGGTTGGGCCCTGTGGGGATGGCCCTTTGGAGAACCAGCCCTGGGAAAATCATCGCGATTTTTGTCGTCGACGTAGACAAGTAACCATGGCAGACCATGGCATGCAAAGGCAAAGGATATAACTATGTGTGTGTGTTGGGATATAACTCTATATTATATATATATTATAGATTATATATAGATTATATATAGACTATATATAATCTATATATATTATACATAGATTATATATAGATTATATATATATATTATAGATTATATATAGATTATATATCGATTATATATAACTAACATGAACTAACTATGTTGGAACCATAACCAACGTCCTCCAGTCATACCAAAAAACCATCTGTCAGCGTTGGGGCCTTTTGGGCGCAGTGGATGGCCCGGGCCAAGAACTGAACCTTTACCATCGCATGCTGCACGATTCTCGGCGGCGCCGTTTCAGGAGGAAAAGCCATGGGTATCTCATGGGTTTCTTGAACGCACCGCTTCAGCGATGTTTTTTGGGGCATTTCGTTGAGGAAACACTCAAAGTCACGAGATGTCACGAGAAATAAGTTAGTGCTTTGGAGATTGTAAAATACCATGTTTCACCATCCAAATCTATCAAAATAGGAGGTTTGCCAAGTGTTCTGGAACTGCCATTACGTGGTTGGATGCAAGCAACATGTTTTGGTGGAGTTGGCGCCACCAATAGTGAGATATCCAGACTATTCCAGGTTTTAATTGTAGTGTCCATCGATTTACATCTTACCCATCATTTTTTGCAACCGCTCCAGGCAAACACAGAACCAAGAAATTATATGAAATTAGTAATGTTTCCAGGACATGCTCTAGGAGGGACATCGTTTCTGGAGTTTGACGTCAGTTTTCAGGCGGGTACCCGTTATGACATTTGCCACAAATACCCAGAACCCATGACTCTTCTTGACTGGATTCACTTAAAGCAGAAGTATGGAATGTGAGATGCACATAAATCTCCCACAATTGGTGCCCCACAACTTCTTGCCTACATTGTTTTTTTTGTGTCCTTTGTTCTTTTCAAACACTAAACCTATAAACATTCCTCCCATTGCTTGTGGTTTCAAGTCTGCATCGAACACGTGTCCGCCATGGGGTCATGCGTTTTTCCAAACAAAACGGTGCAACCAATCATAGAATTTTCTCAGCAAAGTCGTCAGAGGAAACCTCGAAAAAATGGGTCTGGTGTCTGGTGTCCTCCCAATTTTCCCTTCAACCAACCCATTGCAAAGAATCCAATCCATTCGTTGGTGAAATCCCCCCGTTTCCCTTTAACCAATGGAAACCAAAGGTCTCTTGCATGTAGTAGGTGTAATAGGGAAGTGTTGGGACACCCATCACCTCTGAGGCGAGGGATCCTGTCAGTTTTTCGAAAAACATATGGGAACTAAGGGAATTACCCTCGACTCTACTCTCACATAGCTATGGAAAACTACCATTTCCAATCTTTATCCCGGAGCAGATCGAATTTGCATTCATGACCCCCCAAGTTCACAATGTATTATACATATAAAATATTATATTATATCATATTATAATTATATTGTATGATATTATATTATATTGCATTGTATTGTATTATATTATGTTATTACATTATATCATATTGTATTATATTGTGCTGTATTCTATCATATGGTATTGTACTGTATTATATTAAATTTTATGATATGATATGATATTGCATTGTATTATATAAAATGTTATGATATGATATGATATTATATTATAGTATATTATATTGTATTTTATATTGTATTATAACTTGTATGATATATTGTATTAGAGAGCGGCAGGCTGTGGGAGTGCGCTGTTTCATACGTTTTGATACCAAACCCTGCTCTTTCCAAAAACAAACATTGTTGCTTCTGTAACAAAAGCAACCACTGTGCATTCTCAACAGCTCTCCCAATGTCCTACATAGATGCATAGTTTCAGCCAAAACAAACATGAATAATAAATAAACGCAGCAAAACAAACAAGTGCAAATGCCTTTCCAAACGGTGCAGCATTGCTTTAAGAATGTATAGACCCTACATCTCTACAGGAGTTTCCCTCAACATATGCAATAGTCTTTTTGGGCATGTGCATTCTAAACAGGGACCAATTTATGCAATATGTTCTCTATAAACAATGAAGGAAAAATAAATTACTTTACTTCGAGTGATCCCCATCCTGGCATTTCAAGTCATATATTCTGACATATATTTTGACATTTTACCTAACATTCTATCTGACATCTATTCTGATATTCTATCTGGCATATCTTCCAGCATTTTATCTGGTATATATGTTGGCGTTCTATCTGGCATATATTCTGGCAATCTATGTGGCATTCGTTCTCGCATATATTTTGGCATTCTATGTGACATTCTATGTGGCATACTTTCTGGCAGTCTATCTGGCATATATTCTGGCATTCTTTCTGGCATATATTCTGGCATTCCATCTGGCCGCTGAGGTCCAGCTCGGCCCACTGAGCTCGGAAGGTCCCAGGTTGAGGTCCAGCGGTGCCCACTGGGCTCGGAAGGTCCCTGGTTGAGGTCCAGCCGTGCCCACTCAGATCGGAAGCCGGCAGTTGAGGTCCAGCAGTGCCCACTGCGCGCGGAAGTTGGCGAAGAGATTGGCGAAGAGTTGGCAAGGCGGAAGTGGACATGGAAGTGGAGGCAGAGGTGGTGGAGGAGAAGGAGGAGGACGAGGAGGAGGAGGAGAATAAGGAGAAGGAGAAGGAGGAGGAGAAGGAGAAGGAGGAGAACAACTGTGATAAAATCTAACAACCCTCACCTGGCAGGTGGGGAATTTGGAAACTGCACTTGTAAAATGATTTTGCATAAAGAATCCCATTCCTCAATGTAACAACCCTTTGCAAAATGTGTGGCATTGTTTAAAAGACAAGTAGCATTTGAAAAATGTGCATTTTAAACAGGCACCAATCTATGCGATATGTTCTCTGTAAATAATAATGGTAAACAAACATGCAAAGATCACGTGTAAAATGATTTTGCATAAAGAACACCTTTCCTCCATGTATGCCACAACCCTTTGCAAACATTGTCGCATTCTTTCGAAGATGTGTAGCATCACTTCCCAATTTCAAAGGGAACCCTCCTATGTATGTACTGAATGATTTCAGAAATCATAGCATTCCTGTAGGAAAATGTAACATGCTGTTTTGCAAGATTGAATCTATTCTTGAATCACTACAGCATGGTTTTGGAAAGAGTGCCACCTTACTGACACATTCATTGAAACATGTGTTTTACCTTTGAAAGTGCAGATTCTTGTTTGCAAAATGTGCAGCATTATTGTAAGGAAGTGTAGCAAGAGCCTACTGTAGATTCCATTGATGATGCAAAAGCCTGTTTAAAATTACTTTACTTCGTGTGATCCCCACCATGACATTTTTACATTTTCGTACTGGCAAATCTTCTGGCATTCTATCTGACATATCTTCTGGCATATCTTCTGGCATATGTTCTGGCATATCTTCTGGCAAATGTTCTGGCATATCTTCTGGCATATCTCCTGGCATTCTATCTGGCAAATCTTCTGGCATTCTATCTGGCATATCTTCTGGCATTCTATCTGACATATCTTCTGGCATTCTATCTGGCATTCTATCTGGCATATCTTCTG
>Ga0126342_10009407_pt1 | contig 17518 bp, 16 predicted proteins | sample Cyp1metagenome_FD_92528 | JGI IMG/M metagenome (GOLD analysis project Ga0126342, IMG submission 92528) | Coral microbial communities from Lord Howe Island, Old Settlement Bay, Australia - Cyphastrea 1 metagenome | ecosystem: Host-associated > Invertebrates > Cnidaria > Coral ... | reverse complement strand
CCTGTATCTCCCGCCCAGAGTTCAATGCTTTGGGTGGGACGTCTAGGTGCCAAGACTTTCAATGTTAGAAGGCAAGCGCTCTTTGGGTGATGTTTTTTCCCTTTGCAGTGCGTAATACTGGCATACAATCACACTCCCACCAACAAAGTTATTGTTCACTACTGGAATGAGGCTGGAGGATTGAGCAGGATCACCAAGTCTTTTCAATGGCTGGTTCACGACTGCATGAGAAAAAGGTTTGTTTGGTGAGGTTTGACACATCATTTTTCTTCTGCTGTGGCTCACTTTGGCTCCTGTATCTCCCGCCCAGAGTTCAATGCTTTGGGTGGGACGTCTAGGCGCCAAGACTTTTAATGTTAGAAGGCAAGCGCTCTTTGGGTGATGTTTTTTCCCTTTGCAGTGCGTAGTACTGGCATACAATCACACTCCCACCAACAAAGTTATTGTTCACTACTGGAATAAGGCTGGATGATCGACCAGGATCACCGAGTCTTTTCAATGGCTGGTTCACGACTGCATGAGAAAAAGGTTTGTTTGGTAAGGTTTGACACATCATTTTTCTGCTGCTGTGGCTCACTTTGGCCCCTGTATCTCCCGCCCAGAGTTCAATGCTTTGGGTGGGACGTCTAGGTGCCAAGACTGTCAATGTTAGAAGGCAAGCGCTCTTTGGGTGATGTTTTTTCCCTTTGCAGTGCGTAATACTAGCATACAATCACACTCCCACCAACAAAGTTATTGCTCACTTTGGCCCCTGTATCTCCCGCCTGGATTTGAATGCTTTGGGTGGGTGGGCAAGACTTTCGGTGATGCTTCCCCTCTTCCTGCGAATGATAATTTTTGATATAGAATGAAGTCATGCTGATCATTGTCCTTTGGTGGTGTTTGTACCATGCACTGCCTACGTCTAAGGAAGGTTACGTTTGAACCTGTCGACGCCATTCAGAAAAGGATCGAGGACGTGGTCCGAGTGCAAAGCGACAAAACCGATCCCGAGGAGCTGCGACAGTCACACTTTATGAGTCATCTGAGTTTCAAGGCCTTTGGTTCTTTGGCTAATGAAAGAATGTGAAAGAATATGAAAGATATATCATGCTGTGATGGCACATCCTGCAAACTGGCGTAGGATGATTGGGCAAGCTTGGTCAAGATTGACGGTGACCTGATCCAGATGTATTTGGGAGCCATTTTGCTGCAGAAAGAGGTGGAAAAATAAGACACTTCGTGGCAGCGCCAGAAGTTTATCGATGCTTTGTGGAGAAACACTCTGAGGCATCATGTTGGGTGGGAAGTAATGATACTTTTGAGCGATACCCAAACGTACGACGTAAGCCCAGCACAAAAAAGGTTTGACATTACATGTACGACCTATTCAATTTTGGTACAATATGATTCTATTTGCACCTGTTTGCTGTGTTTTTGCGCCTTCCCAGAACGCCAAAAAGCGAGCTCTTCGCAGTGTGGACTTGAACAATTGCGTTCAAAAGCATTGTACTTCAAATTTGTTGCATGAAGAGGGTGCCACACGCACACATCATTTACAGTGTTTGTTCAATTTTTCTTGTAAAAAGGTGTAGTGCCAGCAAATTTGAGTTTCGAACAGGGAAAAATTATGTATTTTGCAATAATGTTTTGCTTTCCTGTCAAAATGCATCTATTTATTATTTGCCTTTTTTACATATCGCTTCCTTGAAATGCCCCTGTCTGCAGCGGTGTTTGCACTTTGAAACCTTCACAAAATACTGACCAAGCAAAGTAGCAATTCTCACGAAATGCGAAGAATTCAGCAAGCTGCTGCGGCGGCGAAGCGCTTCAGAAACTTCCTTCCCTGACATGCTCCCTCTGCTTCATGATCGCTCCCTCTCGACCCGTTTGAATTGTAAGCCAATATATGTTGTGTACTTGGTATCGTTTGGTGGCAGCCGAGAGTCTATCCGTGTGAAGTTTTTGTCATTTGCAAATATTTTCAAACGCTTTGCCAAGGTTGAAGTTTCCTTCAACGAGACTGAGAAGGAAACGATTCTGCTTTAATTCTTGCATTTACTTCATGGAAATTCGATACGCGCAAAAAGGGGCAACAAACTATCGGCGTTGCAGCGGAACCGTTTGATGTCAGTTTTTGCCAAAACAGCAGACAGGAGTGTCCAAAGCTGGATGAAAAGGTGCGGGTCAGAGCGCTTTGGGTCAAGCATTGATGTGGATTGATGACATGTTGTGTTGGAGCCCATCACAAGAAATTCAAAAGGTGCAGGTCCATGAATGAATCCGTTTTCTATTTTTGTCAAGGTCAAGTTTTGGTCGTGGGAAGTGAGTTGAATTTCGGAAGGTATTCAAACAAGCAGCAAAAATCAAAACATGGATTGCATGGCTACATCGCTCACTCGATTATGTAGCACTATCATAGGTGTCAATTTACAAACATGAACAATTATATGTTGATATAATATATATATATATACACGTACGGATACATATACATATATTGCGTTGTTCTGATCGAGTTCATAACATATTTTGCTTCAATACTATGTGCATATATTTAATTGTTTGTGCATGTCTATTATATAGATATATTATGTGTGCGTATGCAACTATGCATGTATGTACTCTTGATGACATGTAGTGGATATAATTGAATCTATATACATTACATTACATTACACTACATTACATTACATTGCACTACATTTACATTACATTACATCGCATTTTGTTACATTTACATTACATTTTATTACATTTACATTTGCATTACATTGCAATACATGTTATTACATTACATCACGATACATTACATTATTATTACGTTTACATTGCATTACATTTTATTACATTTGCATTACATGACATTACACTACATTACATTACAATACATTACATACATACCTACCTGCATGCATGCATGCATGCATGCATACATACACACATACATACATTACCATGAGAACCTATGTGTAACTATGTGTGTTACACCGACCGACTAACCCGGACCCACCCACCCACCTCCCTGCTACTGAACAAATTCCGATTCAAGAACGTATCAGATTCAGCCACCTCTACATTTTCGTCCCTGGACTTGCTTCCCGACCTACTTGCTCACTTGCCTCCCTGCTGACGTACCTACGCACCAACAAAACTGACGTACTGTACCTATGTAATTACGTACATACACAGATCTGTAATTAAATACAGACGGACAAACAGATCGACAGACAGCCAGGCAGGCATACATACATATTCTTCAAATCTCGAAAACATCGTTGAAATTTTGCTGCCTAGACCGGCATGCGCAGGACATTCGCTTGTCAAACACCATCAACTGCGAAGAGCCAGGTGGTGAACACATCGAGGGTCAGGCACGTATTGGAACAAACCTCATGAGTTCACTTGATCAGACTTGTAATTTCACTGCGGTGCGACAGGCAAAGTTTGAGGAAGGCATGCGCATTTTCCGCTTAAAGACTTCGAACGCAACAGTTGTGCTATTCTTAGCCATCAGGCCGTCAGGCACTGTCGAACGTTCACCGTCCGACTGCCAAGGTCTTGAAGCGAGTGGAAGGAAACAATGACTCTGCAGTGATCGGGGATTGGACCTTTTTGACTGCCTCTCGACACATCCTGGTGTTCATTTTGTAATTGTTTTCCTGCAAGTAGAGTTACAATAAGCAGACAATTTTTTTGGACAACGTACTTGCACACTGTCTTTTTTATTGATTATTTCTGTGGATAGTTTGGGTGCGGTGTGGATTTGCAGCATTGACAATCTATTCCTGTAGTAGTCCAAACGCATGTTCATTCAACTCATATGGGGAGCCAAAGCCTCGACGCTCAGGGTGATTTCAGCATTGTGAAGACGGAAGATGGCAAGCTTGAGCTTGAACAGAAGATGTGGAGCACCATGGGCGGTTTCGGGGCAGTGTCCGACATCCAAGTGATTTACACTCATTTACACTACTATACGTTGGAGTCCACAAAAGCCAACATGAGCGTTTTGCGTCCCTTTGGATTTGGGGTGTGTCCTGGGCCACTGCGGTAGACTGTGCTTCTCCAGTGACACGTCCAACTGACACAACCTGCAGGAATAAGTCAGTCAGCTACAGAGGAGTGGTTACACAAGGTTGGAGACTTGAAATCTTTCGCAATTGGAACTGGCATGTGATGTTGCCGCAGGAAACATGCAACATACAGCAGCATACAGCATGGTAAGATGCTGTTGGGAAAATGCTGTTGAAAATCGATGTGTTCCTGTAAACATGTCCAAGAAGCCATGCAGATGCGTGAAGCCAGGAGGCAGTATTATCACTCACATCAATCATCGAACACAGAACACTCTTGAAGCTGACCCTGTTCAGAATCTGGAAGCGACGACTTTCAAGTAGAGATGAAGGTGGTCGATGCCGCTACTTTGCCAGCAAAGATGTTTCTGAAACTGCTTGTTTCAGAGCGATGCGGAAGTATATGATATGGAAGCCGTCCCGGTTTTTTCGACGTTTTTGAAAGCTTAGGAGTGTGCAAAATTCAAAGTCGGCAAGTGCCCTGACTTGTGCCAAGACAACGGAACTAGCTGCAAGGCACCAGCTTGCCTTGTGATTGGATGGCAAATTTGAAAGCTGTGCATCATGTGGCTGAAGTGGAAAGAACAAACTCATCTTCAGATATATTCAGATATGCCTCGCCAAAGCATGCCAAAGCCAGATGCCAAGGCAAGTATAGCCCAGTATAGCAATAAGCCATGGAAGAAACGGTCGGTTCTCCTGAGACCTGAGAGTGACGGTCACAATGTTGACACAGAGCTGCAAGGCGGATGAGACGAAAGGGCACAACGTGAGGTTGAAGATCCACAAAGACAAACCAAATGAGATGACAAGGCAAGACGACGTGACGACGTTGAAACACAGATGTGATGTTTGCGCCCTGCATGCATGCCTGATCACGTAACGTAGTGATTCTGTTCCATCATCGGAAGATGTTGGGCATCATGTTTACTCAATAACTTTGCAGTTGAGCTGGAGGCAATCATATAGGGAATCTATGGTTGGAAATTGCAAACATACTCTATCGTGCTCCATCATTTTATCAAGTTGATGCAGGGAATGATAGGGAATGTTCATATAGCAACGCTTGGCAGGATTATGGACAATGCGACAGAATTTGCTGCTTGAATGCACTCAAGTGTGACGGAGAAATGGCCTCATGAGTCTTTAATTCTTGATTTCTATATATTTCTATTGGATAGCTCGTTTATGTCATAATTTACTATAATTTAGATAGATAGATAGATAGATAGATAGATGGATAGGTAGGTAGGTAGATAGATAGATAGATAGACTACAATATACAGTATTTGCTTGGCCAAGATTGAACGAACTGAATTTGAAGGGCAGTCTTTTGCAGTTCTCTCACGTCTGAAGGTGTTGTATCTTATTTGTCTCTGGAGCTGCCGCCACACAGCGAACCACAACCAGTTGGTCCCCCACTGGTCCCCTGCTGGTCCCCATTCCTCGTTCTATGGTGCAGGTGGCGAAGCGAAGCTTTGTTCCTGTGGATGCTGACAAAGATGCCTTTGTTTGCGTGAAGGTCAACGAATCGTGGGTAGCCATCCGAATCTCAGATAGAATTCAGAAGTCTTGCAGTCATGGTGCGTGCACACCATGTGGCAGGCGTGAACCACTCGTTATCCGATCACTGAATAGAATATGATAAGACAAGGCCTAGTGTAGATGATGACCAATGGAAGAAAGATCTACTGCTGCGTCCGGTGACAATGATGTGCTCAAAATCCCGAAAATGGCCAAGGAGGTATGAGCTATAAACAACTGCACTACAAATCGATGCTTCAGAAGGTGAAGGACGCGAAAAATTCTCAGGGATTGAAGGTTCCCAGCAAGGGGAGTGGAATGTGGCCTGGGGTGCAAAAGTGGATCAAAAGTGGCTCATATAATCCTGGGATGACTGGGATGTGAATCCAAAAGGATGACTAGAATCCTTGCCGTACCAGGTGTGTACAGAAAATGACAAGCGCAGCTCATCAGCCAAGTGTTGTTCTTGGGAAAGTGTGATTCAAAGTTTGAGCAAGGAGTGTTTGAAATCCAGGATATCCTGCTGTCCATTCATTCCCAAATTCAAATGTCGAACGGGTAGAAGGTACTGACCACCTCCCTGCAGGTCTTTGCAGACAAGGGATTTGGGAAGAAAGTGCTGCAGGCCCCATTCCAAAAAAATGTTAATGTCAGAAGCTGTGGCAGTTGTGGCTACCTCTGAGGTAGCTCAAAAAGTCAGCGAGCTACGAGCTGCATGTTATGCATGTTGGTTTTTGAATGTCCAGTTTGTATCCTTTTGATTCCTTTGTTCCTTTGCACGTCGTACATTGCCAGGAAAATCACATCATGCTCGACGGCATTATGTCCGAAAAAGCACACCAACCACCCTGGAAGAAGTCGATCCAGGCCATGCCAAATCGATCCAAATCGGAGTTCAGTGGCTGTAGTGGCTGTAGTGGCCATGAACTCGACATTTGCAAAGGTATTTTGAGGATTTTTGAGGTATTTTGAATTTTACTGAGGATGGATTCTGGTCATGGATTGATTGTTGTTGATTTGCAAACACCACTGCAGCAACTACACAGGCTACAGTGGAGTGGAAGAAGGCACCAGAACTGGAAGAGCTTTGTGGCAGGGGTTTGTCTAAAATTGGCAGACCAGGCCAAAACTCAGCAGTTCAGCATGGTTCAGCATTTCAAGCAGGTTCGTGCCTTCTTTGAAGATCCACTTCAATCCCATGTTTGCTTCAAAGATTCGGAGTGAACTCTAACATAGATCTTGACGCCGTCAAGACGTGAACATGCACACACATGCAGTGAGGCGTGCATACATTGTATGTGTATGTATGTATATGTACATCTACACAGATCAATACAGATGATGCATTTGCATGTAAAACCAAGAAAGAGGTCTAAATCTAAAGCAATGAAAACATTTCACGGAAAATCGCAATGCTATCCTTTAAGCATTGCACCGTTTGTGTGCCAGAAAAGTCAAAGCCAGGCGATGGTTTGTCCAGCAAAATTCCCCATTTGCTACAACGATGGTGATTGTGTGGCTTGGCTGCAGAATACGCAGCACTTTCAGGTCGAGCATATTCCAAGACTGTAGAGACTTACCTCACATGATTGACATCCCTGTGTTTTTTGCCGGAATCGGTTGCACATCCTGGTCTTGGTCGTTTGGGGGATCCTTTTTCCAAGTTTGGACTCCAGCTTCCAATTTTTCAGTTCGAAGCCAGCGCTGTCAACATTGGCGTTGAGGTCTCAGAAGACTGCAAGAATGGTTGTGTTCCTTGGCCAGAGCCGGAGGTGAATGGTCATGAATCATTTACGTTGTTGCTGAGCTTGGATAGACATTCTTGAGTCTGAATGTGCCATGAAGCGACCTGACTGGCAATGTAAATACTGTGCTGGCACACGCTGTAGATTTGAAGAGGCGAAGCAAATTTTGGCGTGTTGACTCGACGATGAAAATCGATCCCTTGCCATGTGAACAAGAACGGTATAAGGACTGGTCAAAATCTCCCACCGTGGACAGCAAAGAAGACCTTGAGCTTGGACCTCAGATCGGCACAGCAAGTTTGTGCGCCATGGTTGTTCAGGCTTTGATCATCCAAGGTGTTTTGTTGTATATATATACAAGTGTTCTATTAGTTTTCTTATGTTTTCTTTAATGGGGATATACATAGAGATGGCAACAGTAGGGAATGATAGAGACTCAGCTTGTTTGTTCCTTTTGACCTTTAGAACCAAGGGCTGTCAGCGCTGTTTTGGCACGAGGTACAACTATATTGCCGGCGCAGACACGTACGGTACAGCCTGTGATATGGACAGCGAGGTGCGCCAAGTTGCCAAGAGATCGAGCCACTGAGCTGCTCAAGACCCAGCATTTTCTTATGGTGTACAGCAAAGGGTGATTGATTGACCTTGATCATCCTTGATCAATGCATTCCTGTTTTGTGCAGGAGCTTGGCAAGAAGATCCTTGGCTGGATTCCTGCAGACTCCGGACTCTGAAGATTATGTGATTGCTTGGGTTTGCTCACGATCAGGGAATGGCATGTGCCCAAAGAATCTATTCAAAAAGACTTTGGTGGTAACATGTGGTAACCAGTTTATGGTATGCCAGCATGGTCTCCGAATATGTGTGTACCAATTGTGAAAGTGTCGTTGATTAAAAAGTTTCTTGAGTCTCCAGGCAAAAGATGAACATGTTAGGGTGCTGTGTGCAATGCTTCGACATCTTGCGTTATCTTGCATCATCCTGCTTAGATCAATGTCTTTCTTTTCACATCAAGTCTTCTAAGGGTACAGAAATGCTGTGGACTACATGCCTTCCTTTGTACTCTCACATGGTGCTCTGTGATTCAAATCCAAGCAGAGTAGAACCCTGCAGGGCCGTGAATGCGTGTTCCACTGAGGAGTTCAGCTCCTGGTTTGTCCTTCCTGGCCGTCCTGGTTGCCCTTTTGTATCAGACCGTCTGAAACAAGTGAGAAGCGATCCGGGTCGCCGGGTCAGCTTGGACGTCGTTAGTGTCCTGCAGCAGCCCATTGCAAGATGCAGAGCTCTCTGTATCACAGGAAACGTGGTCAATGTTGCAGAAGCAAAAGAGCGAGCTGATTTCGAGTCAGAAACCAGATCAGCAGGGATGCCCCGTATACTATACACGCAAGGTCCCAGGTTGGTGGGGTGTTTTGCTTTGAACAGTTCAATCAGCGTCTCCTTTTCCAGTCTGAAAGTTCGGGTAGCAATTGAAAAGTTTGCCTCGTCAGACAAGAAGCTTGAACAGGGACAGAGGGAAATCCAGACCCAGGTGACCCAAAAATCATGTTGCCGCCCATCTTTGCCACAATTCCAAGGCAGTTGACCGAGTTGACTACATTCTGAATGTTTGGAAGCCAAATGGGCGTGAGGAAAAAGGACCAGGTAATTAAAAGGATAGCTTGGGTGGTGTGCAGTGCATCCACGAGAATTGCTGGAAGGTAGGGGGATTGGGAAAGTTGGAACATCCTTGTACTGAATATGTTTGAAGGCAGGATGCCTGACAAAAGTCCCTCGTGCAATTCTATGCGTAATGTGAGGTTGGCGACAACTTCTACTGGGGAGGCATCTCAGCGACGTGCAGGGAACCAAGACATCCTTATTTTGGGAGCCATGATGATGATTCCAGACGATATATTATATATATATGTATATATAATTATATTAATATATATATATATATACTTCGTTTTAGAGTTCGTCTTTTCTTGTGGTTTAAGAGTTCCAAGTTGGGACGCAGTTGAACAAGAACGTTATTGGGTGGCTTGTGAAACATGCGCAACTCCTATGAAACGTGCACCTCCACGAGACACTGCAAAGAACTCATGATTCCTAAAGCCTCATCGTTTTAAAACACTGTAATGAACTCTTGAATGGAGTATACCCATATATCTGTGTATATATATATATACACAGAGTTTCTTTTGTTTAGCAAGTTTAGAGCGAGGGCTTGAAATGATATATTACGAGACACTTAAATGACTTAAATGCAGAACACACACAGGCAGAGACGTTTTTGGTTTCAGTCTGAGGCGGAAATTTCGACAAGTTCGAGGGGGGGCCACAGCCAGGAGCCCCAGACTGCAGACCTGAAATTGTTGCGGGTGGATGTTTGTGTCAGGCTTGATATCAAGTAAACCAAGTAGTATCATGTACCTATCTACACCTATTGTTTAGTGCCTGCAAGACTCTGGGGCAAAGCTAATCTCTACATCGTTTGTGTGAGGTGGACGCACATCTACGAGAACATGTGGATGCCTCAGAAGTTCTGAAAGGGAGAGGAACTGTTTGGCCAAAGACAAAACAGAAATGGAAGGAAGGCTTTTGCTTAGCCTCTTGAAGCAAATCACCACAGAAGCGTATCGCGTTTTTCTCACAGTGGAAAAAAATAACTACTTGTTGCCAGAAGTGTGATATCTAAGCCGACAAAAGAAATTAAAATAGGTGACAAGCCGCAAAGTAAGTCCGGAAATGCGACCTTCAGGCTTTCCAAACGGATTATTTAATCGTATTCATTTGTTAAGATTACCACAGTAGATTAACAAATTGATGTTCGATGCTTCGAGTTCCAGCAGAGGTATCATGGTCCGTTGGACACTGTGCAGTCTGGACCTCGGCAGTGGCATATCCAAGTGATCAGAGGTTCTAATTGGAAGGGCCATGCAAGACGAGATTGGGAGTTATTCCAGATGTATCCGAGACAATCGCAGGTTAGATCACGCTTGATCTCCAGACTTGTGTATTTTTATAATATAATTATTAATTGATCTAGTTCCCCATCAAACGGCACATCCATTCCCAAGTTGTTTTTTTCTGTGTTCCAACCATCCCGCACTCCACAAAGCGGAACTCGGAAATCTGCAAGGTGGCTTAGCGTGCTAGGAAACCACGACTGGGGTGGTCACGCTGGCATGATTGTTGGAAACCCTCACCAAGCAACCAATAGAGGGGAAGCCCTCCAAACAGCAAGTCCTCGAGTATTTGTGACATTTCAGACTTAAAGAGAGCAAGGCCAGCACAGTCCTGGATAGTGGGTGCATCTAGTGATATAGTATAGTGCCTGTATACCTGGTATACCTCCCTTGTTGTCAGGCTGGCACTACTTGGCTGCGTGGGACCAGACGATTGGCTACACCTGGGGCGCACCAGGTGAGAGTCCTTTGCTACACGTCGATTTCAAGACTGCATCTCGACGTGTAGACTGATATAGATAAAATGTGATAAATTATGATAAATCTCACAGCATTTCGCACATGTTCACACCAAATTCCACTTTCCACAGTCTTTGTGTGAAGTCTGTGCTTAGAGAAACTTGGCTGCCACAAAACCCAGCAGGAAGCAAGTGGAGATGGTTTCAGCCTGCGTTGTACTACAAGCTGCTTGATTGCGAGAAAGGAAGCTGCAACATCCTTTGTCAGTTCCCGCTTGGCAATCTGGATACAGAGCACAGAGTATTCCTTTGGAATTTGAGCTCAGGACCAGAGCCATCTATGAGCAAACCGACCCAGATCACCATGAAAAGGTGCATCGGTGCTATTGTCTCAACTGAAGATGACAGCCGGTGTCAGCATCTTCCAGAATCTTCCCTACTATTTTTCCTCTGACATATTTAAGATTTCACCAGTTTGCTTCAATTCATCAGTCCTGTACTGCTAAGAGACATTGCACTGATTGGCGACCGCTACATCCAGTGTGGTCGAGTGTGGTTCTGGTACAGCAAAGCCAAAGGAAATTACTGAGTGATGTTGCACTTTTGTTGCAGTCCGCCAGGGCTTTATGGTTGATTATTTCTTCGTGGATTCTTGGCTCCACAGATTCCTTAAGACTCATGAGAACATGCGTATGTGGGCAACATGGCATGTCGAAGAAAAAACAGAACTCAGCAAAAACAGAGCTGAACTCGAGTTTCAAAGTGTCCATTCCTCAGGCTCCTTGCCCAGGCGTTTTCGAAGCACTGTATGTGTCGCCCCCATTGTGGCCCAAGGATACCAACATGTTTGATGCATTTGACCCCGAGAAGGACCGCACGTTGTGGCTCTTTGTCGAGGGTTATGCGCTCAGTCATATTTAGCAAGACGTGTGCCAATGCAGGCGGCAGCAATCCATTGAACTCCTGCCGAAACTATACCATGTGCTATTTATGCTATTTTCATTGTCAAGAATTCAAAGGACATACATCATGCACGGAAGGGACCTCATGAATTGTAGTCTCAATGCTGCCGGACTTCAGAAGAAAGGTTGCTATGTTTCCCCGTCACCTTTTATATAATTTTCCTTTTCGTCAATTCTCCTTTCGACGAGGTTCTAGGTTCGCCATTTTGTCAGTAAGACATGCAAAAATAATGAGGGCAGGCAAATGCAGGCAAGAGGCGGTGCTTTGCTCAGAACAGGTCACGGATTGGCTGTGCAAGAACATGTTTGCAGGATCCAATGCACAACATTTGCGGTAGCAGACTCAGTTCCTCAGTTCAGATACTTCAGGTACATGGCATGTCATTGGATGATTCAGCATGACGTCAGACCAGGCACCAGCCACAATCACAAGTACCAGGGTTGCAACGTGTCAGCAGCCCAGCGAGCCACGCAGATGAACTGGAGAATCACCTGATTCAGTGTGTGCGCTTTGTTGGTGGTGATGTTCGGGATTTTGGTGAAGTGAAGGACGCACGAGCACACAAGCAAAAAGAAATGGGCACTTTGCTAATTCGGAATGAGCCCAAAAAAAGAAGTGAAGAATGTGCTCAACAAGATGTCTCACTGTGTACAGTGTAAAGGACCTGTTGTTGAAACTAGTCAGGACTGGTCCTGCAAACCCTGGTGAGTGAACCTCGGCATAGATGTCCAGAGGAAACCTTATTTTTTGCAAACGTGGAATAAATGATTCTAGTCCGTTTCTGGGGTCATGTAGAGGCAGAGTTGGTAGACTGCGGATTCTTCAAGCGTAGTCACTTCAAAGCTCAAGATGTAGGGGTCTTTCGGAGATACTGCAGCCATGGTTTCATTGTCAAACCTATATCATAGGCACTCTTACTTTTTAAACGTTTTGGAAGAATTTGGAAGAATGCGGTTCCAGATGTGTGAGGCAAATGGTGGTTCATCTCCATTTGGAAGAGGCAGTGCAGCTGGCTGGCCGCCAGAGCCTCGATGTGTGGATGATGTGAGAAGCTGTCAGAACGTCTTTTGATCACGCTGTTAGTAAAGGTGGCGACTTCACCCCCATGAAACAAAATGTATGAATGTGTATGATAGATCACGATATATCACGATAGAAGATGCATCATGGATCATTATTGACTGATCAGTTGTGTTGCGCAGAAGTTGTTGAGGAGCAACTTGAAGCATCAAATCTTGCATCCGCCCTTGGCTTAGTTCCCCTCGGCTTAGTTCCTTTCGGCTTGACATGTGGATCCAAGAGACGGAAACCCAAGACATCGAGCAACCTGATGCAGCCAGGGCTTCGGAACTTTCCATGTTGCTGTTGCTAAAGTTTCAGTGTGTGTTGAAGGACTGGCAGATCGTTGTCACCCATTTTCCACCATTGCCCGCACCTGAGTCTGTGGGTCTGTGGCGCGCAGCATTTTTTTTGTGGCGCAACATTGCGTTTCGCCTCAGGTGGGGCATGGACTTCTGGCAACCAATCAGCAAAAAATACGGTGACAGCCTTGGACAGGAGCCCTTTTATTGACTTGAAAGACCTGACAACCCCATCGGGCCTGGTCGACAATGACATGGCACAGACAAATATGCACTTGTGGCACGTATGTGGTTATGCGATTTGATTTAGACTCTTAGACATTGGAATAAACATTCATTCGTCATTGGTTACCATTGGAGACCGAGCAGGCAATCGTTTGGATGCTAAGAGACATGGACAGCCAGACCATGATGCATTGTTGCGAATTGGAATGTTCTGCTAAGACGATACATTGGAAATCATTGGAATATGCAGACATATGCAGACATATGCAGACACTTGAGTATGTTGCCTGCCATTGCCTGCCCAATCCGAATGAAGTCCTGTAGTTTGGATTGAGGTATTGACATGATGATCACGGGGCACACGCATCATCAGGACTTGTGCGTGACTCAGATGGCCTGGGGTCGCTGTCCTTTCGCTATCTCAGATGATTCGGGTTTGACTAAGTTTGACTTCATGAGTTAGATGATGTTAGAAAATATATGTGTATGTTCAAATTGTTTCTCACATTTTCTCACCACATATTGCCACGCACTGTCGCCCAGTTGGCCACAATGGGCGACTCGGCCAAAACCAGCGTTGGGGCCGGAATCAGCTGCAGCTTATTTCATGTGTGTTCTCTACAGGTTTGACCCAGGTTTAACGGAATCTCCCCACACTTTCTATCACGTTTCATCTTTGCATGTTTCAATTGTTTCAATGCTAAAACATGGCCGGTCTCCAACATTGGCAAATTACATCAAGCTGCATTCACTGCTCTATCCATGAGCTCGATCTCCAAGGGCAGAAACCCACTTGGTGGGACTGCCGTGATCGTTTCTGGTGGCGGTGGCGGCATTACGCTCGGACGCTCAGAGCAAGAGAGATCCACGGAGAGGAAGTCTTGAGTTCACAGCACAACCACAAGTCGCCTTGGATCCCGATATCCACGGTCATCTTCAAATACTGTAGCTGACTCAACTAGATGCAACAAAATGATTTGCTAAGTACGTGGCTTATTGCGGCTTGTGTATGCTTGTGTTTCATTGCCTACTTTGAGTATCTTTGAGTTTGAGAAGTCATTCCATGAGTCACAGCCAGGTCCGAGGGTTTGCCCAACGAGCACGGATGGGATGATGAGTGCCCCATGTGTCGCAGATCAAGATGTTTGCTAAGTCGTTTTATCAGATAAGGAAAGGTTCGGAAAGGCGGCTCAAAATGTTTTTTTCCAATGACAACTCGGAGTTTGTAGAAGTTGTAGCCGCACTTGGAAAAGCTGAATCTGCGCATAGAGTGACCTTACGGAAAGTGCTTCTTGCCAGGTTTTGATAGGAATGCAAATAGTCTTCAATTGGCTTCAGTCTAGCTCCTATACAGTCTCGGCGCGATTCTCATCAGGTATGGCTTCATGAAGCTCGAACTTCACAAAGAACAGATCATTGTTCGAATGGTGTGGCAGCCAAAAGATGCCGAAGATGTCTTGTATCGAAATGCTATGGTAAGGCTTGAAGGAAACATGAAAAGAAACTTCCTTTTCTAGGATCTTTTCGGCAAGAATATGCCATGAGTTTTGGCGTGCATCTTTACATCCATGTCATTTACATCCATGTCGTATCAATGTGTATAAGATTCATTTAGAAGCCATAGCACTTACACATCTTCCGGAGGTTTCCACTCGCTTGGCCACAGAAGCTTCCTGTCGCTGCTGAAGGTTTCCCATGGCAAACAACTTCGAAGAGAAGAAAGGGTCTATCCGTATGACACTGAGAAGCGCGCCAGATGCAGAGTTCAAACAGCCAGGGAAAATCCAAAGATAAGATGAATAAGGATGAAGTGGATGAACAAGGATGAATAAGGATGAAGGGGTTCAATTTGCGTTTTGCTTGCTGTTCAGATGAGAATTTTCTGCATACATGTTTTTGTGGCACTCGATACTGTTGCATGCTGTTGCTACATTGAACACTGGCTGCGTTGCGCAGTAAGAAAAGATGCCGGTCACTCCGTCACTCCCCTTCTAAGATATTGTGATTTGTTCATATGTGTTAGAGACTTTGTTATTGCAAGCACATGCACTATACACGTCGGTGTCTTTTTTCCCATGTGTAAAGTTGAACTCATTCTAACAAGTATCATGGCAGTACAGTGACAGAAAGCTGCGGATGCTTTGCGGAACCCTTCCTTTGGGGAAGCTTCCAGCATAGTAACAATATGTTGAACTGAGGTATGAGAAGCAAAAGGAATCAAAACATAACGAAAAAGCATGAGAAATGTGAGAAAATCAGGAAAGATGTGTTTGTAAAAGCTACCAGAAACAGCATGTGATGACAAGGTTTCACTGAAGCTGGCGGCAGGGAAGCATCGCGGAACGTTTTGCGGAAGCGATGAATGCTTTTATGCAAATGTAGCAGAAGAATAAAGCCGGTGTGTATGTAGATAGATATGATAGATATGATAGATATGATAGATTCAGATCAACCGATTCAGATCATAGATTTGGTTTTTCGGTTCAGATAGATTTTGATAGACAGAAAGCTGCCCATTAAATACCTGACACGAAAGAAATGCCACTGACAGAGCTCAGGATTCTCCCATCCTACAAGCTGCCAGATATGAAGAAATCACAGTCCAGTGCTCAGATATGGTGAATTCAACCGGGACGCTTCGCCATAGAAAATGTTGCCGAAAAACACATGGTGACGAAGGTTCGCCATTGATGGTAACACCCTAGCTCCAGACAGTGCACTTTTGCTCTATATGCTAGCAAGCGTTTAAGCAATAGATTCAAAGTTTCTAGCAATATTGTTGAAGCTTGACCGTTTTTGTCTTTGCATCACCACATTACTCTCTTTGCATCACCGCATTACTCTACGACGTGGAGTCTGCCATAGTTTGCGATTGCTTCTGCATGCAGCTGCAGGCAGTTTATGCCCACCATTGAAGCAGGCGATGCAGAGGCCTTAAGCCTGCTTCAGAAACCATCTTCAGTAGCAGATAGTAGCAGAGAACAGCAAGCTGTGGGGCCATGCCTGTAACATGCCACCCTATTCTGACAGTGAAAAAGATGAAAGAGCCTTTGGTTTTTGCTTGATGACCACGTGAGATATTTCCTTGTTTGAGACGCTGACTAGGTTTGGATTTGGATTTTGGTGTCTGAGCATTTCTTTTGTATTTAAACGGCACAAACAATAGAATAGTGAGCGGCAAGACAAATACCTGCAGAATGATTCCATGAAAAGTCTTCTTGCTTTAAAGATAGCATCTCCATGCCTTATTCCTCAAACACTAGGTGGAGGACTTGCGAGGACAAATTCACAGATTACAATGCAGATATGACTTGCACTCTGAGCCATGTTTGTGGCAGATTCGCGTCTTGCAAAAGATAAATGAAACCTCTTTCTGTCGGTTGAAAGTGCAAGCATTGGCCAGGTAAATCCAGCGCACGAAAGAATCAAGGCCCACTTTTGGTAGTCATTGGAATGGATGTTGACAGTGGTCTTACAAATTATGAGACTCGTGGAGTCAAGGATGATACTTATTCATAGAAGTTGTTGCAACATTGACCTGTCATCATCATACAGACACTGAGATCGTCACATATGATGCACTCACATTCCACGTTGGAAGGAGGCGACAAAAACTGAAAAGGTGGACAATTTGCTGGCGCAGCTGGAGGAACAACGAAAAGCCATGATGCATGTGAGTGCCTCAGAGTGCCTCACTGGCATAAAACGCACGTATTCTTCGTTTTATTGGTGAAGAACTGTTGATTAAACATTGTTGCTTTGGAGTCCTGAAACTATCTCGCGAGTTGATGTAAACATATGTTGAGTATTCTTAAGTATTCTTAAATGACATTTGAGATTAAGGCCAGCAAAGCAAAGATATTGCTCTCATGTGCCCGTTGGGATGTAATTATTGCGAGCGCTTGACCGAGGAAAAGCGCCGCTTGGATGAGTTAAGGTGGGTCTCATATCAGTGCTGCGTCATTCAGACGGTTGTGACAAATTTGGTGTTCAACGATCTCGTGAACCCTATCAAACCGATCATGCTCACTGCATCGTTTCAGTCAAACGTTAAAAAAAAAAAAATCGCAGGCAAGCTTGTTCTCCGCTCTCATCTTGCTGCTCTACGGGGCATCAACTACAGCAATGCAATAGTATGTATGTTCATAATTGTACATATATATATACATAATTATGCCTGCGGACCGAAAACCGCGCTCGTAAAACGCACGTTTTTGAATATCGCTATTTTGGGGTGGG
>Ga0126342_10009406_pt1 | contig 17519 bp, 15 predicted proteins | sample Cyp1metagenome_FD_92528 | JGI IMG/M metagenome (GOLD analysis project Ga0126342, IMG submission 92528) | Coral microbial communities from Lord Howe Island, Old Settlement Bay, Australia - Cyphastrea 1 metagenome | ecosystem: Host-associated > Invertebrates > Cnidaria > Coral ... | reverse complement strand
TGGGGATCTTGTTTTTAAGAGAGTGTGCTATGGCATACTGTAGTTTGACACTTGAAGCGGCAAGAATCCTTTCGGTTTCAATACAAAACACGTATTCTGGTGGGGTTGGATGGCTTGATGTTCCAGTTTGAAACACTGCGATGTATGCCAACTGGAAGGTGAAGGCGCGCCTTGCGTGGCAGGCGCGGCACTTCGTGCACTGAAACGTCATTTTGCGTGGCAGGCGCACATTTACTTTGCTTGATGTTGCCGGCTATCTGTATGAAAAAAAGGAGGAGGGGATTGCAAGGTTCGCACCTTGACGCTGTGATGCCATAGCCCGGCCTTCCTGCGCGACGCTGGATGGACATGTAGTCGGCGCCGATTGATGGCCGCGTGGCGGTATAGCCATTGCAACCCCCAAGGCGTGTCAGATCTAAGGCTTCGCACTCAAACTCACGTTGAAATAAAGGTATGGCGGCAGCGAGCCATTGCGCCATGACACCAGACTTGTTCTGCTGGCATCCAAGCACACGACACGCAAGGAAACCCATGGTCACATTCACTTTGGACAAAATTAAAGACATTCCAGGCTCCACTCTAGTGGTTCGGGTTTTGTTCATTGCTCGACGATGCACCCTTTCTGATATGAGTCAAAGTCCGCGTCTCCATGCCCACTGATTTTGGAATTGGCTTAGGAGAACCAGCGTCAAGCACTCTGCTGATTCATCTTGATGTATCGACTTGCATTTCTTGCAGTTTGTTGGCCCGTGTTTGTGGTTCGAAAATGGTTGGTTCAACCTGCGGGCTTTGTTGGTGTTGAAGCAACATGTTTGTTGTGCATCCAAAATTACCTGATGGGTTGAGACCCGATCGTCAGGTTGCTTTGCTGCGTCTCCAATCGCTGGCATTGGATACGAAGGTCTGTCAAACTTGGACATCCCGGCTTCCAGGTAGGTGGGGCTGAAATGTTGAAAATCGGTTAAAACGTGAAGTCCTAGATGAGAATGTCATCAAAAAAATTTGTTCAAATGTGGAACTCAAGCAAGGAAAACTGCGTGTCACCCACCAAAAGTGGAGCTTTAACCAACCAAAATGCAGCATGTACGAGCGACAAAAATCGGGATTAACAATCAAAGTTGAGGGGTGTCAACGTGGGGTAGTTGAGTAGAGAATCTGGGAATATTTCCATGGTTGTCTCAGATTTTGGCGGGTCAAACTGAGACTGCACCAACCACTGTGGCGGGTGTTATTGTTTGTTTTCCATCCTGGGATGCCTGGGATGAGGATCGCACTGTCATATTTTTCGGATCGGTTGACACCAATTGCTGTTGATCCCCCTCGCCCCGCAGGTTTGCCACTGCTGCTTTCGTGCCGCGGCAGCCTACCGCCAGATCCAGAAGGCCCTGACCAGAAATTTCGCAGCGAGACATCGAAGCAAACCGGCAGGTGGGTCAGGGATGCGTCACGGTGTTGGCGAGATTTTGGCACTAAAACTACACTTCAATTTTTGCCATTTTACATTGATGAAAAAAACATCGGATGACGAATTTCTTTTGTGTTCATTCATTTGCGTTTTTTTTAAACAAGATCGATGGAAAACGGTCCTCACCCCCACACACACACACAACGAACAGCTACAACAATCAAATTAATGCTGACATTTGAGATTTCACAAACTTCCAATGCAGGTGTGAAAAATTAGATTTGATCCCTCACACACATTATATAGAGCAGGAATAGAGCAGGTGGGCCCCCACCATTGTCAGTTTGTTGTTCCTGTATTTTCGAACATAATTACCCAAAAAATTGACGGGTAGCACGATGTGGAGTAGTGATGGCACAGTCACAAGTTTTCACTCTAGTGCCTCAGTTGGTTGTTGTTTGTAGTAGGTTGGGTTTGAAATTTGGCAGTAATTGCAACACTCGGATGATGAAACAAATAGATATTTAGCGGATACTAATGATGGCGATGTATCACGTGGGACACACCCCTGAAAACGTGACCAGTTGCGAACATGATCCAATGTTGTGCTGGGTTGTTGAATAATAGGCCTTTATTACAGGGCTACACGCCTAAGTTCAAAATGCTTGATAAATTGTGTGTGGTGTGTGTACTCCGAAAATCACCATCAACTTAATAGGTAAGTCATCATTTTTGTTCATCTATAAACGGGCAATTTTCCACAATTAGCTATGTTCAAGAAACCAAAGGGTAGGTAGAATGGTCATGTTAAATGGAGAAATGGACAAGTTTCCTATATATTTTCCATATTTCCTATATAGGTTATATATATTTTCCATCCATTTTCCAGTTCTCAAAGGTTTAAAGAAATCGCCACGACAGGGCGCCCCGAGCCGTCCAGGTGTAGCTGCTGCGGGGACCTGGAAGAAGCTCAGTGCTGCCCCGTCGGCATGGCGGCGCTGCACTGGACCTTGCGACCGGCCAAGAGTCAGACGGAGGAGGCGCGTTGTTTTGGGCGGGAAAAACACAATTTTTAGGGGGTTGGACCCAAAGATGGAAGAGGTATCTGAATTGTATGGATATATAATTCATATATATATAATATTACATATTATAGTACTCGAATTTGAATAGGAAATATGGATTCGTTTTGTGATTTTTTGGGATGCACAAAACGATCGCTGAGGGCAACTAGGTGCTGATTGGGCTTGTGGAGTTGTGACTCTGACTGGGATCTATGATTGCTTTGGAGATTTAGGGGCAGAGGATACGAGGGGTTGGAACGGAAGACATGGTTCCGCCATGCGCATGTTTTCGCATGGTATTTTTCAAAGGCGGGACTGGCAGTTGAATCGTTCCATCCAAACTTTCAACCTTCCCCATCATCCCCCATCCAGATCCTTCATTCATCCATCCCCAAAATACCCCCACAATTGGATCTCCCAAAAAACATCGAAACACTTCCGAAAAAAATGGGATCAGAATCCAAGTCTGGGTTCAAACATGAAAATGGATGAAAATGGATGAAAATGGATGAAAATGGTGGTTGTTTCCCAACTTTTAATCTTCCCAAAATCCTGAGCAGCCAGGTGTCGTGGGATTCGGAGCCATGTCGCCTCTGGGCCTTTGGGGTCCGCGGCTGGATTCCCTTCGAGCTCCGAAGCAATCGCTGGGATGACTGGTCAAGCAGGGCACCGGCACCTGGAGGCAAGTTTCAGGGGAAAACCAGTTTTTTAAGGCAATTTTTTATGAGATATTATTTGTGGTTATTGGTTTTTACTATATATTATTATTGTTACTGTTGCTATCATTATTAATAGCCATTACTACTGCTACTTCTACTTTTGTGATTAGTTTTATTACTACGATATTATTTTTATTATTACCATCACTCGTATAATTTATTTGTATATAAAAAACATATAATGTATATTTTCCCACCTGAGATCTGGGGATTTTACATTGCCAGCTGAAATTACCCGGTGCTGACTTGAAATTGGAGCTGGAAACCCAAGGATTTTTTGGAGGTTGGCACCTTCAGATGATCTTGCAGACTACCCTTGACCTTGGTGGTGTTATTCCTAGCTCGGAGAATCCAAGTGACCGTTGATCCCCTTAGTGCCCCCAACCGGCTTTACGGTTTTACGGTGCTTTCATGGAACCCCGAGACATCTGAGCGGCGCTGGTGAGGCTTGTCAGGCGAAACACTCCCAACCTGGTGGAAACGCCACGGTTGCTATGGTGGCAAAGGGGCCATGGATGGGTGTGCGAACATCGTGTAGCCTTGAGGGGACAGTTGCCCCAAGACCCAACTTGCCCAGTGAATTGCTCCTGGGTCGAATTATGGTTCTGGAATTTTAGCATCAAGAATACAAAGTCTAAACGCACCAACATCACCAACAATTGTCCATTTTGGGCAGTTGTAGTCTTAAACCATCTCTTTTTAGCTGACCCTGGATATAGTCTTGGAGCCTTTTTTGGAGTCAGGGATGTGAATCTCCATGCCGCCTTTCAAGCGGGCCTTTCACAGTCCATCCCTATCAATGGACATGACTATATATTTCATGCTATTTCTATCTGACTCAAAGATATTGGATCTGGTTGGTGGTTTCAAACATTTTTTATTTTCCATACTGTAATATATGGGATGTCATCCTTTCCTTTCCATTGACTAATCTTCAAGATGGTTATTGCACCACTAACCAGGGATACATTTGGAGACCTTAAACGATGCTGTTACAATGGAACATATGGATTTTCCAGCTCGCTACGTTTCCAATGATCCATAATTATCCCTATATCTTGCTGGTTATATCATCTGAAATATCACTATTATATCATATTCATAGACATGGAGGGTACTAAGCATATGATATACATCTATAATTAATCATTGATATGATAATTTTTGATATTTCATAAGAGATCACTTCCCTATGAATGGAGGGTAGTGAGATCATCCTTGGATGATTGATCACGCCGAAGGAATCCGCTGGTGTTGGGCTCATGATGGATCTAGGGTGAACCTTGGACGATGGCCAAAACCCTGGACGATGAAACCATGAGACATCGGGATTTGACCATGAAAAATGGAGGTTTAACTGTCAACACCAAGGATTTAAGCACTGAAACTTTGGAAAGATAAGATGCGTGTCAGATTTTTGGGGGTTATAGTGGCCCAATGACCCATTTAATGGGGATGATGCTTGACCGGGTTATTTGGGGATACCTTATTTCTAGACAAACCCACATGTAAAACCTGGATGAATAAAGTCTAGTTGGTTTAGCTGGGGTTTGACCCATTTCAATAGCTGATCAGAAGCAAAATCCGCCAGGGTAAATCTCCATCTCGGTTGACGTTACATGACGTTACACAAAATTCAGCTGATTGGTCTAAGGGAAATTCTATCCAACATCGTTTCTCCATGTTTTTCCTCTTCCAAATTTGGAAACATGGCCAAGCGCTGTTTTTTTTTGGGGATTTGATCCAAGACGGAGACCCTAGGATGGTGTTTTTGGACTTCCATGAGCCCAGGAACGGTTGGATTGAATTGAACGACAAGGGCAGCCTCATGAGCAAGTGCCGAGAACCGCATTGAAGCCGAGCCACACGGAGGTTGTTGATCAAACATCAGACACCAGACCAGATGCAAACTCTCAAAATCTGTTTCCGTGTCAATAGTCATGGCACTTTTCCATGAGCACATATGAGATTGATGTGTTTTGTGGCTATGTCTGTGTTGTCGTGTGTTGGCTTTTCCTGAAACAGTTTCGCAATTTTGGTGGAAAAAAGTTGTTCGATCCCTTCATGAGCTGCTGAAGCTTGCTGCAATGATATCTCTCTGCCAAACAAAAGTGCATCCTGGGATCGCTTGAGACACTCTCTAGGAAAACTAGCTGGGTTTGATTCATCGCAGTGTTCTGTCCGAAACCAATTCCAGGTCAGAGAAAATTGTAGAATATCTGCCAAGTTTTTTCGTCCCCCCCGATGCTTCGGCCTAGGTGGGGCACAGGCTTCTGGCAAACGGTGAATGGGGACGAACAGGGGCACTTCTTGGTGGTTGGGATCAACAACATGTCGCACCTACTCTATCTCAAGGAGGCCCGAGCGCTTGGAGACAGGAATCGCAGGGACCCTTTTCAGTCGCAACACCTGACACTGAAAAATATCACCTCTTTTTGGGGGCTTATAACGATTTTCTAAGCCCTAAAACATCTGAACCCGGCAGGAGGTCTTTGAGGTGCTGGTCAAGCGCCCGAGCAATGCCGCCGAAGACTGGAAGGTCCTGTACGATGTCGAGCCCTGCTGCGCCACACGCGGATGGCCGGCACGGAGCGGGAGAATGGAAAAGTTCGCTGTGGCTGTGCGGGGCAGACTTTGCGGGGCTTGGAGTGGGGGGAGATACCTGCGATGCTTGATGTGGGGGTACCATTCGATTACTCGCATTGGTATTGCTGGTACTGCAGTGGTTGGGTCTGCAATAGCCTGCAACTTTGCTTTGCACCCCTGCTGAACACAGTGGAAGCCTCATCAGCAATCATACCCGTCGTAACTCAAAATCCACTTGGGTATGCATCAAAGAATCACAGCTCCTGCTGCAGGTTTGATCATGCTTCGAATTCTGGAGGCTTTCAGCCTCTCAAGTCGTTTGAATTGGCTCCCACGGACGTCCCTTGACAGCAAACAACTGTCAATGTGGTAAGGGATAAGGGACGATGGACGGTGCTGGCTGGATTCCACCCATTCCGCCCATGGTACCCCTTGGCCTTTCTAAGGCTATTCCTTGCCAAGAACAAACTGCAGAATTTTCTTCTCGCCTATGTCTGCCTCGTTGCAGGCACAACACAACGGAACGGGTGTCACATTCTCAGCGCCGGAAAAATCCAAACGGGTCCCGCTGTCAGCTTTTGACTAAACCTCAGCTGCAGGGTGTTCGTACGCCCCAGTTATAAGTTGGTATCTAATCTCCATTTAACTGTAGATATAACCCCCATAAACCCTAGTGAAATTGGACTCATGTGCGGCAATTTAGCTACCTGGGGCACTCAGCTGGGAGGCTTTTCCCTGATCATGACGCTCTACTTTGGCGACATCTTTCAACAGCACCTTGCCCGACAGCAGGGAATCACAAGAATTATTGAACAGCCTGAAGTTGGTGAAATAAGGGGTTATTAAATGCTATTAATACATAATCATACAATATGATACATAACCCATTTTCTTGGAGGGTTCATATCATCCATATTAACCCCTTGGCCCATTTATAGGGATATCTATTGACGGCAGCTCAAACCCGGAAGCCCCGGCCGAGGTTCAGTTCTTTGCAGGAGTCCCCTGTCTGCACAGTGGGCAAATGTGGCAAGTCGGCAACTCCTGGTCTCAATTCATATGTTGATGCCCTTGTTTGGTTGCTGTTTTTGTTTGCAGTATCTCTTAATTGACCATGAATATCCAGTAAGATTCGTCGTTCAACGGGTAATCATATTAATGACCAAGGTTATTGGATAATTGATTGATCATTCAAGTTTAATAGACCATTCATATCGGTTATCCATTAATATGATCAACCTTGGATGCTCCATTCAAACCTTTGCACTGCAGGTCGTTCTGCACCTTGCTGTTGTACAGCTTCGGCAGCACCGAACGTGCACTCTACGGCTCTAAGCCTTTCATTGAAGTTGGAAGTTGCTTGGTCAGATGTGGGTTGTAGGTCCACCACCCAAATTTGCTTTGATTTTTATGCGACGTTAGTACAGCAATAAAAAACCACCCATATGTTGATGGTTTATAGCAGCCATTAATGGTGAAATTGGGGATGGTTTACTATTGCTTGGCTCGCATTACTCAGAAACATTGGTCTTTTGATTCTGTTGGGTTCTGATTTCTGGGTCCTGGTGGCATGCCAGCAACGGCTCGGGAGAGGAGTCATTTTGCTCACCGTTCCTTCAGCGAATCCAGCATTCAAAATGTTAGATGAGGTGGGCAAAATGCGCACGAGACTGTAGCCAGAGCCCGACTTGCATTTCAATGAAATTGCTTTGCACTTCAAAATCGCAAAAAAAGGGTGGGGATCGGAGCACTTTTGGAAGATGAAGTTGGCAAAATGTGCACGAGACTGTAGCGAGAGTTCGATTTGCCCTTCAAAATCGCAAACAACTGAAAAAAAGACCGCTCTTGGAGGCTAAGGTTGGCAAAAATTTTTGATTCATTGATTCATTGGCTGGTTGATGCATTGGTTCAACGATTCATTGATTCTTTGAGTCATTCATTCATTCATTCGTTCCTTCGTTCGTTCGTTCATTCGTTCATTCATTCATTCATTCATTCACTCACTCACTCACTCATTCACTCATCCACTCATCCACTCATCCACTCATTCACTCATTCACTCATTCACTCATTCACTCATGCATTCACTCACTCATTCACTCATGCATTCACTCATGCATTCACTCATGCATTCACTCATTCATTCATTCATTCATTCATTCATTCATTCATTCATTCATGCATTCATGCATTCATGCATTCATGCATTCATGCATTCATGCATTCATGCATTCATGCATTCATGCATTCATGCAGTCATGCAGTCATGCGTTCATGCGTTCATGCATTCATGCATTTATGCATTCATGCAATCATGCAATCATGCATTCATGCATTCATGCATTCATTGTTTCATGCATCCATCCATCCATCCATTCCTTCCTTCCTTCCTTTCCTTTCTTTCCTTCCTCCCTCCCTTCCTTTCTTCATTCATATATTCATCCATTCATTCATTCGTTCGTTCGTTCATTCATTCATTCATTCATTCTTTCATTCTTTCATTCTTTCATTCTTTCATTCTTTCATTCATTGATTCATTCATTCGTTCGTTCATTCATCCATTCCATTCCATTCCATTCCCATTCCATTCCCATTCCATTCCATTCCATTTCATTTCATTTCATTTCATTTCATTTCATTTTCATTTTCATTTCATTTCATTTCATTTCATTTCATTTTCATTTCATTTCATTTCATTTCATTTCATTTCATTCCATTCATTCATTCATTCATTCATTCGGTCATTCGGTCATTCATTCATTTATTCATTCGTTCATTCATTTATTCATTCATTCGTTCTTTCATTCATTCATTCATTCATTCCTTCATTCATTCAGTCATTCATTCAGTCATTCACTCACTCACTCATTCCTTCCTTCCTTCCTTCATTCCTTTATTCGTTTATCCTTCATTCCCTCATTCCTTCGTTCCTTCGTTCATTCATTCATTCATCCATTCATTCATTCATTCATTCATTCATTCTTTCATTCTTTCATTCTTTCATTCTTTCATTCTTTCATTCTTTCATTCTTTCATTCATTGATTCATTCATTCGTTCGTTCATTCATCCATTCCATTCCCATTCCATTCCCATTCCATTCCCATTTCCATTTCCATTTCCATTTCCATTTTCATTTCCATTCCATTCCATTCCATTCCATTCCATTCCATTCCTTCATTCCTTCATTCCTTCATTCCTTCATTCCTACATTCGTTCATTCGTTCGTGTGTTCTATCGTTCATTCGTTCATTCGTTCATTTGTTCTATCGTTCATTCGTTCATTCGTTCATTCGCTCATTCGTTGATTGACTCATTCATTGGTTCATGGACTCATTGACCCACTGAATCGCTGAACCATTGATTCAATGAGTCTGCTTTGTTGATTCATTGATTCATTGACTGATTGACCTGCAGAATCGTTGAACCATCGATTCATTGTTTCATTGATTCGTTAATTCACTGACTCACTGGTTCATTCACTGACTCACTGGTTCGTTGATTCGTTAGATCATTGGCTCACTGGATCGTTCAATGATTGGTTTGTTTATTCACGGATTCGCTGATTCACTGATTCATCGGTTCATTGCTTCGTTGAACCAGTGATTCATTGGTTCATTGATTTGCTGTTTCATTGTTCCGTTATTTCATTGAATTGTTGATTCATTGGTTCGTTGATTCACTGGTTCATCTATTTGTTGAATTGTTGATTTGTCGGTTTATTGATCCACTGATTCATTGATTTGTTGATATCTAGGTTCATTGTGCATTCAGTGAGCTGTGCATGGATTTTTCTTTTCATTGTCATCTCAGCAACCATCTGCTATCCGTTGATGCACCTCACAACTTCAATACTTCATTACTTCTGCATTGCAAAACCTTTCCTTTAGGCCATTGATTTCATATAACCGCTTCCAATTTTCGAAACTTCCACCCCGGCGCGTGCCGGGCACTATCTGGATCTATCTGGTATTTATCTAAACTATATATATAGAATACACATACACTTATCCATTCTGCATGTGCAGGTGGTAGGATACAGGTTACGACTTGATTGATGCCAATTTTTTTCATGTTTTTTCCACTCCAGCAATTCCCTTTTCGAAATGCGGGAAAAAACCAGGTAGCCATCTGCATGCAGCACTGTTCTTCTACACAGTATTTGCGGTGACCATCATCTTGTGACTTGGTACGGGAAGGATACGCAGCTGAGAATCAAGATAAATAAAATGATGCATATGTATATCCAACAATAGCCAATATTATCGATATGCGTTTACCAATCAATCTATTCCGTATAATATATGTATAGTAAATATAAATCTATATAATTCTATATGTATATATATATATACAGATAATATGACACATATTGATAATGTTCTTTATCATGATCATCATGATGACCGTCCGCGACAAAGGAAAACACCATCAAAATGCGAAATTGCTGCCCCGTGGCCGTCCTTGCCTTCAGCCTTCAGGAACATGTTCACCACCATCGTCATCGATGCCTTTACGGCTGAGGGTGATCCTGAACGGTACGAGAAAATCTACAAGGCCTGGTTTGGTTCTGGACCACTGGCATACTCGCAGTGTTCCGTTCAAAGCGTGGTGTCACTTGCTTTAGTCCATGTGAATCTCTTTTTTATTCGTTGGGAATTTCCATACCCCTCCCCAAGATTCTGTCAGTTGAATTCATTTTCATGTCGCTAACATCCATGCCTTTGAATCCCGAGCGATTACTTTAATCCCCAGTGTTAGGTCCGCTAGATGAGGCTAAATCAGTTTAAGTACTCTTTGTTAAATGGAGGTTTCCAAAATCATGGGGGTAACCCCAGTAATCATTCATTTTTTTCATGGGATTTTCTGTAACAAAAACCATCCAGCTATTGGGGTACCAGCCTCCCTTTCGCAGGAGGAGACGCAATCTCTGACATCGCAGCTGCTGCAAGTCTTTGGCAAAGGCACCGACTGTTACGGCTGGGGTACTGGGAAATGTTCATGAAAAATGGTGGGTTTCAATGTAAAAACATTGGAAAATCCACCAAATATGGAGGTTTCGTTAGCTGGGAAATTCATCGAAGTAAATGGGAGGTCTTCCAGCAAACCAGATCCCAACTGGCAGCTCAGATGGTATTCCGCTTGGAAGCATATTGTTTTTGGTCCACTTCCAACTCTACGGGGTTTCCTAAGTCATGGGGGTACCCCAAAAACCATCAATTTTGTTCATGGGATTTTCTGTAACAAAAACCATCCAGCTATTGGGGTAACTCCATTTATGGAACCCCTACTTGTTTACCAGAGTGTTGGGGCTGTCATAGCAGCAACACCCAGGGTTGTGACCATGCCCGCCTGCCGCCCTGGCTCGCTGCAGGCCATTTGCTGAACAAGAAGAGTCAACTGACCCGACAGGCTAGGAGCATCTTCCTTTATGATAACAAAATATGACTTGAGAAGGGAAATATGCTCATAAATCAGAATATGATAATAACATATGACATCCTAATAATATATAACTGTAGTAGCACATGAATGGAGAGTTGGCATATCACATCCTTCGGAAATCAAACGTGGCAGTGGACCATGATTGATTACCAGAGGGTATATTCCCATCAAAATTATATATCATTACATATCCCATTACATCATATTAGAATCACATTGTATATATGCACAGTATATATATATACATTATATCCCCATCTATCAATCTATCCCCTTTGTTGTACTGATTCAATGACCCACCTTTTCCATGGCCTTCGTCTGCTGTTCCGCTGGTTTCCGTCGCTAGGCATCGTCCGAGGAAGACAAAGCAGAGACGTGATACGCCATGGGCCAAGGATTCGGGGACTCCGAAACATCGGCTGAATACATATCACAAAAACATATATATATATATAATTATATAGAATTATATATGTATAACGCTGTAAATATGTATTCATATCTAACCAGATTTAGATTTATTTATATTTTTTGTATCTATATTTATGTATATTTATGAGGCCAAGAACTATAAGAACAGGTTGTGCTGGTTGTTGGAGCTTGGGTCAAACTTTAAGGGACCACAAAAAGTGGATCCTTTTCATAGTGTCTTGGATTACCCTCTGGTAATTTAACATAACTATGGAAAATCACTTAGTTTACCAGAGGGTAAGATGTCAAAAAAACATCCCTTTTGGAGCACCCCGACTTTGACTGCCGCAGGAGGATGCATTGACCATGAGCCGCGGGCGGCCGCCGCCCTGCCGTTGAAAGTGGCATCTGACATGGCTGGTTGTGGCTGGATGAAAGGTTTAGAAGAAGGAATGTCAAACAAGAGAAACTCCACAGGAATCTGATCTTTGGCAAACCAAACTCTCCAATTTCACATCATTTATGTGCGTTTATTATTTTTGGATATTCGAATATCAGGGGGTACTGCGTAGTGTTCCGAAGATGAGTCACTCTTGGGGTTGGTCTTCTGTTTCAGGTTTTCACTATTGCAGATGAACGTTTCATGTTCCACTTTCGATGGCTTCTGGTGAACCGCCTTTGGTGGAAAAAGATGAATTGACAGAGAAACTGCATGCAGGATTGCGCTGAATTGGTAACTCCGCACTAGAAGAAATATGGATCAATGTCATACTAGAATTAATAAACCATCCCGAATATCACCAGAAATCGGTGGTGAAAACTCTCCAAACTTGGAGGTTATATAATGTTATATATTTTTAGGGGTTTACCACATCATGAGTTCTTCCACTTCCTATTCCATGAGATTGATCGTGAAGTCGAAAGGGGAAAGCGATCCTGCAGTTTGGATTTTGAGAGTGGAAGCGTCTGGTTCAGGCTTGACATCTTCTATAATATTGTATTGACGTGAGTATATAATATATGTATATAATGATATTATTATTATTACTATTATTATATATATATATATCTATGTATGTATACACATCATTTTAATCATATGATTCTCTCTCTATATATAATAATCAGATGATTCTCTATATATAATGATCATATGATTATCTATATATAACATTCTCTCTATATATATAATCATATGTTTATTTAGTTGTATATATATACATACATATAAAAAATAAAAACATATGTTTTTTTTTCTCTCTCTCTCTCTATATGCATTTATATCATATATATGCTGATATAACCATATAAATATATTTGTCTGTATGTATACGTACGATGTATCTGTAAAGTATAGGTATTGATGTTCTTTTTTCACCGATGCAAAATTGATGGCGACTGCAGCACCATGGTGATCCCTGTGGGAAAAGATCAGTCGTTATATTGCCTTTGCATTCGTGATTGTGCTGGAAACTTCCCAATAAACCGCTTTGTGAACACTACTATGATTGCAACTTCCCTGTCTTCGATATGCGAATGACTTCGTGTCTCATCGATTCATTCGTACTTTGTGAGTGTTTTTGTTTGTGTTCTTTTGCCATGTGGAAGCATGTGCATCCCAATTTAGGGGGTATGCTGTAGTTGCTACAACTCTTCATAAACTGTCCAAGAGAAATTCTGCTCAGGCTACCATGGCACTATGTAGCCCTGATTGGAATTGATTGGAATATGTAGCCTAGAGATATACTGGACATACAGTATCTCTGCGTTATTAAGTTATATATATATATAGATGTCAAGATACAAGGTTATCAAGATTGAGACCCTTAAATCTTAGGGATTCAGGATGTGATGCGTATGTTGATGGGAAAAAACCATGCAGACACCTTGTTTTAGTTAGGGCCAACTTGAGGAGTTTCCACCAGATTGTATCAACCAACTGGTCACTTTGCATTGCAATCCTGGCAATCCTGCAGTCCATGGATATGCGCTACTGGGTGAAGAAGTTCTACAAGGACGCATCAGATTGGAACGACTCCATTAGCCAGCTGTCACAAGGGAATGGGATAATGGGAGAATGGGGGAATGGGGGAATGGGTCCTTTAGCTAAGAAGCCTGATCCTTTGTCATGGAAAACACTCCAGCCCACTGCCATTGAACTTTGTAAGGACATGCTTGGATTTGCTGAGTCAAAGTTTTCCCATGGATCCCACTTATTTTGGGAATCCATAGAGAATCTCTTTTACAACTCGAAGTTTGTCGCAGGAACCCAGGGATCACTGGGAGAGTCACTGAGGCCCCACCCTGCAACAACAGCAGCTGGCGGGACTGGCTGCCGCTGCTGCAGTGGTGCCAGAGGTGCTTTTGGATGGCTGGCTCATCCACAGAACCAGGATGGTTGTTACAGCCTCTTAAAAACTGCTGACTGGTTGATGCTACTTGTATATGTGATTAGATTGTTTTTTAGTTTTTTTTGATCCCTATTCAAGGGAAGATGGTGGAAGTATCCCGTACGTTTAGTCTGCAATGTCAACACGAGATTTTGATTTACCCCTGGGTTGTTTATTCAAGGAGCAAATTATCACCAAACCCATTATATAATTAATGAGGTAATTGAGTTGCTACTAAATTGCTACTAAATTACATAACCAACCAGGGGTTACTTCAACCCCACTAATTTATCAAATAGACGAACAATGACGAACATATAATAATATTGATACATCAAACCACTTTAACTAAATAGAGCCTGGTTGATAATTTGCGTTTGATTGTGATAAGTCAAGCCTACTTTGCCATTAATCCATTCAATTGGGGTTGGGAATTATAGCACTTAGATGCAATTTTGGGATCCATCGCACTTAAACTCACAAGCAATTAGGCATGTCCCCCTGGCAGGTTCATGAGCTGCCACCCATGCCGCAGTAGTGCACGGGAAAAGTTGCAACTGTGACATGGGCACCCACGTGGGTTGCTGAAGGAAGACTTCAGTTTTTTTTTGCTTTGGGATGATCTTGGAAGATCGTGGATCTTGAGTCAGCCAATTTTTTGGGTTGAGAATCATCAAATTTGATGTGACAGCAAAAGGTCTGCCTCCGTTCTGTTTGGGGGATCCTGGGGCTGTCGGAAACTTTGCACTCCAAGGCTTAGAAAGTGTTTTTTTTCCACCACACCAGACATCACCAGACTGTACTCTCGCCCGGTGGATGCTTCAGCTTGGATGCTTAACAATGGAAAGCAAGAAGATTGCTGCGTGACTGGAGTCATTGTGAGCCTGCTGACTGCAGGCATGAGACAGATAATCAGTTCGCGGAATAGACACAAGCAATGTATTGGGCATTAGTGATTCACATGTCTCAGACGTTCTCTAACCTCAAGCCTCTACAGAGTTCCAATAGACCTAGGGAAAGCCTACCCTTGTCCGCGTGCTTGGCAATGGGTAATACTGCTGCAGTTGCAGAGGCTACGAGGCCAGCAGTCTACCTGTGGGGTCTTGGCCATGGGCTGCAAAAAAACCTGGGCCTCAACATGGATTTAGCAACTGGCCTACTGGCCTATTTTTTTTCTTGTGGATCCATAGACAAAAAAAAGTGCCCCATCGACCTTTGGGTATGCTCCATTTAGTGTGCTTCGCAATTGGATGATGGCTTGTTGGCCGATGTTGTTTCAGGCCAGGTGAGCCCGCTGCCGAGGTGGACGAATTGCTGGGGGCACCAATGGACTCACAGGGTGTTTGGGTGATTATTAGAATTCTTAGCTTAAAAGATAGCCCAAAAAGAGAGAGAACAAGTAAAATCCTACGTCGTGGGAAATGACCATTTCTATCTTTTTGATTCTTTTTGGGCTGTTCCTATACGTATCTATAGAATTCTATAGATATACAGTACTGTATGTCCAAATTTGGGATCAGTGGTCGTAAAGCCACAAAGACATACCCAATCAAATTTCGAAGATGTTTCAAGGAGATTTCAGGCATTCTTCGGCTAAGTGGGGTTGATCCAACTTTTCTTCCAGCACTGTCGCTGTTCAGGATATCCATGGACATCCATAGCGTTCTAAAGGTACGATGCATCCACCAAACAGGACAACATTTCCAACCATGAACATATTTAGAGGTTTGTTTAAAATGATGGTACCCCAAAATGATGGGTTTCAATACTAAAATGGTGGACTTTTAGATGATTTGAGCATATTTTGGGTATCCCCAAAAAGGAACCTGGGAAGCCAGCAATCCCATCATCAGATGGCACCTCTCTGAGTGGGTCAGCTGTAGATCTTGGAGACAGAATCTTTTCGTTACAGGAAGGGCGCCCCGAATTTATTGAAAATTATATGTTGGTTTATAACTCCCTCTAAATGTAGAGTCTCTAGATGATTCTTAACAACCCCTAACAAGAAAATAGTTCATCTCCATAAATTTATATAACCCCTAATAATAATCCCTATAATAACCCCTAATAATATATCCCTATAAATCCCTAGTTCATCTCCATGGCCAGGATGACCTGCACGCACGCGAGGTGGCGCGTCCAGAGGCGGTGTTTTTTTTGGGCCGGCATGCGTTTCCTTTTTTTAATGGGAACATATGGATGATTTCATCCAATGACCACTGGAATGTTGATGAATTTTGGGAATTTGGGGATTTAATCCAATGATCATTGGAATTCTAGGGGAAGCTATAGCACATTGTCGGGCCATGTCGGCAAGTTTTTTTGGAGTTGGGACAGGAGAGTCTCCTGCTTTCACAGGCCTCGATCGGATCTGGAACCATTGAAGGACCCTCAGGCACCGGGATGAACTAGGGATGGACCTGAGAAGTTTGGGTTCAACGTGAATCTTTGTGGGACTCCGGTCATTTCTTTTTGCTGGTCACAGCTTGTGGGACACCGGCTGCTCTAACCTGGAGCCCTAAGAAGTGAGAAGTTGGTTGTCGCACGAACGGACTGGTGGACTGGTGGAAGTGTCCTTCCCGGTCCTTCCCACCAATGAGGGTATCTTGGGGTTGAAACTTATGGGTCCAAACTTGAATTATGATATATCATGATGGGATTTCACCACGATAGGCCGTGCAAAGCTGTGAATTCTCATGAAATCGTTTTTTTTGGTCAAAACCATTCAGAACCTATTAATTATTACCATATTTGGGGAATAGCCATCCATTAACCAGCTATGAAATTCCAAGTGGTTGAAGTCATGCATCATACCCGTGAAGTTGCATGGCTCTTCAGCCCCATGGATTTTCTGCAAGTTTCAACACAGTAAAATCCTTTTCCAAAGGCGGCCCCAAGCAATCCCAAGCATGGTCACTTGGAAAATAGACAAACTCATCTACCAATAGCACTTACAATCATCTTCCAATAGTGAAGTCATCTTCCAACACAACTTCCAACACCATGTTTATTGGGTACATTCTTCCAATAATTTTCCAAAGATGATGGCTGAGAAGATGATTTTATGATCTTTCAACACCACTTTGGGAGAACGTTTTCCATCGTGGTCAAGTGCCAGGGGCTGCCAGGTGAGTCTCTGAACATCGTGGTCTTCGGTGAGGCTTCGTTCCACCCCTGCTATATTTGGCGTCTATAGCCCCATTTTCAAACACAACCAAATATATCATAATATATCCAAATATATCCAAATATCAGATCAAGTTGGTGATGTAACCCATTATGCCCCAGTTATATCCACAGTACAGTTGGTTGGATTCCCATGTTGAGGGTCAGTACCTCGCTTAGGCCTACGTATTTTCTCGCTTAGGACTACGTCGATGATATATGGCTACAGTCTCAATAGAAAGATATATCGATGGATTTGAACATGATTTCAAGAGGCTTGTACATGTGTGTTAGAGATGATCATCAGGACATTGTCATTGAATCATATGCTGACAC